>Ga0070741_10002498_pt1 | contig 49085 bp, 47 predicted proteins | sample Coa_R1_4_FD_66440 | JGI IMG/M metagenome (GOLD analysis project Ga0070741, IMG submission 66440) | Surface soil microbial communities from Centralia Pennsylvania, which are recovering from an underground coalmine fire - Coalmine... | ecosystem: Environmental > Terrestrial > Soil > Unclassified ... | reverse complement strand
TCCGGGCACGACGGCACCTGGGGAGTGAAGAGCGAGTACTTCGCCGACTCGATGAAGATCGGCAGACCGGTGTTTCGCCAGATGGCGGAGCCCCAGCCCGACTACATCAGCTCGGACTGCGCCATCGCCGGGCGCCACATCGCGCAGGGCATCCGCGACGCGGGTGGCGATCCCGGCAAAATCGGCAAGGAGCATCCGATCACGCTGATGCGGATCGCCTATGGACTTTGAAACGGACCACGTCGGAGCTACGAGAATGGGCGCGATCACGCGCGAAAGTCTGATGTCGCTGGAGCAGTACGCGAGGGAGCGCGACAATTTCCGCGCCCGCGTCATGACGCACAAGCAGAAGCGCAAGGTGCACCTGGGCGAACACGTCACGCTGATGTTCGAAGACGAGCTGACCATGCGCTACCAGGTGCAGGAGATGCTGCGCGCGGAGCGGATTTTCGAAGAGGAGGGTGTCCGCGAGGAGCTCGAAGCCTACAACCCGCTCGTCCCGGACGGCGGCAACTGGAAGGCGACGATGCTGATCGAGTATCCGGACGTCGACGAACGGCGCGAGGCGCTCGCCCGGCTGATCGGCATCGAAGACCGCGTCTGGGTTCGGGTCGAGGGGCAGAGCAAGGTGTACGCGATCGCCGACGAGGACCTCACGCGGGAGAACGAAGAAAAGACGTCCTCGGTGCATTTCCTGCGCTTCGACCTGTCCGATTCGATGAAGCAGGCGCTGCGCGGCGGCAGGCCGCTCGCGATGGGCATCGACCATCCGAACTATGCGGTCACGGTCGAACGCGTGCCGGAGGCGGTGCGCGAGTCGCTGCTCAACGATCTGAGGTTCTGAATCCTTCGCCGCCGCTCGCGGATCGTCCAGGCTCTTCAGTACAATATGAAGGTCGCTCATTCGGCGGCCGTTTTTGTTCGGATATCGCGATGTTCGCAGCCCGTCTGATCAATCAACTCGAAAGCCGGCTTTCGGGGCTCGACCTGCCGGTGGCGGTGGCGCTATGGAATGGCCAAGTCGTCGGTTCCGCCGACGGCGCGAAAATCAGGCTCACCATACGGTCGCCGCAAGCCGTCCTGTCGCTTGCCAATCCCAGCCTGGGCAAGATCGCAAAGGCCTACGTCGAGGGCGACATCGACATCGACGGGGACGCCCGCGAGACGGTGCACCTGGGCGAGCGATTGGTGGAGGGAGACGCGACCGTCTACCGCAAGCGCTCCAACGTGTGGAATTGGTGGCGCCATACCCGCCCGGCGGATCGCAAAGCGATCCAGCACCACTACGACGTCGGCAACGATTTCTATGCGCTCTGGCTGGACCGCAATCGGGTCTATTCCTGCGCCTATTTCCGCAAGCCCGACGACACGCTGGACCTTGCGCAGGAGCAGAAGCTCGACCATATCTGCAGGAAACTGCTGCTCCAGCCCGGGGAACGTTTCCTGGATATCGGCTGCGGCTGGGGCGGCCTGATTCTCTGGGCGGCGCGCAACTACGGCGTCAAGGCGACCGGCATCACGCTCTCCGAAGGACAGTACGCCTACGTGAACGAGCGCATCGAGGCGCTCGGCCTCGGGGACCGCTGCGAGGTGAGGCTCATGGACTACCGCGACGTGCCGGAAGACGCACCCTACGACAAGATCGCGAGCGTGGGGATGTTCGAGCACGTCGGCAAGCGTAACCTGCCGGGCTACTTCCACAAGATCCGGCGGCTGCTCAAGCCGGGCGGCCTGGTGATGAACCACGGCATCACGACCAACTCGCTGGAAGACGGCGAGCTGGGCAGCGGCATCGGCGACTTCGTCGACGAATACGTTTTCCCCGGTGGCGAACTGGTGCACGTGTCGCGGGTCGTCCGCGAGATGGCGAGTCAGGGGCTCGAGCCATGGGACGCGGAATGCCTGCGACCGCACTACGCGAAGACGCTCTGGCACTGGGTGAACCGCCTCGACGCGAACGCCGAGCAGGCGCGCAAGCTGGTCGGCGAGAAGCGGTTCCGCACTTGGCGCATCTACATGGCGGGCTCCGCGCACGCCTTCGACCGCGGCTGGATCTCGATATTCCAGGTTCTCGGCGCGAGACCGCTCGCCGACGGGTCGCTCCCGCACCCGCTGACCCGAGCCCACGTCTATGCGGACCACTAGGCGCGCGGCGCTTGCCGCGCTGCTGCTCGCATTCGTCGCCGCGGCCTGCAGCGAGGGCAAGTCTCGTCCCCCGCCGCCGTCCGGGCACGGCAACCGGCAGATCGACACCGGCGGACAGGTCTTCCTGCCGGAGGCGCCGTGGCAGGAGTCGGAGGTGCAACTGCCGCCCTATCCGGACCTGTCCGGCCTGCAGCCGTTCGACATCGCCGGCCCGTCGAATTACCGCTTCCTCGTCGACCCCCGTTCCATCAGCATCGGCGCCGACCGCGTGGTGCGCTATACGGTGGTGGCGCGCTCCGCAAGCGGCACGAACAACGTGAGTTACGAAGGAATCCGTTGCGAGACCAGGGAGTGGAAGACCTACGCCTACGGGCGCAGCGACGGCACCTGGGCGTCGGCACGCGATGCGCAATGGCAGCACGTGCCTTCTGCGCTCGCCAATGCGTTCCGGTATGCGCTTTATCGCGACTACTTCTGCTCGGGCGGGGCGCCGGTGCCAAAAGCGGAAGACGCCCTCGCCGAAATGAAACGGGTATACGGAAACGGGCCCGGCGGCGACAGGAAATCCACCAACTGAGCCGGCCGCGGTCAGTGGTTGTCGCGCAACGACCCGACGCTCGCCCTTTGCCGCAGCAAGCCGCTTTGCCTCGCGTCGGCCATACCGTATGCCCGCTTTCCCCGGTGCAGAGCAAGACCAGGTCGCGGCTTCCTTAATTGAGTCTTGCTTTAGATGAACCTAAAGCAAGACCAAATTATCCCGGTGGATCAGCTCCGGCTCGTCGACGTAGCCGAGCTTCGCTTCGATGTGCTGGGAAGGCGTTCGCAGGATCTTGCGGGTCTCTGCCGCGCTGTAGTTTGCCAGCCCTCTCGCGATCTCCCGCCCGTCGGGGTCGAGGCAGCTCACCACTTCGCCCCGCTCGAATTCGCCCGTCACCTGATACACGCCGATCGGCAGCAGGCTCTTGCCATCCTGCCGCAGGGCCTTGACCGCGCCTTCGTCCAGGCTCAGCCTGCCGCGCACCTGCAGGTGATCGGCCAGCCACTGCTTGCGCGCGGCGACGGTCATCGTCTGGGCCAGGAGCTCGGTGCCGATTGCCTCCCCCTCGGCGAGCCGCACCAGCACGTCCCGCTCGCGGCCCGAGGCGATGATGGTGTGCGCGCCGCTGCGCGCCGCGCGCTTCGCCGCGAGAACCTTGGTGAGCATGCCGCCGCTGCCGATATGGCTGCCCGTGCCGCCCGCCATCTCCTCCAGCGCCGGATCGCCGGCTTTTGCCTGGCGGACCAATTGCGCGTCCGGATGCCGGCGCGGGTCCCTGTCGTAGAGGCCCGGCTGGTCGGTGAGGATGACCAGCACGTCCGCCTCGATCAGATTCGTTACCAGCGCGCCGAGCGTGTCGTTGTCGCCGAAGCGGATCTCCTCGGTGGCGACGGTGTCGTTCTCGTTGATGACGGGTATGACGCTCAGTTCGAGCAAGGTGCGCAGCGTGGAGCGGGCGTTGAGGTAACGCCTTCGGTCGGCGAGATCCTCGTGCGTCAGGAGAATCTGCGCCGTGTGCAGGCTGAACCGGCGAAAGCAGGACTCGTATGCTTCGACCAGACCCATCTGGCCGACGGCCGCGGCAGCCTGCAACTCGTGCACCGCGCTGGGACGCCGCTTCCATCCGAGCCGCTGCATGCCTTCGGCGACCGCGCCGCTGGATACCAGCACCACCTGGCGATCGCGCTTTTTCAGCTCGGCGATCTGTTCCGCCCAGCGCGCCAGCGCGTCATGATCCAACCCCTGGCCGCCGTCGGTGACCAGGCTGCTGCCGACCTTGATGACGAAACGCCTGGCTTCCGCGGCGATGGATCGCATGGCGCAGGTCTCAGGCGGGATGAGGATCCGCTCCCGCGTCCGCCGGCAGTTCGGCCGCTTCACGAGGGAGGTTCTGCAGGTGCTCCACGATCGCCCAAGTCAGTTCGCGACAGCCTTCGCCGCTGAGTGCGGAAATGACGAAGACTCGTTCCGGCTTCGAAACCTCGCGCGCGTACGCGGCGACAAAGGCTTCCGTCCTTGTCCGCCGCTCCTGCTCCGGGACGAGGTCGATCTTGTTCAATACCAGCCAACGCGGCTTGCGATACAGCGCCTCGTCGTATTTGCGCAGTTCCTCCACGATGGCTCCGGCGTCGTGCACCGGGTCGGCGTTTTCGCCCGTTCCCACCACGTCCACCAGGTGCAGGAGCAGCCGGGTCCGCTGCAGGTGGCGCAGAAACTGGTGGCCCAGCCCCGCACCCGCCGCGGCGCCTTCGATCAGGCCGGGAATGTCGGCAACGACAAAACTGCGCAGGTCGTCGACGCGCACCACGCCCAGGCTGGGATGCAGCGTGGTGAACGGATAATCGGCGACCTTCGGGCGCGCGGCGGACACCGCGCGGATGAAGGTCGATTTGCCGGCATTCGGCAATCCAAGCAAGCCGACGTCGGCCAGCACCTTCAGCTCCAGCTTGAGGCGGCGGCTTTCGCCGCGGGTACCGGGCGTGCATTGGTGTGGCGCCCGATTCACGCTGGACTTGAAATGGATGTTGCCGAGCCCGCCCTGGCCGCCCGTCGCGACGAGCGCCGTCTGGCCGTCCCGTACCAGATCCACGATCACTTCTCCGCTGTCGAGGTCGCTCACTACGGTGCCTACCGGCATGCGCAGGTACACGTCGTCCGCGGCCTTGCCATAGCAGTCCTTGCCCTGGCCGTTTTCTCCGTTCCGGGCGCGATGGATGCGGTCGAATCGATATTCGACCAGCGTGTTGACGTTGCGGTCCGCCACGGCATAGATGCTTCCGCCTCTGCCGCCGTCGCCGCCGCTGGGGCCGCCGCGCGGCACATACTTCTCGCGCCGGAACGCGACGATGCCGTCCCCGCCCTTGCCGGCGTGCACTTCAATGATCGCTTCATCGATGAATTTCATCGTCGGGTTAATCTAACCACAGAGATACAGAGCCACAGAGAAAATCAAAAAAATGAGTTAACCACCAAGACACGAAGGCACCAAGAAAGGCTAAACGCGGATTGTGATTTCCTTGGTGTCTTGGTGCCTTGGTGGTTCGTTCTCGTAGTGACTCCTCTCTGTGCCTCTGTGCCTCTGTGGTGAAAAGGCTCTCGAAACAAAAAAGCCCTGTCGGCGACGACAGGGCTTTGCTGTTGGTTTCGTTTGCCTCAGGCCGGGACGACGCTGACCGTCTTCTTGTTCTGCGGGCCCTTGAGGCGGAACACCACGCGCCCGTCGATCTTGGCGAACAGCGTGTGGTCTTTGCCCATGCCGACATTCTCGCCGGGATGGACCTGGGTGCCGCGTTGACGCACGATGATGCTGCCGGCCGGGATGACCTGGCCTCCGAAGCGCTTTACACCCAGGCGCTTCGACTGCGAGTCGCGGCCGTTGCGCGAGCTGCCGCCTGCTTTCTTGTGTGCCATATCGAGTCTCCTTATGCCGAGATCTTGTCGATCTGGATCTCGGTGTAATTCTGGCGGTGTCCTTGCTGCCGCTTCGAATACTTGCGCCGGCGCAACTTGAAGATGCGCACTTTGTCGCCGCGGCCCTGCGCAACGACGGTCGCTTCGACCTTCGCTCCCGACACGAGCGGGGTGCCGATCGCAACCTTTTCCCCGTCCGCCACCATCAGTACCTGATCGATGACCACGTGGCTGCCGACCTCGGCAGGCAGTTGTTCCACCTTGACTTTTTCTCCGGACGACACACGGTATTGCTTGCCGCCGGTTTTGATGACCGCGTACATGATCGAGTTCCTGGGAGGCTCTCGGGAAAGCGGCGCATACTACATAAAAAGAACACCTTAGGCAAGGCGCTCCGGGAACGTCGCGCGCGCGGCCGGCGTCCTTGACACTGCGCATGCCCGATTTCTACCATCGCGCCTTTTCCCGCGACCACCGTGACCCCCGAGAACATCACCAGTCTCATCGCCGACGACATGCGCGCGGTGGATGCGGTCATCCGAGAACGCCTGCATTCCGACGTCGTGCTGATCCGGCAGGTCGCCGAGTACATCATCGGCAGCGGCGGCAAGCGGCTGCGTCCGGCGCTGGTCGTCCTCGCGGCCGGCGCATGCGGCTACCGCGGGACCGCTCACCACCAGCTTGCGGCGGTGATCGAGTTCATCCATACCGCCACGCTCCTGCACGACGACGTGGTCGATGATTCCGCGATGCGGCGCGGACGCGCCACCGCCAACGCGACCTTCGGCAACCCGGCGTCCGTGCTGGTCGGCGACTTCCTGTATTCGCGTGCCTTCCAGATGATGGTGGAGATTCAGAGCATGAGGGTGATGCAGGTGCTGGCGGAGGCGACGAACACCATTGCCGAAGGCGAAGTGTTGCAGCTTCTCAATGTCGGCAATCCCGAGGTCGGCGAGCAGGACTACCTGCGCGTGATCCGCTCGAAAACCGCGAAGCTCTTCGAGGCCGCGGGCAGGCTCGGCGCGATCCTTGCCGGCAGCGCGCGCGGCGTCGAGGATGCGCTCGGCGCCTACGGCATGCACCTGGGCACCGCTTTCCAGGTGGTGGACGACGTTCTCGATTACTCGGGAGATCTCGCACAGACCGGCAAGAACCTGGGCGACGATCTCGCCGAAGGCAAAGTGACTCTTCCTCTTATATATGCCATGCGCAACGGCTCGCCGCACCAGCGCGGGCTGATCGAGGCCGCGATCGCGCACGGCGGGCGCGCCGAGTTCGGGCCGGTACTCCAGGCTGTCCGCGACTGCGGCGCGCTCGACTACGCCCGCGACCAGGCGAGAAGCGAATCGCAGCGCGCGGCACAGCATCTGGCGTCGCTGCCGCGTTCAAACTACAAGGAGAGTCTGTTAGAATTGGCGGCCTTTGCGGCGAGCCGCAACTACTGATGCAACCGAGTCTGTCCGAAACGGGGTGTAGCTCAGCCTGGTAGAGTACTGCGTTCGGGACGCAGGTGTCGCTGGTTCGAATCCAGTCACCCCGACCAATCCTCATCGATCCTGGGTGGTGAAGAGCGCGTGGCCAAGTTCCTTCTTCTCATCGCCGTCTTCATCATCGTCTATCTGGTCATTCGCAGCGCGCGCGGCGGGGCGCAGAGCGGTCGGGCGCAGGCGCCGCCCGCGGGCCAGCCTGAAGACATGGTCCGCTGCAAGGTCTGCGGCGTTCACCTGCCGAGAAGCGAAGGCATCCTGTCGCGCGGCGAGTTCTATTGCAGCCAGGAGCATCTTCGGCTTGCAAGCAAGGGGCCGTCTTCGCGCTGAGGCGCCCGGCGAGGCTCTTGAAAGGGGCGCACGTGCCGCTTTCCACGGAGACAACCGTCAGCGGTAAGGAATACAGCGAGGCATTCTGGCGCTCGCTGCTCTACTTCAACATCTACCGCGTCATCGTTGCGCTGGTTCTGTTCGGCGCGGTGAACTGGCTCGGGGAGAACACGCCGTTCGGCTCCTACCACCGGACGCTGTTCCTCTACACCGACTATGCATACCTCGCCTTCGCGCTGTCGTCGTTCGCGATAATCCTGTCGCGCAGGATCGCGTTCAATCTCCTGCTCGCCGCCTCGGTCCTGACCGACATCGTCGCTGTCGTGCTGATGATGTACGCAAGCGGGGGCGTTCCAAGCGGACTTGGGCTTCTGCTGCTCGCGTCTCTAGCCGCCGCGGGTCTCATGAGCCGCGGCCGGCTTACGCTTTTTTTCGCCGCCGCCGCCACGCTCGCCGTGCTCGGCGAGCATTCCTACGAAGTCCTGTTCCTGTTCGGAAGCTTCGCGCTGTTCGTTCAGGCCGGGCTGCTGAGTATCGCGTTCTTCGCCACCGCCTGGCTCGCGCACACGATCGCCAAACGCGCGGTGGCGATCGAAGCGATTGCCGCGCAGCGCGAAGTGGATCTCGCCAGCATGGCGCAGGTCAACCAGCTCATCATCCAGGACATGCAGGACGGCGTCTTGGTGGTGGACGAGCGCGGCGCGATCCGCCAGATCAATTCCCGGGCCGAAGAGATCCTTGGGCCGGTTTCGCTTGCCGGCGGCGACGTGATGCTGCACGACTACGCTCCGCTGCTCGCGGCTCGCCTGGAGCAATGGCGCCGGGATCCGGACACCCGCTTCGACCCGCTGCGCACCGTCGTCGGCCGCAAGGCGACCTCCGCGCGTTTCATGCCGGTGGGCGTGGCGCGCAACGTCGGGGTGGTCATCTTTCTGGAAGACATTTCCCGCGTCCAGCGGCAGGCGCAACAGCTCAAACTGGCTTCGCTCGGGCGGCTCACGGCAAACATCGCCCACGAGATCCGCAACCCCCTCTCGGCGATCAACCACGCGACCGAGCTGCTGCTGGAAGATACCGGCAGGCGCGCCTCGCAGCTGCGCCTGCTGCAGATCATTCACGACAACGCCAAGCGCCTGGATCGCATGGTGCAGGACGTACTCAAGCTCAACCGGCGCGACCAGGCGCTGCGCGAGAGCTTCGACCTCGAGGACTATCTGCGGACCTTTGCCTCGCAGTTCTGCGAGATCGAGAAGCTGCCGCAGGAGCTGATCGCGATCGATCTGCAGTCCCGGCCGCTCGTCAGCTTCGACCGCAGCCATCTGAACCAGGTCATGTGGAACCTGTGCCGAAACGCGCTACGCTACTGCCAGCGCCGGCCCGGGAGCATCACGCTCGGCGTGCGCGCCGGCCCGCGTGCCGGTACCATAGAACTGAGCGTGATCGATGACGGGCCGGGCGTGGCGGAGGCGCTGCGCGGCCACCTGTTCGAGCCCTTCTTTACCACCGCATCGGCCGGCACCGGTCTGGGTTTGTATATTGCCAGGGAGATCTGTGAAGCCAACGGCGCCACGCTCGACTATGTCGAGCGGCCAACCGGCGCCCAGTTCGGCATAATCTGCAAAGGAGCGGGAGCGTGAAACGCAGAGAACAGCCCGGCACGCGCGCCGCGCGGTCGGTGCTCATCGTCGACGACGAAGAGGACATCCTCGAGCTGCTGGAACTGACCCTGCTCAAGATGGGCTTGGACGTCGAGCGCGCCTCCTCGGTGAAACAGGCGATCGAGAGGGTCCAGGCCGGGCAGTTCGATCTGTGCCTGACCGACATGCGGCTGCCGGACGGCGACGGCCTGGAGCTGCTGAACTACATCGCCGAAAACGACCGCGACCTGCCGGTCGCGGTGATTACCGCGCACGGCAACACCGAAAACGCGGTCGCCGCGCTGAAGGCGGGCGCATTCGACTACCTCGCCAAACCGGTCTCCCTCGAACAGTTGCGCGCGCTCGTCAAGTCGGCGTTGAGTCTTCCGCAGACCGGCGCGGCGCCCAAACCGGCCGCCGGGCAGGCGCTGCTGGGCGAATCCGGGGCGATGCAGCAGGTCCGGGATCTCATCGAGAAACTGGCGCGCTCGGAAGCGCCGGTGCACGTGAGCGGCGAGTCGGGCAGCGGCAAGGAGCTTGCCGCCCGGCTCATCCATCAGATGAGCGCCCGCCGCGACAAGCCGTTCGTTCCGGTCAATTGCGGTGCGATTCCGGAGAACCTGATGGAGTCGGAATTCTTCGGCTACCGGAAAGGCGCATTCACGGGCGCCGATGCCGACCGGGACGGCTTCTTCCAGGCCGCCAACGGCGGCACCCTGTTTCTGGACGAGGTGGCGGATCTTCCGCTCTCGATGCAGGTCAAGCTGCTGCGCTCGATCCAGGAAAAGAAGGTGCGCAAGGTCGGCTCCACCCAGGAAGAGCCGGTGGACGTGCGCATCATCAGCGCCACGCACCAGAAACTCGCCGAGTGCGTCGAAGCGGGCAAGTTCCGGCACGACCTGTACTACCGGCTCAACGTCATCGAGCTGCGCATGCCCTCGCTGCGAGAACGCCGGGAGGACATTCCGCTGTTCGTCGACGCCATTCTTGAACGCATGGCCACCGCCGCGGGCGTGAAGAAACCGGAGGTCGCGCCGGAGGCGATGGAGGAGCTCACCCGCTACGATTTTCCCGGCAACGTTCGCGAGCTGGAAAACATTCTCGAGCGCGCGCTCGCGTTGTCCAGCGGTGGACGGGTGACGGCGGATGATCTGCAGCTCAACCCGCCCGCGGAACCGGGCGCCGCGCCCACGGCGTCCCCCGACGGCAAGTATCCCCTGCAGGATTATCTGGACCGGGTGGAGAAAGAGGCCATTCTCGAGGCGCTGGAGAAGACGCGATTCAACCGGACCGCTGCGGCCAAGCTGCTCGGCATCACGTTCCGCTCCATGCGCTACCGCATGGAGCGGTTGGGAATCAATTGAGGGAACACGGGCGAGGGGCGAGGGGCGAAGCCGGCTGGGAGATCGATGCTTCTGGCTTGCTTGCAGCGGCGCGCTTCATCTACTCGCCCAATTTCGACCCGCGTCCGGAAGGATCGAGCGTCGAGCTCGTGGTCGTGCACAACATCAGCCTTCCGCCCGGCGAATTCGGCGGCGAAGGCGTAATCGAGCTGTTCACCAATCGCCTGGACCCCGATGCGCATCCGTACTACCGCGAGGTCGCGGGGCTCAAGGTTTCCCCCCATTTCCTGATTCGCCGCGGCGGCGAGCTGATCCAGTTCGTGCCCTGCGGCAGTCGTGCCTGGCACGCCGGCCAGTCGGAATGGCGGGGGCGCGGCCGCTGCAACGACTTTTCGATCGGCATAGAGCTGGAAGGGTCCGACGCCATCCCGTTCACCGATGCCCAGTACGATGCGCTGACAAGGCTTGCGCGCGCGCTCCGCTCCCGGTATCCGATCGTCGATTGGGCCGGGCACTCCGACATCGCGCGGCCGGCGGGGCGCAAGACCGACCCCGGGCCGCACTTCGACTGGGCGCGGTTTCGGCGAATGATTGCCTGAACCACAGAGGCACAGAGACACAGAGAAAGAAAGGCGAAACGGGAAAAAGGGAACGGGTCCCATCTCGGCTGGAGCGGTCATACCCGGCCATTTCGGACACCAGTTTGCCAATGCTGTATTGGTATTTCTCTGTGTCTCTGTGGTGAGACTCCGGCTTGAAGATCTTCTACACCGACCGCTTCGTGCTGCCGCTTCCGCCCGGGCACCGCTTCCCGATGGCGAAGTACTCGATGCTGCGGGAGCGGGTGGAAGCAGCCGGACTGTCCGGCGGGGAACCGCTGTGCATCCCTCACGCGGCGACCGACGAGGAGATTTTGCGCGCGCACGATGCCGCTTACTTGCGGCGGGTCGCCGCCGGCGCGCTGGATGAAACCGAGATCCGCCGCATCGGCTTTCCCTGGACGCCGCAGATGGTGGAACGCTCGCGCCGCTCGGCGGGCGCCACGATCGAGGCCTGCCGCGCGGCGCTGGAAGAGGCAGTGGCCGTGAACCTGGCAGGTGGCACGCACCATGCATTCCGCGATCATGGCGCCGGCTTCTGCGTGTTCAACGACGCCGCGATCGCCGCGCTGGCAATGCTGGCGGAAGGACGGGCAGGCAGGGCGGTGATCATCGACTGCGACGTGCACCAGGGCGACGGCACGGCCGCCATCCTGGCGGACGAACCCGGCGTGTTCACCTTTTCCATTCACGCCGCCAGGAACTTCCCGTTCCGCAAACAGGCGAGCGACCTCGACATCGAGCTGGCCGACGGCACCGGCGACGAGGAATACCTCGGCGCGCTGCAAAACGGCGTGTGCCGCGCGCTGTCTGCCGCGCAGCCCGATCTGGCGATCTATCTCGCCGGCGCGGACCCGTACCAGGCGGATCGCCTCGGCCGACTGGCTGTATCCCGCGAGGCGCTGGCGGCGCGCGACCGCATCGTGCTCGAACTCTGCGGCGACGCCGGCGTAGGGGTCGCGATTGCGATGGCCGGCGGCTATGCGCAGCGCATCGAAGACACCGTCGAGATCCATTTCAATACCGTGCGCGCCGCGGCCGCGCGCCACGAAAGCGCGCGACCGCGCACCGTTTCCGCGCAGCCCTGATCGGCAGGATACGACCCGGCACGCCGTCCATCGGCGCGCTTCGACGCGCGTTCCGGTTCATCGCGCGCGCAGCGGCCGCAAAAGGCAAAAACTCCTTGACAGAGAGGAGCGTACTACTAGAATTAGTGCGTATTCCTGCGCCGGACACAATATCTAGTGGTGAGAAACGATCGTTCGGGGAGCGATTGTCACCGCTGGGCGACAGCAAGAGTCGAGGGAGACAATATGCAAGTAACCGCCAGCGTTTCTTCGTCCTCCGTTGTGAGCGCCTACCTTGCAGACGATGCGGCCGCACAGGAGCAGCGGTATGCGCAATACAAGGTCATACGCCGCAACGGTGCGGTGGTGGGATTCGAACCGACGAAGATCACGGTGGCCATGACCAAGGCGTTCATCGCCGTCAACGGCGGCCAGGGTGCGGCTTCCGCGCGCGTACGTGAACTGGTCGCCCGGCTTACCGGCAACGTCGTGCAGGCGCTCATGCGCCGGCAGCCCGCCGGGGGCACCTTCCACATCGAGGATATCCAGGACCAGGTCGAGCTGGCGTTGATGCGCGGCGGAGAGCACGAGGTCGCGCGCGCCTACGTGCTCTACCGCGAGGAGCGGGCCCGCGAGCGCGCCAGGCAGAAGGAGGCGCAGGGCGCCGGCGCCCCGCAGCTCGCCATCAACGTGGTCGAGAACGGCGTGGCCAGCTCGCTCGATCTCGCCGCGCTCGCGTCCCTGATCAAGGATTCCTGCGAGGGCCTCGGCCGGGCGGTCGACGCCAATCTCATCCAGCAGCTCACGCTGCGCGACCTGTACGACGGCGTTCCGATGGAGGAGGTACGCAAGAGCGTCATTCTGGCCGCCCGGTCCCTGATCGAGAAGGACCCCGCCTACAGCTATGTCACCGCGCGCCTGCTGCTCAATAGTGTCCGCCACGAGGTCCTGGGCGAGGAGGCAAGCCAGGCCGCAATGCGGACTCGCTATGCCGAATATTTCCCCGGATTCGTCGAGAAGGGGATCGAGGCGGGGCTGCTCGACGAGCGCCTGGCCCGCTTCGATCTGCGATCGTTGGGTGCCGCGCTGGACGCGCACCGCGACCTGAAGTTCGGTTACTTGGGCCTGCAAACGCTCTATGACCGTTATTTCCTGCACGTGCACGGTCGGCGTATTGAGCTCCCCCAGGCCTTTTTTATGCGTGTCGCCATGGGCCTCGCGATCAACGAGGTCGAGCGGGAGGCTCGGGCGATCGAGTTCTACAACGTGCTGTCGAACTTCGACTTCATGAGCTCGACCCCGACGCTGTTCAACGCCGGAACGGTGCGCTCGCAGCTTTCGAGCTGCTACCTGACCACCGTGTCCGACGACCTCGACGGCATCTACGAGGCGATCAAGGAAAACGCGCTGCTGTCGAAGTTCGCCGGCGGCTTGGGCAACGATTGGACGCCGGTGCGCGCGCTGGGCTCGCACATCAGGGGCACCAACGGCAAGTCGCAGGGCGTGGTGCCGTTCCTGAAGGTGGTCAACGACACCGCTGTCGCCGTCAACCAGGGCGGCAAGCGCAAGGGCGCGGTGTGCGCCTATCTCGAGACCTGGCACCTGGACATCGAGGAGTTCCTGGAGCTGCGCAAGAACACCGGCGACGATCGCCGCCGCACCCACGACATGAACACCGCCAACTGGATCCCGGATCTGTTCATGAAGCGGGTGACGGAGGGCGGCGACTGGACGCTGTTCTCGCCCTCGGACGTGCCCGACCTGCACGACAGATATGGCAAGGCCTTCGAGAAGGCCTACCTCGAGTACGAGCAGAAGGCGGCTCGCGGGGAGCTGAAGCTCTACAAGAGGATCCCGGCATTGTCGCTGTGGCGCAAGATGCTCACCATGCTGTTCGAGACCGGGCATCCGTGGATCGCCTTCAAGGACCCGTGCAACATCCGCAGCCCGCAAAGCCACGCCGGCGTGGTGCACAGCTCCAACCTGTGCACGGAGATCACGCTCAATACCTCGGATACCGAGATCGCGGTGTGCAACCTCGGCTCCGTGAACCTGGTCGCCCACATGAAGGGCGGCAAGCTCGACCACGAAAAGCTCAAGCAGACCGTGTCGACCGCGATGCGGATGCTCGACAACGTCATCGACATCAACTACTACACGGTCAACAAGGCGCGCAACTCCAACCTCAAGCACCGGCCGGTGGGACTGGGGATCATGGGGTTCCAGGACTGCCTGCACGAGATGCGGGTGCCCTACGCGTCCAGGGAGGCGGTGGAATTCGCCGACCGGTCGATGGAGACGGTGTGCTACTACGCCTACTGGGCGTCCACCGAGCTGGCCGAGGAGCGCGGCCGCTACTCTACCTTCGACGGCTCGCTTTGGTCGAAGGGCGTCCTGCCGCAGGATTCGCTGAAACTGCTCGCCGAAGAGCGCGGCGGCAACGTCGAGGTCGACATGTCCTCCAGCATGGACTGGGAGGCGTTGCGCGAACGCATCCGTGGCTACGGCATGCGCAACTCCAACTGCGTGGCGATCGCCCCGACCGCGACCATCGCCAACATCGTCGGGGTGTCGGCCTCGATCGAGCCGACCTACCAGAACCTGTACGTGAAGTCCAACCTCTCCGGCGAGTTCACGGTGACCAACGAATACCTGGTACAGGACCTGAAGAAGCTGAACATGTGGGACGAGGTCATGATCGCCGACCTCAAGTACTTCGACGGCTCCCTGGCCAAGGTCGATCGCGTTCCGCCGGAGATCCGCAGCCTCTACGCGACCGCCTTCGAGGTCGACCCGGTCTGGATCGTGGAGGCGGGAGCGCGCCGCCAGAAATGGATCGACCAGGCGCAGTCGCTCAATATCTATATGGCGGGAGCCTCGGGCAAGAAGCTGGACGAGGTGTACAAGCTCGCCTGGAGGCGCGGGCTGAAGACCACCTACTACCTGCGCACGCTGGGGGCGACCTCCGCCGAAAAGTCGACGGTGCGCGGCGGCCAGCTCAACGCGGTCCCGGCCGACGGCGGCGCGATGGGCGCGGCGGCCCCTGCTCCGTCGCCGGTCGAGGAAGCCAAGTTCTGCAGCATCGATAACCCCGAGTGCGAGGCCTGCCAGTGAGGACGTGGCGGTTTCGGGCGGTGGCGCGACGGCGGGTTGCCTTTCACCTGAATCGCCGGCGCGATGCGACGGCGAGTGGGAGCGTGCGGCGCTCGTCGCCGACGCATGAGGACGTGATGAGCCCGAAAGGACCTCACTTCATCGCCGCGAAGGGATAAAAAAGGGCCGTATTTGCGGCCGAACATCAAAGTAGTACTTGACACTCCACCGATAACATTTATAAAGGAACGAGACGATGCTGCAGTTTGAAGATCAACTATCCGGTGGTTCCGGAGCCGCAAGGCTTGCGGTTCGCGTTGCAAACCTTCCTTCCGCGCCGACTTCGGCCGAAGTCGAGCCGTCGAACGCCGCCTATCGCCGCGTCCGCATCGAAGACAAGCGCGTCATCAACGGAAGCGCGGACGTCAACCAGTTGGTTCCCTTCAAGTACAAGTGGGCGTGGGAAAAGTATCTGGCCGGCTGCGCCAACCACTGGATGCCGCAGGAAATCAACATGAGCCGCGACATCGCCACGTGGAAGGACCCGAACGGGTTGACCGAAGACGAGCGGCTCATCGTCAAGCGCAACCTCGGCTTCTTCGTTACCGCCGACTCGCTCGCCGCCAACAACATCGTGCTCGGCACCTATCGCCATATCACGGCGCCGGAGTGCCGCCAGTACCTGCTGCGCCAGGCCTTCGAAGAGGCGATCCATACCCACGCCTACCAGTACATCGTCGAGAGCCTCGGCCTGGACGAGGGCGAGATCTTCAACGCCTATCACGAGATACCGAGCATCCGGGACAAGGACGAATTCCTGATCCCGTTCATCGAGACGCTGACCGACCCGTCCTTCAGGACCGGCACGCCCGAGAACGACCAGAAACTCCTGAAGAGCCTGATCGTCTTCGCCTGCATCATGGAAGGCCTGTTCTTCTACGTCGGCTTTACCCAGATCCTGGCGCTGGGACGCCAGAACAAGATGACGGGCAGCGCGGAGCAGTACCAGTACATTCTCCGCGACGAGTCGATGCACTGTAATTTCGGCATCGACCTGATCAACCAGATCAAGATGGAAAACCCGCACCTCTGGTCGCCGCGGTTCCGCGAGGACGCTCGCGGCCTCATCCAGAGGGGCGTGGATCTCGAGTACCGGTATGCCGAAGACACCATGCCGCGCGGCGTGTTGGGCCTGAATGCGCCGATGTTCAAGGAGTATCTGCGTTTCGTTGCCAACCGCCGCTGCCAGCAGATCGGCCTCGACCCCCTCTTCCCCGGGGCGACCAACCCGTTCCCCTGGATGTCGGAGATGATCGACCTCAAGAAGGAAAAGAACTTCTTCGAGACGCGCGTCATCGAATATCAGACCGGCGGAGCGTTGAGCTGGGAATGAACACGATGGCGGACGGAAGGTTTTGTTGCGTTTCGGGACCGACCGGAAGGCGTCTCCGGGAGGTCGTCGGGAGTGGCGAGACGCGTAACCAGCGCCGGCCGGCAGCGGCAAGGTCCGGTGCATTGACTAGGAACTGATGGGTAAACGAACAGAAGCGCCTTCATTCGTAAGCACCCGCGCCCGATCTCGCAGCGACGGCGCGACTGGCTGGGAGTAATGGTTCCCAGTCGAAGGTCTCTTCCTCCAATCCTCTCCGGCGTTCTGCCGGTCCCGCCGACCTCGGTAACAGGGTCGGCGACTGCGCTGTTTTCCCATTTTTCGCCGTCGGAAATTTGCTTTGTTTTCCGCGGCTTTCGGAACTGCACGAAGCGCGTGTCGGGAGGCTCTTGCCGCCCGAGTGCGCGTCGTCAGTCGGTGCCGAGATGATTCCATCATCGAAGCGCCGTTTTTTTGTTCAACCTTGTCTAGGAGGTAATCAGCAATGGCAATGAAGAAAAGGTCAGCGAAGAAGACCGCGAAGAAGATGAGCAAGGCCAAGAGGCCCGCCAAGAAGATGAGCAAGGCCAAGAAGCCGGCAAAGAAAGCCGCCAAGAAGGTGGCCAAGAAAGCCGCCAAGAGACCGGCCAAGAAGGCGAAAGCGAAGAAGAAGCCGGCCAAGAAAAAAGCGGCGAAGAAGAAGCCGGCCAAGAAAAAGGCGGCCAAGAAGAAAGCGCCCAAGAAAAAAGCGGCGGCACCGGCCGCGGCTCCAGCGGCGCCGAAGCCTGTTTCTGCACCGGCGGCCTGGCCGTTTCCGGTAGCGGGTAACCGGCCGAGCTAAGCGCCACTGAAGATGCTCGCGGGCAGCCTGCATCCGTGACGGATACCAGACGCTGAGCCGCGAGCATTGTTCCTTCTCCGCGCGCCTTGCCCGTGCGCGGCGCTTGTTACGAGCCCCGAACCTGCCGGTCAGGCGGGCGGTTCGCTGTTCATTCGCGAACCCCGATCCGCGGGCCGTTTCTTGAACGTCGACGCATCGTCTGATTACCGGGGTGACGGTTGAAAGCGCCGAACTGGAGCGCTCCGCCCGCTGCTTTTCGCTCCGGCTTCGCCCGCCATTTCCTGCTGCCCCCTATTCCGTGAAAACGCTTCTCGTCCTGGCCTGGATGCTCGTCGCTACCGCCGCCACGCAGGCTTGCGCGGAGGGCGATCTGGTCGTATCGCGCGCCGTCAAAGGCGAGTATTCCGAGGTCCGCGAGCGACTGGTGCTTGCGATCGAACTGCAAGGCCTGGTCGTGGACCATACGTCGAAGGTCGGGGAAATGCTCGCGCGCACCGCGAAGGACCTTGGGACCGGCCGCCGGATCTACGGCGAGGCCGAGGTGCTGCAGTTCTGCAGCGCCGTGGCGTCGCGACAGATGGTGGAGGCCGATGCCGCGCTGCTCGCATTCTGCCCCTATGGCATCGCGGTCTACACGCTCGCGTCGGACCCGTATACGACCTATCTTGCGTTCCGCCGACCGTCGGCCGGGGCGAGCGGCGCACAGAAAACGGCCCTCGAGCGCGTCGACGCCTTGCTCACCACGATCGTCGACGAAGCGGCGCGGTGATTTGCCGTCCGGGACCCGGCGGAAAAAAAAAGCCGGCGTGACGCCGGCCCTCAGGGGGAGGCCCTTCTGATGGAAAACCGTCCCGCTGCCCTGACGAACGGGCTCGGGCGCGACATCGTGGCGTCTCGAATTGCCGACTTGCTCTCCCGCGCCAGGGACGCGCGAGACCAAGGCTAGCAGCCCCGCCTTCTCGCGATAACTACCGAGTTCGCATAAATTTACAGCGCACCGGAATAATGCAAGGAGGAAACGATGGAGAGGAAAAAGGTCAGCTCGAGCAAGATCAGGTCGGTGGGCTACGACGAGCGCGCGCGCGTGCTCGAGGTGGAATTGAACGACGGCTCGGTGTTCCAGTACTCCGGCGTGTCGCCTGAAGTGCACCGGCGGATGATGTCGGCGCCTTCCATCGTGAGCTACTACCAGGACAAGATCGAAGAGGAGTTTGCCCGCAAGCGGCTGCGATGAGCGTCTTTCCTGCCCAGTCATGCATCCGTCCGCCTTACCTCACCTACTTACCCACCTCACCCCTGCCCTCTCCCCCCGCAAGCGGGCGGAGAGGGTGCCACCTCATCCCGGCGCGCAGACACGTCACCGACGAAGTCGGTAACGTGTCCGGGGCACCTACCGCTAACGAGTCACGCTCGCGCGGGCAGCGCGCCACATTCCGCCTGCCGCACCACGCTGGCTCCGCCACTACCGGGGTTGGCGGAACCTCTCTCCCGATGGCGGAGAGGGTGATATGACATCGCGTTGTGATGCGCGTCGCCGACGGCAACGATACTCATGTCCTCGTTCATGGGCCGAGAAGATGTCAACACTTTCGCCAGGTACGACGCCGTGACATTCGAGAAGTCTTTATCACCCTCTCCCGCAGGGGTTCTTCAGTCCTTTCCCGCCACCCATGCCCCGATTTCCCACACGACGCGCGTGATGGCTGCGGCGACCGGCGGGCTCAGGTCCTCACCGTGGTCACGCTCCGCCTCGATGCCGTAGAGCACGATCTCGGCGGGCAGGCGGCCCAGCTCGCGCCCGAGCGCGAGCGCATCGCCGACACCGAAGCCGTGTGTCGAGGACAGCGCGGTGCGCCCCAGGTCCTCCGGGCCGAGCCGGCGCACCGTACCCGGCGTCGCCCCGCTTCGCATCGCGTCGACCAGGACCACGCGGTGCGCTCCCGCCATGCGCTCGAGCAGATCCAGCCCCGGGCGGTCCAGGCATTCCACCCGCACCGCACCGTGCGATGCGCGCAGCCAATCCGCCGTCATGCACGCCTGCGCCGCCGCCCAGCCCGCACGATCGTCGCCGAACGGCGATCCAAGGCCGAGAATCGCGAGCGCGGTCATTCGCGCCGCACACGCAGGTCGAGGAAATGGGTCGCGCACGAGATGCAGGGGTCATAGCTGCGGATCACCTTTTCCCCCATCAAGCGCAGCTCGTCGTCGCCGCGTTCCAGGCCGAAGCGCTGCAGCGCGAGGCGCAGGTCTTCCTCGATGCGCGCCTGGTTCTGGCTGGTCGGCGGCACGATGCGCGCGCGCACGATCTTGCCTTGCGCGTCCGTCTCGTAGCGGTGCCAGAGCAGACCGCGCGGCGCCTCGGTCGCGCCGAAACCGGTACCCGCGCGCGGCTTCACCGGTACCGATGCGGCGGCCGGCGGCTCGTAGTTTTCGAGGATGCGCGCCGCCTCGAGCAGCGCGAGGTGGATCTCCGCGGCGCGCGCGAGCGCGCTCGCGAACGTGTCCCGGGACGGCAACCGCACACCGGTGCGCACGAGCGTCCCCGCTACTTCTTCGGGCAGGCGATCGCGGTTCAGCATCAGCCGCGCCAGCGGGCCGACGAGATAGGGTTTGCCTTCGAGCAGGCAGTGCAGCGCGGTCGAATGCGCCACCTGGCGCTCCTCGAAGCGCGTCTCGAAATCCTCCGTGCCGATGTCGAGCCCGCGGTCCGAGGCGATGCGACCGCCGTACATCGGGTATTCGCGCGCGTGGCGCAGCGCCACGAAGGCGAATTCCTGCTCCTGCCCGCGCGGCGCGACGGAGGCGATCCAGGCGGTCAGCGCCTGCGCGTCGGGGAGCGCCGCGCGCAGTCGCCGCCCCAGCGCCCGCCCCTCGTCGCGCGCCGGCGCGCGATGGAAACCGCCGACCCTGACTCCGACCGGGTGCACCGAGCGCCCGCCGAACAGGCGGATGAGGTCATTGCCGAGCGCCTGCAGCGCCAGCCCGCGCCGCACTTCCGCCGGATGGTCCTTCGCCATCTCCAACGCGCTGCCGTAGCCGAAGAAGTCCGGCGCCGCCAGCAGGTGGATGTGCAGCGCGTGGCTCTGGATCCACTCGCCGCAGTACATCGCGCGGCGCATCGCCAGGATCGGCTCGTCCACCTCGACGCCGAAGGCCTGCTCCAGCGCCTGCGCTGCGCTCATCTGGTAGGCGACCGGGCAGATGCCGCAGATGCGCGCCACGATGTCCGGCACCTCGGCGTAGGAGCGCCCCTCGAGGAGTTTCTCGAACAGCCGCGGCGGCTCGAAAATGCGCAGCCTCAGTTCCCGGATCTCGCCGCCGGAGACGGCGAGATCGAGCGCGCCTTCGCCCTCGACGCGCGCGAGCAGCGGCACGTTCACCCGGATCTCGCGCTGCTCAGCCACGGCGGCGCTCCTTCGCGGCGATGCCCGCCTCGTGGAACGCGGGCGCCGCGTTGTTGATGAAGTGGAAGCGCGCCGCGACCTCGTTGCGCGTGAGTCCGAGACCCTCGAGCCGCCGCCCGAGCGAAGCGGTGTTGGGGTTCTCCGCCGGCCCGTAGCAGGCGTAGCAGTCGCGGCCGAAGGAGGGGCAGATTGCGCCGCAACCGGTGCGGGTGACCGGCCCCATGCACGGCACGCCCTTGGCGACCATCACGCACACCGTGTGCCGGCGCTTGCACTCCATGCACACCTTGTCCTCATCGGGCGGCGGCACCGTTCCGGCGAGCAGCGCGGAGAGCGCCGCGAGCACCTGGCTGCCGCTCACCGGACAGCCCCACAGCTCGAGATCCACTTTCACCGCAGCGGCGATCGGCGTGACCTTGTCCAGCGCGCTCACGTATTCCGGCAAGGCGTAGATGCCGGCGACCCACTGTTTTGCATCGTGCATGTTGCGCAGCGCCTGGATGCCGCCGGCGGTGGCGCAGGCACCGATGGTGACCAGGAAGCGCGAGTTCGCGCGCACCTGCCGGATCCGCTCGCGTTCCTCGGGCGTGGAAATGCTGCCCTCGACGAATGCGACATCGACCCGCGCCTGCGGGTCGACCGGGCCGGCCTCCGCGAAATGCGCGAACTCGACCAGCTCGGCGGCCGCGAGCAGCGCGTCGCCCAGATTGAGGAAGGCGAGCTGGCAGCCGTCGCAGGAGCTGAACTTGTGAACCGCCACGCGCGGCTTGGCGCTCATCTCAGAACCCTTTCACGCTGAACAGCGGCTTGATCCGCGGGTAGGGGAAGACCGGTCCCTGGCGGCAGACGAAATCGGGTCCGAACTGGCAGTGCCCGCAATGGCCCACCGCGCACTGCATGTTGCGCTCCATCGACACCCAGATATCGTCCTCGGCGATGCCCCGCGCCGCGAGCTGCCGCGCGGCGATCTGCATCATGATCTCGGGCCCGCAGATCATCGCCACCGATCCGGGACGCAGGTGCGCGTCTTCGAACACCTCGGTCACCCGTCCGACGTGCCACGGCCACAGCGGCCCGCCGTGGTCGGCGGAGAGCAGCACCTGCACGTCCGGCAGGCTCTGCCAGTAGGCGTAGCGCTCGCGCCAGATCAGCTCCTCCGCGTGCTTCACGCCCTGGATGACGGTGAGCCGGCCGAAATGCTCGCGCCGCATCAGGATGTAATTGATCACCGCCACCACCGGCGCGCAGCCGAGCCCCCCGGTCACGATCGCCACGTCGCGCCCGCGCGAGCGCTCGAGCGGCCAGCCGCGTCCGAAGGGACCGCGGAGCCCGACGCGGTCGCCGGCCTCGAGGTCGGCGAGCGCGCTGGTGACCCTTCCCACTTTGCGGATCGTGTGGTCGAGCAGGTGCGGATCGCGCGGGTCGGAGACGATGGAGATGGGCACCTCGCCCGCGCCGTGCACATACACCATGTTGAACTGGCCGGCATCGAATCGGTACGTGTTTCGCGCCGCCTCGTCGGTGAGCTGCAGCCGCAGCGTGAAAATGCTCGGCGACTCCTGCACGCGTTCCACGATGCGCGCTTCCAGCGGCAGGTAGGGATTGGTCACGCGTCCTCCGCGCAGATCGCCGCGGCTTCCTCGGTGATGTCGATGCCTACCGGACACCAGGCGATGCAGCGGCCGCATCCGGTGCACCCGCTGCGCCCGAACTGGTCGTGCCAACTGCCCAGCTTGTGGGTGAGCCACTGCCGGTAGCGGGTGCGGGTGTCCGGCCGCACGGTGAACCCGGCGAGATAGCTGTGCCCGCGGGTGAAGCAGGAGTCCCACTCGCGCGCATGCGCCGACTCGACGCCATCGAGCGCGGGAACCTCGTTTTCCGCATGGCAGAAGCAGGTCGGGCACACGGAGGTGCAGTTGCCGCAGGACAGGCAGCGCTGCGCGACGTCGCTCCAGCGCGGGTGGTCGAGGTTGCGGAACAGCGCATCGCGCAGGTTGCGCGAGGGCAGCGTCCGCTTCTGCATCCGCGCCGCTCGCTCGCTCTCGGCCGCCGCCTGCGCCAACTGCGCGCGACTCGCCGGCGCCAGCGCCAGGCCGTCGAGTATGGCGCGCCCGCGCTCGGCTGCCGCCTCCGCGACGAAGCCGTCGTCGAGTTCCGAGAGCGCGATGTCGAAGCCGGATGTCGCGCGCGGCCCGTCGCCGGTGGAAGCGCAGAAGCAGGTATCGGCGGGGTGCGAGCAGTTCACCGCGACGATGAACAGCGCCTCGCGCCGCCTTGCGTAATACGGATCGCGGAAGCGGCCCTGCAGGAAATGCTTGTCCTGCAGCGCGAGCGCCGCCAGATCGCAGGCGCGCGCGCCGATGAGCGCGATACGCTGCGTCTGCTGCGCGGATTCCTCGAAGCGCAGCGCGCCGTCCGGCGCGCGCTTCGCGCGCCACAACGTCTCCCGCGGCGCGAACAGCAGCGGCTTCAACGCCTGGGGTCCGTTCGCCCACGCGAACTGGCGCGGCGAGTCCGACTCCCGGACGCGGTAGCTGCCCGGCGCCTGGTCGGCGTGCACGCCGCGCGGCAGTTCGTCGGCGCGCGAGATCGGGCCGTACAGGATCGCGCCGTCGCGCACCGTCGGGCCGTGACAGCGCCAGCCTGCGGCGCGAAGCGCGTCGAGCAGGCGCTGCAACGACGCGCGCGGCAGGAAGAGCGCAGGCTGGTCTTGGTTGCCGTTCGTCTTGTTCAGCATTCCGGTTCCCCCGGCGCGGGCCGCGGGTCTGGATCGAAGCCGAACTTCTGCGCCGCCTGGGCGGAGGCGATGCGCCCCACCGGGAGCCGATCGCCGCCGTACTGCAGCCAGAAGCCAGCGCGCCGACGCAGGGATTCGGGATCCAGCGTCTTGATCAGGTCTTCCGCCGACAGCGCTTCGCCCTTCGCATCGGTGAAATGCGCCGCTACTTCGGCCAGGTCCCGATCCACCACCGCCCCGAGTCCGCCAGTCCAACGAACCACGAGCGTGCCGTTCTCGTCCACCCAGGCCCCCGTCGCATGTTCGACCCTGTGCCCGGTATGCGTCTCCAGCGCCAGCGTATCGCCACCCATCGTGCGCAGCACGAACGGCGTGTAGGCGAGGCGGACGAAGACGCGTTGCGGTCCGTTCTGGAAGAACCAGCGCCCGCGCTCGTCGGCCGAGTAATTGCGGCCGATGAACTGGACGACGGCCGGGTTGCCCACGCGCTCGCCCTTGATCAGCCAGTTGCCACGGCGATCGAGCTGGAGCCAGCCGTAGACGTGGGGGACATTCGGCCACTTGGCCATTGCCCGAACAACCGACTCGTCCATGCCTTGCCTCTTTAACGCCTCGACTGGGCCGAATGTGTCGCTCGTTCCCGCAAGCGAGCCTGCGGCAAACGGGTCACGAGCGCACATCCGGCCATTTGGCCATCGCCCGCACCACCGACTCATCCATGCCTTGCCTTTCTGCAGCGATTCCAAGCCGAATGTGTCGCTCGTTCCCGCAAGCGAGCCCGCGGCGAACGGGTCACGAGCGCATCCGGCCAGTTGACCACTGCGCAAAGGTCTGCCTCATCGACGTAGGGGCGCGCTATGATTGCTTGCCCGTTCCCAATTTTAGATGTCGGCGCGGGCATCGGGTGGCTTATTTCCAATCTCTGCATATTCTTCGGCGGCCATTATGCTCACCTTCTACTATGGTTCCGGTTCACCTTATTCCTGGCGGGTCTGGTTCGCCCTGGAGCACAAGGGTATTCCCTACGAGTTGAAGCAACTGTCGTTTTCCGCGGGCGATCTGAAAAGGCCCGACTACCTGCGCGTCAATCCGCGCGGCAAGGTGCCGGCCATCGAGGACGACGGCTTCTCGCTATACGAATCGGCGGCCATCGTGGAATACCTGGACGAGCGCTACGGGCCAAAGGGGGTGCTGTTCCCGGGCGGCGCCGGGCAACGGGCGCAGGTGCGCAGACTGGTACGCGAGGCCGACGAGTACGTCGCCGGCGCACAGGAGCGCCTGGTGGACGAGGTGCTGTTCAAGAAGAAGGAGCAATGGGACGGCGCGGAAATCGCCGCCGCGCGTGACTCGCTCGTCGCGGAGCTGAACATATTCGAGGCGTATCTCGCGGGCGAATTCCTCGCCGACGCGCTGTCGGCGGCGGACTTCACCCTCTATCCAATGATTGCGCTGTGCCTGCGCATCGAGAAACGAAATCCGGACCTCGCGCTGCGCGGCGCGATCGGCCCGAAGCTCGCCGCGTGGATGAAGCGCGTCGAGGCGTTGCCTTATTTCGAAAAAACCTATCCGCCGCACTGGAAGGCGTGAGCGGCAAGACCGCGGCCTGCAAGAGGAGGGCAAGGAGATGACGCGCGTTCGAATCCGGTTCCCGAAGGGCGAGATCTACGCGGCTCTGGACGGCACGCCGACCGCGAACAAGCTGGTCGAGGCGCTGCCTTTCGCCTCGGTTGCGCGCACCTGGGGCGAAGAAGTGTACTTTTCGACGCCGGTGTCGGTGAAGCTGGAGCCCGATGCGCGCCAGGTGGTCGATCCGGGCACGGTATGCTTCTGGGTGCAGGGCAGCTCGCTCGCGCTGCCATACGGGCCCACGCCGGTATCGGAAGGCGACGAGTGCCGGCTCGTCGCCAGGGTGAACGTCCTCGGCAAGATCGAGGGCGACCCGCGCCAGCTCGCGAAGATCAGGGAGGGGGACGAGCTCGCCGTCGAGCGCGCGCCCTAGCGGTCAGGTTTTTCGGGTGACGCGGGCGGTAAAGCGCAGGTTCTCCTCGCGGATGCGCAGCAGCCGGTCGATGTTCGGGTGCTTGCCGGGATTGATCCTGGCGTCGGTTGCGTGCTCCGCGTAGAGTTCCAGGCCCTCCAGCGCCGCCTCGGCGTGCAGCAGTCCGTACTTCGTCGCCAGGTAATGGTATACCGCGAGCGAGCCCGCCTGTCCGGGCCTGTTCTCAATGATGGCTTCGATGCCGCCGTCCCGGCGCAGCAATTCCAGCTTTTCGATGCCGGTGACCGGCGGAATTTTCTTCAGGTTGTCGGCGAAGGCCATCGACGGGACGTTACGGAAGCGACCGGAGTAAACTCTGCGCTCCCGAATATAACTCACAACGCCCGGGTTCTCCGACCCCCGGCAAGGTTTTCACCGAGGACTTTCCGACTATGCCGCTACTGCTTGGCTGTGTGGCCGACGATTTCACCGGCGCCACCGACCTCGCCAACACCCTCGTCAACTCGGGCATGCGAACGATCCAGCTGCTCGGCGTCCCCAGGGCCGATCTCGCGCTGCCCGACTGCGACGCGATCATCGTCGCGCTCAAGTCGCGCAGCAATCCGGCGCCGGAAGCGATCCGGATGTCGCTCGCGGCGCTCGACTGGCTGCGGGCAAGAGGCGCACGGCAGTTCTATTTCAAGTACTGCTCCACGTTCGACTCCACCGACAAGGGCAACATCGGCCCGGTCGCCGACGCGATGCTGGAGGCGCTGGGCGAGAATTTCACCGTGTTCAACCCGGCGTTCCCGGTCAACAGGCGCACCATCTACAAGGGCTATCTCTTCGTCGGCGACGAGCTGCTGTCCGAGTCCGGCATGCGCCACCACCCGCTCACGCCGATGACCGATCCTTCGCTGGTGCGCGTTCTGCAGCGGCAATCGAAATACAAGGTCGGGCTGGTGCCTTATGCCACGATCGGCAAAGGGGTGGCGGCGGTGCGCGAGGCTTTCGAGCGCCTGAAGCGGGAGGGCGTGCGGCACGCGATTCTCGACTCGATCACCGACGATCACCTGACGATGTTGGGCGAGGCCTGTGCGGACATGAAGCTCGTCACCGGGGGCTCCGGCATGGCGATGGGTCTGCCGGCGAATTTCATCAGGCAAGGCCTGCTGAAGGCGGGGCAGTCCTACGCCCTGCCGAAGGTCTCGGGCCCCGCGGCGGTGCTTTCAGGAAGCTGCTCGGTTGCGACCCAGGGCCAGGTCGAGGAAATGAAGAAGCGCGGGCACGAAGCCTTCCGGATCGACCCGCTCGCCATCGCATCCGGCCGCGACGTCGCGAACGAGGCGCTCGACTGGGCGAAGCCGCGCGTGGCCGACAAGCCGATCCTCATCTATTCCACCGCCTCGCCGGACCAGGTCGGTGCCGCGCAGGAAAGGCTCGGCCGCGAGCACGTCGGCGCGCTGGTGGAAGAGACCCTGGGCAAGGTCGCACGCGGGCTGGTGGCCGCGGGCGCGCGGCGCATCGTGGTGGCCGGTGGAGAAACCTCCGGCGCGGTGGTGAGCGCGCTCGGCGTGGAGGGATTGCTGATCGGGCGCGAGATCGACCCCGGCGTGCCGTGGACCTTTTCCATCGGCCAGCCGACGCTGGCGCTCGCCTTGAAATCGGGCAACTTCGGCACCCCCGACTTCTTCACCAAGGCCTTCGAGCGCCTGTCTGCCGGTTGAAACGGAGATTCGAAAATCGAACCACCAAGAACACCAAGGGCACCAAGAATATCGAAACCAAGATCAAAACTCTGAATCATGGGGGACACGTAGAACTTCAAGGCAAAGAATCGAGTAGAACAGCCGTAAGATGAAATGCCCCGCTATTGCGCGCCCCCGATTCGTTTCCTCGCGCTCTGTTCTTCTTGGTGTCCTTGGTGCTCTTGGTGGTTAATCCCCCGTTCTTACCTATGAAAGAGTCCAAACTTCGCGAAGAAATCTGCTGGTTCGGGAAATCGATGTTCGACCGCGGGCTCACGGCCGGCAGCTCCGGCAACCTCAGCGCGCGCTGCGAGGACGGCGCCTGGCTGATGACGCCGACCAATTCCTGCCTCGGCAGGCTGGATCCGGCCCGCCTCTCGAAAGTGGACGCCAAAGGCGGGCTGATTTCGGGGGACAAGCCGACCAAGGAAGCCTTCCTGCATCTTTCCATGTACGAGCAGCGCCCTGGCGCGGGCGCCATCGTGCATCTGCATTCCGTGCACTCGGTCGCGGTCTCGGTGCTCGCCGACATCGACCCGAAGGAGCCGATTCCGCCGATCACCGCCTATTATGTGATGAAGATCGGCAAGCTCGCGCTGCTGCCGTATTTTCCGCCCGGCGACGTGACGCTCGCCAACGCGGTGCGCGAAGTGGCGGGCAGACACCATGCGGTGCTGCTCGCCAACCATGGCCCAGTAGTCGCCGGCAAGGATCTGGAGACCGCCGTGTACGCCACCGAGGAGCTCGAGGAAACGGCGAAGCTCTATCTTCTGCTCCGCGGCAACAAGATGCGGATTCTCACTGCGGAGCAGGTCGCCGATCTGTGGGCAAAGTACCCCTCCTGATCGCCGGAACACACGGCGCGTACCGACGCACAACGAGGCAATGAACGAAAATTCGGCCGCAGCCCGGCTGGCAGGACTGAGCTCCGCGGAGGCTGCGCGCCGTCTCGCGCAGCACGGCGCCAACGAGGTCGCCGAGAAGCCCGTTCCCGCCTGGCTCGCGTTCCTGTCGAGATTCTGGGCGCCGGTGCCCTGGATGCTCGAGGTGACCGTCGTGCTGCAACTCGCGCTCGGCAAGACCGACGAAGCGGCGGTGATCGCGCTGCTGCTCGTGTTCAACGCCGCGCTCGCCTTTTTCCATGAGCGCAGAGCCGACCGCGCTCTTGCCCTGTTGCGCAGCCGGCTCTCGATTCAGTCGCGCGCGCTGCGCGACGGCCGCTGGCAGATGGTTGCGGCGCGCGAGCTGGTGCCGGGCGACTTCGTGCACTTGCGCATGGGCGATTTCGTGCCCGCCGACGTCGAGCTAGCGGACGGAGACATCTCCATCGACCAGTCGGCGCTCACCGGCGAGTCCCTGCCCGTCGACGCCGGTGCCGGCGCGACCGCGTTCGCCGGCACGGTAGTGCGACGCGGCGAGGCGAACGGCCTCGTCGTCGCCACCGGCGCGTCGACACGGTTCGGAAAGACCGCCGAGCTGGTGCGCAGCGCCCGCGGCGTGAGCCATCTCGGCCGGCTGGTGTTTGCCATCGTGCGCGCGCTGGTGCTGTTCGACCTCGCGCTGGTCGCGCTGCTGTTCGTGTACGCGCTGTTCGCCTCGCTGCCGCTTGCCGAGCTGCTGCCGTTCGCGCTCATGCTGCTGGTCGCCTCGGTCCCGGTCGCGCTGCCGGCAACCTTCACGCTGGCCGCGGCGCTCGCCTCGACCGGAGTCGCCGCGCGCGGCGTGCTGGTGACGCGGCTCTCCGCGCTGGAAGACGCGGCCGGCATGGACGTGCTCGCCTCCGACAAGACCGGCACGCTGACCGAGAACCGCCTGCGCGTGGTGGACCTGCACCCATATGCGCCGCACACCGAGGCCTCGCTGCTGCGCTTCGCGGCGCTCGCCAGCGACGAAGCCTCGCAGGACGCGATCGATCTCGCCGTGCTTGCCGCCGCCCGCGAACGCGGCGTGCAGACCGACGGCGAGCGCCTGAAGTTCGTGCCCTTCGACCCGACCACGCGCCGCGCCGAAGCCTGGGTGCGCGAAGGGGAGGCGACGCTGCGCGTGGCGAAAGGGGCGCCGCGCGCGCTGATTCGCGTCGCCGGCGCGCCGCCCGAAGTCGCGCAGGAAGCGGACGATCTGGCGGCGCGCGGGTTTCGCATCATCGCGGTCGCTGCGGGCGAGGAGGATGCGCTGCGCCTCGTCGGGCTGCTCGCGCTGCGGGATCCTCCGCGCGCGGACTCGAAGCAGGTCGTCGGCCGCCTGCGCGATCTCGGCGTGCGCGTGCTGATGGTCACCGGGGACAACGCCGAAACCGCGCGCCATGTGGCCGCAGAAGTCGGCATTGGCAAGCGGGTCTGTCCGAGGGAGGTGCTCGCGCAGACGCCGACGCGGGAATGCGACGTGATCGCACGCGCCTATCCGGAGGACAAGTTCCAGCTCATCCAGACCATGCAGGCCGAAGGCAGCGTGGTGGGCATGACCGGGGACGGCGTGAACGACGCCCCCGCGCTCAAGCAGGCGGAAGTCGGCGTGGCGGTGGCCGAAGCGACCGACGTCGCCAAGGCGGCGGCGAGCGTGGTGCTCACCAGGCCGGGACTGTCGGGGGTGCTCGACGGGGTCGTCGCCGGGCGCGAGGTGTACCAGCGCATGCTGACCTACACGCTGAACAAGATCGTCAAGACCCTGCACATCTCGGTCTTCCTCGCGCTGGGCGTGCTGGCCGCCGGCGTGCTCGTGCTGCGGCCCGCGCTGGTGGTGCTGCTCCTGTTCACCAACGACTTCATCACCATGTCGATCTCGACCGACCATGTGGAGTGCCCGCGGACGCCGCAGCGCTGGCGCATCCGCCCGCTGATGCTGGCGTCGGGAGTGCTCGCGGGCGCGCTGCTGGTATTCTCGTTCGCGGCGCTGTTCTATGCGCGCAACGTGCTGCATCTGCCGCTGCCGGAGCTGCAGACGCTGACCTTCCTGATGCTGGTATTCACCGGCCAGGGCATGGTCTATCTGGTGCGCGAGCGCGGCTACTTCTGGCGCTTCGGCCCCAGCCGCTGGATGCTGATCGCGACCGCGGGAGACATCGCGTTCGTGACCGCGCTCGCCATCGGCGGCATACTGATGGCGCCGGTGCCGGCGAACCTCATCGGTGGCCTGGCCGGCGCGGTCGTCGTCTTCCTGCTCCTGCTGGATTTTCTCAAGGTGCGCGCGTTTCGCATGATCGGCCTGACCTGAGCCGGCGGGTGCAGGATGCGAACGCGTGCTCGACGTCGGGGAGCGATACGATGAGCGTACCAGAGGCGGCAGTGCGGGACGTGCGCGGCCTCGGCGGCCAGCTTGCCTGGCCAGGGCTGCTGCGCAAGCTGGATCGGTTCGATCCTTCGTACCGGGACTGATCCGCCCGCAAGCATAATGTGGCGCCGGCGCGGCGCGCGTATCATCGGCTGCGGCGGCGAACCCGCAGCGGCTGCGCGACTTCGACACGGTCGACACTTTCATGACGCTCAATTGCCGCCTCGCTTTCAAGCGCGAATGCACCATCCTCGAAAAGGGCGACGTGCTGACCTGGCTCCTGACCGTCCGATAGCCGGACGCCGGCAAAGCGCCTCCGCCGCATCGTTTCCCCGTGACCGTTGACTCCCGACTGTTGACTCCCGGAGCGGCTTGGCTAATAATCTAACCATCGTTAGATTGTTAGTCTATTATGCGAGAAGTCAAAGATCTCCTCTACGAGCAGGTCGGGCGCATCGGCAAGGCGCTTGCGAGCCCCAAGCGGCTGGAACTCGTCGAACTGCTGTGCCAGGGCGAGAAGACGGTGGAGACGCTGGCGCAGCAGGCCGACATCAGCATCAAGCTCGCCAGCGCCCACCTCAGGGCGCTGCGCGCGGGCCGCCTGGTGGAGACGCGCAGGGAAGGCAAATACGTCTTCTACCGGCTCGCCGACGAAGGGGTGGCGGACCTCTGGGTAAACCTGAGAGCGCTTGCCGAGGAGCGTTTGCTGGAGTTGCAGGCGGCGCTCGGCTCGCTCGTGACCGACGGCAGCCGGCTGGTCGGCGTCGACCGGCAGGACATCTTCAAGCGGGCGCAGCGCGGAGACGTCGTCGTCATCGACGTGCGCCCCGCGGAGGAATTCGCCGCCGGCCACCTGCCCTACGCGCGCTCGCTGCCCCTGTCCGAGCTGAAAAAGCGCCTCAAGGAGCTGCCCGCCGACAAGCCGATCGTCGCTTATTGCCGCGGGCCGTTCTGCATGATGGCGAAGGACGCGGTCGGGCTGCTGCGCGGCCGCGGCTATCGAGCCTTTAAGCTGGACGACGGCATTGCCGAGTGGCGCGCGCGGGGCTTGCCGATCGAGCGGTAACGACCGGGCGCGGCGTCGGATACAGGAAGTTTCTCCAGGAGCAAAGTACGATGTTCTTCAAGCAGCTCGCAACCAAGGATTCCTCCCTTTCCTATCTCTTCGGCTGCGCCGGCCACGGCAAGGCGGTGGCCGTGGACGTGGTGGCCGGCGACGAGGACTGGTTCGTCGAAGAAGCCGGCAGGGCGAAGGCCGCGATTACGCATGTCATCGACACGCATGTGCATGCCGACCATGTCTCGGGCGGGCGCAGGCTCGCCGCGATGCTCGATGCCGCGTACTGCCTGCACGAGAGCGCCGCCGGCGTGGTGAAATTCCCCTTTGCGCCGCTGCGCGACAATCAGCTCGTCGAGGCAGGCAACGTGCTGGTGCGGGTGATGCACACGCCCGGACACACGCCGGAGAGCATTTCGCTGCTCGTCACCGACAAGCGTCGCGGCCAGGAGCCGTGGTTCGTGCTGACCGGAGATACCCTGTTCGTCGGCGCGGTAGGGCGTCCCGATCTCCTGGGACGGGAGCGGGAAATGGCGGGCATGCTGTTTGACACGCTGCAGACCAGGCTCCTGACCCTGCCTGATACCATCGAAATCTTTCCCGGACACCAGGCGGGCAGCGTATGCGGCGCGGGCTTGTCCGGCAAGCCGTGTTCCACGCTCGGCTTCGAGAAGCGCTGGAACCCGGCGCTTTCCATTCGCGCGCGCGACGAGTTCATCGCCTACCTGACACGGGACATCCCGCCGCGGCCGGCGAACATGGAGAGAATCATCGCCGTCAATACGACGGAAGGCGCCACGGTCTGACATACGGGCCGGAACGGCGCGACGCGGACGAACGCGGAGAAATCCACTGCCATCGAACCAATTCCGGCCCGAGTCGGTCGGTTCGGCCTTGAAATCGAGGTTGCCGGCGATGCTCTCGTCGAAGTCGGCGCGTGCCTTCGACCCGCAGTCCGGATCGATCCGGCTCGGCCTGCGCGCGAATCTCGGACAGTTCGGCCTACTGGTGCTGGTCAACGCCTTCGTCGGCGCGATGGTCGGAATGGAGCGCAGCATCCTGCCGGCGATGGCGGAACGCGAATTCCATCTGGTCGCGCACACGGCCATTCTCGCCTTCATCGTGGTGTTCGGCGTGTCGAAGGCGCTCACCAACTACTTCGCCGGCCGCTTCTCCGATACCTACGGCCGCAAAGCCATTCTCATCGCCGGCTGGCTCGTCGCCGCACCGGTGCCGTTCCTGTTGATGTGGGCGCCGTCGTGGAACTGGGTATTGCTGGCCAATCTCTTCCTGGGCGTAAGCCAGGGATTGACCTGGTCCATTACGGTGATCATGAAAATAGACCTGGCCGGCCCGCGGAATCGAGGACTGGCGATGGGCATCAACGAGTTCGCCGGCTACTTCGCGGTGGGAGCGGCGGCGCTGGCGACGGGCTGGATCGCCGCTCATTACGCGCTGCGCCCGCAGCCTTTCTATCTCGGCGTGGCGTTCGTCCTGGCCGGCCTGCTGCTGTCGTCGCTGGCGGTGCGCGAAACCCATCACCACGCACGCCACGAGGCGTCGCTGCATCGCACGGGCGCCGGCGCCGGGCAGCCCTCTCAGCGGACGGTCTTCTGGAACACGACGCTGCGCGACCGCAACCTGTCTTCGATCAGCCAGGCGGGCCTGGTCAATAATCTGAACGACGGCATGGCGTGGGGGCTCTTCCCGCTGGTGTTTGCTGCGGCGGGCATGACGCTCACGCAGATCGGCTGGCTCGCCGCCGTCTATCCCGCGGTGTGGGGCGCCTGTCAGCTCGTCACCGGCGCACTCTCCGATCGCATCGGCCGCAAGTCGCTGATCGTGGCAGGCATGTGGGTGCAGGCGGCCGGAATCGGCGTCATCGCGCTGACCGCGGAATTCCGCGGCTTCGCGCTGGGCGCGGTGCTGCTCGGCCTCGGCACCGCGATGGTGTATCCGACGCTGCTCGCCGCGATCGGCGACGTGGTGCATCCCGGGTGGCGCGCTTCCGCGGTCGGCGTCTATCGTCTGTGGCGCGACCTGGGTTATGCGGCCGGCGCCCTGCTTTCCGGCATCGTAGCCGATGTGTTCGGCGTCACGAGCGCGATCTGGCTCGTCGCCGGCCTGACATTCGCTTCCGGTGCGCTGGTCGCGGCGCGCATGCGCGAGACGCACGTAGTTTCGATCTGACGAGTTCGGCAGCGGGACGCGATTCTGCGGGGCGCCCGGACGCGCGCGAGCAGGAATGCTCCCGCGACGAAACGCCGCATGCATTTCCTCGCGGCGCCTCGATCGCGCAGGAGAATCACTTGCGCGACTTCGGTTCTTCCTTGACGCTGCCGTTCGGTCTGGGCTTGAAGTTCTTGTTCTTCACGTCGCTGCCCACCTTGTTCTTGATCGACTTGACGGTATCGGCGGTCGAATGGCCGATCTTCTTGCCGGTGTCCTTGGCCGTTTCGCCGAATTTCTTGCCGCCTTCCTTGATGTCCCTTCCCGCCTTGCGCGCCGTCTCCTTCGCGCCGCTATCTTCTTCCGCCTGCGCGGTTGCCGCGCAGGCAACGAATGCGAGGCACGCACTCAGCAGCAACGTCCAGCGTTTCATTTGTCGTCCCCGGTGATGCACGGAATATTCGCGACGTCATGGTGGGAACCGCCGCGCGCCTGAAATAATACCGCGATCGCCGGGCGCGGGGCGCGTCGCCGTCTCACCCGCGTGGATGCGGTGCAGCAAACCGACGCCTGCCGGAGCGCGCAGGACGATCGCCGCGCAACGGCTTTTTCTGCGCGTCGGGTTTTTACGTTATCCTTGCCCACGAAAATGGCGCTGCCGCGCGCCCTCAGGCACCTCGCGTCGCTCCCTCTCGGGACCGAGGTGCATGGGCGCGCAATACCGGGCGGCGGATGCAGGCACGAGAACAAAGCGGCGCGCAGCGCGAGACGGACGAAAGACGCCGAGCCAGGGTCGGACATCGTCCGCGCGGCGGGACGGAGGAGGAGCATGCGCTTATTCGAGCTGCACAACATATCGAAGAACTTCGGCGCCATCCAGGCGCTCAACGGCGTCGATCTCAAGATCGACGCCGGCGAAGTGCTCGGCCTGATGGGCGACAACGGCGCCGGCAAGTCCACTCTCATCAAGATCATGGCCGGAAATTTCCCGCCTTCGAGCGGGGAGATCCGGTTGAAGGGCGACAAGGTCGAGTTCCACAATCCGGTGGACGCGCGCAGGAAAGGCGTGGAGGTCGTCTACCAGGATCTCGCGCTGTGCGACAACCTCACCGCCGCCGAGAACGTCTTCCTCGGACGCGAAGCGAAGATGAGGATCGGGCCGTTCCGGTTCATCGACTACGCCGCCATGTTCCGCGAGGCGGCGCGCCATTTCGCCGAGCTCAATTCCGAGACGCGCCCGCGCGACCTGGTGCGCCAGATGTCCGGCGGCCAGCGCCAGGCGGTGGCGATCGCCCGCACCCGGCTGTCCAACCCCGACATCGTGCTGATGGACGAGCCCACCGCGGCGATCAGCGTGCGCCAGGTGGCGCAGGTGCTCGACCTGATCCGCAAGCTGCGCGACCAGGGCATCGCGGTCATTCTGATCAGCCACCGCATGCCCGACGTGTTCGCGGTGTGCGACCACATTTCGGTCATGCGCCGCGGCAAGGTGGTGGCCGACAAGCCGATCGCGCAGACTTCGCCGGAAGAGGTGACGGGGCTGATCACCGGCGCCATCGAGTCGGCCTGACGAGCGGACACGCCGATGAGCATGGTCGTCGAGGAGGTCACACGCCTGCGCGAGCAGGGACCGTTGCGCTGGGTGGTGAGCAGCCAGCCGTTCTGGGTCACCGTCGCGCTGCTCATCATCTGCCTCGTCATGAAGCACGTTTCCAACGTCTTCTTCACCGACGACAACTTCTTCAACGTGACCCGCAATTTCTCCTTCATCGGCATCATCGCGCTCGGCATGACGGCGGTGATCATCACGCGCGGCATCGACCTGTCGGTCGGATCGATCGTGGGGCTGGCCGGCATCGTCGCCGGGCTCGCGCTGAACGCGGGATACTCGTGGTGGGTGGGAATCCTGGCCGGCTGCGGGACCGGCTTGCTGTGCGGCCTCGTCAACGGCGTGCTGATCGCCTACCTGAACCTGTCCTCCTTCATCGTGACGCTCGGCATGTTCGCGGTGGCGCGCAGCCTGGCGCAGGTGTTCTCCGAGAACCACATGATTTACCAGTTCGGCCCGGATGAGAAACTGTTCATCGACATCGGCGGCGGCATGGTGTCCGGCATTGCCAATACGTTCATCGTGCTGGTGGTGCTGATGGTGGTGTTCATGTTCGCTTTCCGCTTCACGACCTGGGGGCGCTGGGTCTACGCGATCGGCGGCAACGAGCAGGCGGCGCGGCTGACCGGCGTGCCGGTGAACCGCATCAAGGTGTCGGTGTACATGCTCTCCGGCCTGATGTCGGGAATCTCCGCGGTGCTGCTCGTGGGCTGGCAGGGCGCGGCGATCAACGCCATGGGCACCGGCTACGAGCTGCGCGCGATCGCCTCCGCGGTGATCGGCGGCGCGGACCTGATGGGGGGAGCGGGCGGCGGTTACGGCGCCTTCATCGGTGCGGCGCTCATCGAAGTGATCAGAAACAGCCTGCTCCTGGCCGGCGTGGACGCCAACTGGGAGGGCACGTTCGTCGGGCTGTTCATCGTTTTCGCGGTGTTGCTCAGCAAGTTCCGCGGAATGCGGTCGGGGTGAGACCCGGTTCGACCAAGTCTGAAAAGGAGGAAAGCAATGAAGAAAGCGATACTAGGAGCAGCAGTGGTTGCCGCGCTCGCCGGGCTCGCGGGTCTGGCGAATGCGGCGGAGGGCAAGTACGTGTTCGCGCTGGTGCCGAAGAACATGAATAACCCGTTCTTCGATCAGGCGCGCGACGGTTGCAAGAAGGCGGAGAAGGAGCTTGCCGGCAAGGTCGAATGCGACTACATCGGGCCGGGCGAACACGGCGGCGGCGAGGAGCAGGTGCAGGTGGTGCAGGACCTGATCACGCGCAAGGTGGACGGTATCGCCGTTTCGCCGTCCAACGCGCCGGCGATGGCCAAGGTCCTGGAGCGCGCCAAGGCGGCCGGCATCCCGGTGATCACCTGGGATTCCGACCTGCTGGACAAGGACAAGGGACTGCGCGCCGCCTACGTCGGCACCAAGAACTACGACATCGGCGTGAACCTGGCGAAGATCGTGATGAAGCTCAAGCCCAAGGGCGGCACGATCTGCATCCAGTCTGGCGGCGCCGCGGCGGCCAACCATAACGAGCGCATGAAGGGCATTCGCGACACGATCGCGGGCAAGGTCAGCACGACCCCGCCGCCCGGAGACCGGCTGACCGGCCAGCACGGCTGGACCGAGGTCGAGGGCTGTCCGCTGTACACCAACGACGACTTCCCGCTGTCGGTGAAGCAGATGGGCGAGATCCTGGCGAAGTACCCGAACCTGACCGCCTTCGTGCCGACCGGCGGATTCCCGCAGTTCGTGCCGCAGGCCTACCGCCAGGTGGTGGAAAAGAACATGCAGCGCGTCAAGAGCAAGAAGACCATCCTCGTCGTAGCGGACACGCTGCCGGTGCAGATGGAGTTGATGAAGGCCGGCTACAGTCACGGCCAGGTCGGCCAGCGTCCCTTCGACATGGGCTACAAGGCGATGTACTTCCTGAAGGATCTGAAGGAAGGCAAGAAGCTGCAGGACCCGATCTACACCGGTCTGGACGTCTGCGAGCCGGCCACTGCCAACACTTGCCTCAAGAAATAACGGCCGTTGACCCGAGACCGCCCGCGTTCGACGGACCGCGGGCGGTTTTCTTTTCGGAGGAACGAACATGATCGAAGTCGCGCTGTTCGGTGCGGGGCGCATCGGCAGGATCCACGCCGGCAATCTCGCGGCGCAGCCGGGCGTGAAGCTCAAGTACGTGGTCGACGTGAGCGCGCCGGCCGCGGGGGAACTGGCGCAGAAACACGCCGCGCAGGCGGTCGATGCCGAAACCGCGTTCCGTGACCCTGCAATCGGCGCGGTAGCGATCGCATCCAGCACCGACACCCATGCCGATCTCATCGTGCGCGCGGCCGCCGCGCGCAAGGCGATCTTCTGCGAGAAGCCGGTCGATCTGTCGCTCGAGCGGGCACGGGCGTGCGTCGATGCCGTGGCCCGCGCCGGCGTGCCGTGCATGATCGGTTTCCAGCGCCGTTTCGATCCGACGTTTTCCGCGTTGAAGCGCAGGCTCGACGCGGGCGAGATCGGCAATCCCGAGATGCTGATCATCACCAGCCGCGATCCGGCGCCGCCCCCGCTCGGCTACATCAAGGTCTCCGGCGGCATCTTCAAGGACATGCTGATCCACGACTTCGACGTCTTCCGCTGGATGCTCGGCGACGAGGCGCAGACCGTGTACGCCACCGGCAGCTGCCTGGTCGATCCGGCGATCGCCGAGGCGGGCGACGTCGACTCCACCGCGGTCACCATCCGTACCCGCGGCGCTCGGCTGTGCCAGATCAACACCAGCCGTCGCGCCGCCTACGGCTACGACCAGCGCTTCGAGGTGCTGGGCGCCAAGGGACAGTTGCAGGCGCGCAATCACCGGCCTACCGAAGTCGCGGCGCACACCGCGGCGGCCGTGAGCGAGGACAAGCCGGAGCATTTCTTCCTCGAGCGCTACCGCGCCGCGTACGCGCTGGAGATCGCGCACTTCTTCGAGACGCTTGCGCAGGCACGCCCGTTCCGGACCACGCTCGAGGACGGAGTCAAGGCGCTGGAGCTTGCCGAGGCCGCGACCCGCTCGTGGCGCGAGCAGCGCGCCGTCGACGTAAAGTAGCGAGGCGCGGCGCGCTTCCCGCAGCCGTCAGCGCAGCAACATCCTCGCGCCGTCCCAGATGAGCTTCCAGCCGGTGGCGAAGAGCAGCGCGGTGGCAGTGCGATACACCATCTCGTTCGAGATGCGATGCTGCAGCCACAGGCCGAGATAGACCCCGGCGGGCGCGAGCGGCAGCAGCGCAGCCGAAGTGGACAGGTTGCCCAGGCGAAGCTGGCCGAGAAAGTAGTACGGCACGAGCTTCGCGTAGTTGACCACGAAGAAGAACATCACCGTGGTGCCGACGAAAAGCCTTCTTTCCAGGCGCTGCGGCAGCAGATAGACGAGCAGCGGCGCGCCGCCGTTGTGGCAGATGAAGCTGGTGAAGCCCGACAGCGCCGACCAGAACGCGCCGCGCGGAACCGAAACCGCGGCCGGCGCCTGCCGCTGGGCAACGCCGAGCCAGTTCATCGCCGGGAATCCGACGCCGATCGCGCCGACGAGCAGCAGCAGCCAGCCTTCGTTGAGCAGCCCGAAGCACAGCGTGCCGGCGGCGACGCCCGCCAGCGCGCCCGGCAGCAGGATGCGCAGATTGCGCCAATCGAAGGCGCCCGCGAAGCGGCGGATGCCGGCCACGTCCATCACGCACAGGATGGGCAGCATGATCGCCGCGGCCTCCGCGGGCGGAATCGCGAGCGACAGCAGCGGCACCGCCAGCCCGCCGAGCGCGCCGCCGAACCCGGATTTGGAAATTCCGGTAAGCAGGATGACGGGCACCGCGAGGAAGTAGAACCGCGGATCGGAGATCATTTCCTGGTTCGAACGTCGCCCGGGACCGGGCGCGCGACGGCGCCGTCGCCGCGCGCGCGGGGCCGCGCAAACGCCGCGCGACGGCTCAATCCTCGCTCGCGGACTTGTCCTTGCGGGAGGAGGACTTGGCCTTGTGGGTGTCGGCGGAGATCTTGTTCTTGATGCTGTGCACCGTGTCGCGGGTGGCGTGACCGAACTCGACCGCGCCGTCCTTGACCGCCTTGCCGAATTTGACCCCGAACTCCTTGAAGTCCTTCTTGATCTTGGCGCCGGTGTCGCCGCCGGAGCCGCCCTCGTCGTCGGCGCGCGCGCTGCCGAAGAGGTTTAGCTTCTTCGCGGCGTCGCGGGCGGCATGACCGATTTCGATCGCGCCTTCCTTCGCCGCCTTGCCCACGCGCAGGCCGAATTCCTTGAAGTCCTGCTCGAGCCCGGAGCCGGAATCGTCCCTCTCGCCGGCCGCGCGCGCGGCGACGGCGAGGAGCGCGCACAGGATCAAGACTGCGAGTCGCATTGCGTTCCTTTCGCGGCGGTCGTCACGTTTGCAGCGATTTTACTTGGGCGCCGTGCGCGATGTCGTCGTATTCGCGCGAGATGTCCTTGTTGGTGTAGTCCGGGAGCATCGCCGCGGACACCAGGCTGACGATCGCGCAGGCCATGATATAGACCGCGATCGCGTAACCGGACTTGTACTGCGCGAACAGCACCGTGGCGATCATCGGCGCCGGGCCGCCGGCGATGATGGAAGCGAGCTGGTAGCCGAGCGAGGAGCCGCTGTAGCGCAGCCGTCCGGTGAAGCTCTCCGCGATCAATGCCGCCTGCGGACCGTACATCATGTCGTGCGGGATCAGCGACACCACGATGGCGCCGAAAATCAGCGCCGGGATCCTGGTGTCCACCAGGCCGAAATAGACGAAGCCGAAGACGCCGGTGACCAGCGCGCCCAGCATGTACATGCGCTTGCGCCCGATGCGGTCGGAAAGATGGCCGGAGAGCGGGATCACGAAGAAGGACACGACCGACGCGGTGAGCACGGCGGTGAGCAGCATGTCGCGCGGCTGCCCGAGCATGCGCGTGCCGTAGGCGAACACGAAGGCGGTGAAGATGTAGAAGGGCGCCTGCTCCGCCATGCGCGCGAGCGCGGAGAGGACGATTTCGCGCGGCTGGCGCTTGATGACCTCGAGCATCGGCGTTTTCTCGATCTTGTTTTCCGCCAGCAGCCGGGAGAAGGTCGGCGTCTCCAGGATGTTGAGCCGCACGTACAGCGCGATCGCCACCAGGATGATGCTGAGGAAGAAGGGCACGCGCCAGCCCCAGGTGAGGAAATCCGGCCCGGAGATGGTGCTGAAGGCGAGCACCGCGAGATTCGAGAGGAACAGGCCCGCGGGAACGCCGAACTGCGGCCAGGAGGCGACGAACCCCCGGTGCCGGTTGGTGCGCGTCCATTCCATCGCCAGCAGCACCGAGCCGCCCCACTCGCCGCCCACTCCCACGCCCTGGATGAAGCGCAGGACGGTGAGGATCACCGCGCCCCACGGGCCGATCTTCTCGTAGCTCGGCACCAGCGCGACCGCGAAGGTGGCGAGCCCCATGACCAGCAGGGTGGCGATCAGGGTGGACTTGCGCCCGATGCGGTCGCCGTAGTGGCCGAAGATGGCCGCGCCGACCGGCCGCGCCACGAAGCCGATGGCATAGATCGAGAACGCTTCCAGGGTGCCGATCAGCGGATCGGACTTGGGGAAGTAGAGCTTGGCGAATACCAGCCCGGTGACGACGCTGTAGAGGAAGAAGTCGTACCACTCGATGGTGGTGCCGACCGCGCTGGCGATCACCGCGCGCCGCAACTGCTTCTGATGCTCCTGTTCGGATCGGGGTGCTGCGGGGTTGGTGCTCGTGTTCATCTTCGTCTCCTCCCGGAAAATCCGGCCGCGGGCTGCCTGGGCGCCTCTATAGGATTATGGAACGCATTCGCGACTCGGACGCAGCCTCATTAACGCGGCCGGCGGCCTTCGGGTGGACAGGACGCTGTTCTGTTCCGCGTGTCCACGCGTGCGTCGTATCCTGCGTTGTAGGCATCGTGCCGCCCGCTCGAGGCGGCAGGCGTGGCGGAACGCGCCGCGACGGGATAAAGGGGAGAACATGCGCAGGTTCCTATTGCGGCTCGCACTGGGCGCGACGATGGGTCCGGTCGCCGCCGGCGCAATGGCGGCCGGCGGACCGCTCGGCATCGACCACGAGCTCGCCTACGACAACAGCGGGATCTGGGCCCGGCGCAATCAACTGGGGCTGCAATACGGCCTGATCGGCGCGGATCTCGCCGTCGCCTTGTGGGAGGGCGGCGATTCCCGGCTCGGCAAGACCGCGTGGGAATCGCTCGACGCAACGGTGGCCACCGCGGTGACCACCGAAGTCCTGAAGCGAAGCTTCACCCGCGCCCGTCCGATCCAGGACCAGGGTCCCGACGCCTGGTTCCAGGGCGGCTCGCACTACAGCTTTCCGAGCGGCGAAGTGGCCTCCGTGAGCGCAGTGGTCGCGCCGTACGTGTTCGAGTACGGGCCGGAGAATCCCGCGGCCTACCTGCTGGAGCTGCTGCCCGCGTACGACGCGGTGGCGCGCATGAAGGTGCAGGCGCACTGGCAGACCGACGTGCTCGCCGGCTGGCTGATCGGCACCGGTTGGGGCTGGTTCACCCATTCGCGCAACGACTCCGTCCTGCTGGACGTGATGCCGAACGGCATCCGCGTGGGTATCCGCAAGCAGTTCTAGCTACGGGCCGGGTCACGGCCCAAGGCGGATTTCCGCGCGTGCCGTGCCGGCCCGCTCGTGGCGCGCGCTGAGTTTCACCGTCGAGCCGCGCGCAGCGCGCACCACCCACTCCACTTTCAGGCGATCGGTCGTCTCGTCCGCCGCGGCGCCGGCCCAGGTGTTGGCGGCGGCGGCCTTGTAGGCGCGGCCTTCAAGCTGTCCCGGCTCTTCGCGCGCTCTGCCGGTTTCCAGCCGCGCGCCTTCCGGCAGCGCGATCTCGCACACCACGCCGCGCGAGATTTTCTTCTCCTTCGCCTTTTTCGTCACGTAGCTTGGCAGCCAGCCGGTGTTCTGCACCACCAGGCGCACCCGGTACGCGTCCTCGCCGAGCGGCGTCGCCGCCGCCTCGACGATCTCGAGCCGCGGCGAGATCAGCGCGTGCCAGACGAGCCATCTGGTGAGCGGCGCGATCTCTTTTTCCAGCAGCTTGTGCGGCGGATTGGTCCAGGTGTAGAGGCCGTCCCAGCCGCCGAGCTCCACGCGCCCGAGCTGCGGATGATCGAACGGGTACCAGTTCACGAAGCCCCGGCCTTCGAGCGCCTCGTCGTTCCACTTCATGAGTTTGAGATCGTCCTCGAGCGGGTGGTCGCGGTACCACTCGATGAACTTGTAGTCGGTGATGCCGGCCCGGCGCTGCGGGCTCCAGATCTCCACTGTCCACGCGAACACGCCTCGGTGCTCGTACATCCAGGAATCGAAGTCGCCGGTGATCACTTCCTTCGGGTGGTAGCGGAAATCGTGATAGGCCGAGGCGGCGGGATAGCCCGTCAACTCGGTGCCCTTGTCGCCGATCCTGCGGTAGGTCCACAGGTCTTCCGCCGGCAGATTCTCGTCCGGCAGATGCGAGTACGGCCGCAGCAGCACGCCGCTGTAGGTATGGAAGGAGACGGCGCCGGTGATGTTCGGATGGCGCGCGATGAAACCCGCGACCGCGGCGATCTCGGGCTCCGAAGCGGGATAGGGTCCTGCGCCGTACTGCTCGCCCTCGCCGCGCCAGAAGGCGGGAAAGTTGCGGTTGAGATCGAGGTTCTCCTTGCGCGGCTGCAGACGCAGCGTGAAGCCGTCCCAGTTCTCGATCCGGCCCTCGGGCAATACGCGGTAATAGGTGCCGCCGGTCTCGGTCGGCTCGCGACGCACCAGGATCCGCGGGTCCTGTTCGCACGCCTTCCACGGCCCGTTCGGATCGGCGATGCGCATGCTGAGGATGCGCCCGTCGCCGTCCACGTCCTCGCGCCGCAGGCCTTCGATTGGCTCCTCGTCGTAGGGGTAAGGCCGCGTGCTGGAGCGGATCAGCTTCGGCACGTCGGCGAGCGCCCATTCCGCTCCGTCGGGATTCACCCGCGGACAGACGTAGAAGGCGCGCGTGTCCAGGCAGCGGGTGATTTCGGGATCGCGCCCGTAGCCGGTAATCAGGCGATGGATCAGGTGCAGGCAGGCCGTCGAGCCGGCGAGCTCGGCGGCGTGGATATTGCCGTCCGCCCAGAACGCCGGCTTCTCCCCGTCCGGACCGCTCTTGTAGTGCGTGACGCGCACGACGAAGATGTCGCGCCCTTCGTAACTCTTGCCGATCGGCTCGAGCCGGATCAGCTCCGGATGCGCACCCGCCCAGTCGGTGAGGATGCGCGTGAGATCGGCGTAGCGGTAATAGGTGTCGAAGCGGATCGTCATCGTCGGTAGCGCGGATCGTTCTTTAATTTCCAACATATCCGCTCGCGCGCGGTCCTGTCCACCGTTGCCCGGTACGGATCGCGAACGTTCGCATTGACAGACGGCGCGCGCGGATTTAGCCTGCGCGCCGCCTCGAGGCGCCGGGCGGCGTGGTTGCGACGCCTTGTCACACACGACCGCGATACTGCTTGCGAATCCGCGATGCGGCGCGGCCGAGGAACGGATCGATATGGACCCTTATCCGAGTCGGGACAGTACGGAACATGCTGCGTTTGCGCGCCCGCGCGATCGGCGCGGCGATGCTGTGCGTCGCCGCCGTCCCCGCGCATACCCATGCGGAGGAGCTGCCGTCCTGGTATCCGCAATTCCTCGGCGCGCAGGCGACCGCGATCGGCCAGCGGCTGCTGCCGTTCTCCAGCCCCTACTCCGGGCCGCATAGCCTGGAAGCCGACGGCGACACCGCGCTCACGCACACCTACGGCGCCTATTTCGGCGCGCAGCTCGGCGCCCGGCTGCAGGGCTACCTCGACGTCGAGATGGCGCGCGGACACGGCATCGGCAACGCGGTCGGCCTGGGCGGCATCACCAACGGCGACGTGATCCGTCAGGGCACCGCGGACCTCGGTCGAGGCCCTTACCTTGCGCGCGCCTACCTGCGCTATCTCGAGCCGATCGGCGACGAGATCCAAACGCGCGAGCGCGGGCAGGACCAGTTGCCCGGCGTGGAACCGGCGCGGCGCGTGGAGGTCAAGCTCGGCCTGCTCGCGGCGACCGACGATTTCGATCTCAATCGCTATGCCAACGACACGCGCACCCAGTTCATGAACTGGGGCCTCATCAACGACACCGCCTGGGACTACGCCGCCGACACGCGCGGCTACACGCGAGGAATCGTGGTCGGCTACGTCTCTCCGACGTGGAGCCTGCGCGCCGGCAGCTACCAGATGCCGACGCAGGCGAACGGCAATTCGTTCGACGGCGCATTGAGCGAGGCGCGCGGCGACAATCTCGAGCTCACCGTGCAGCCGGCCGCGCAGGGCACGGTCGCGCGTCTGCTCGCGTACCAGAACCACGCTCGCATGGGCGTCTACCGCGACGCGCTCGACCTCGCGCAGGCGAGCGGCACGGCGCCGGACGTCCGTGCCGACGAGCGTCCGGGGCGGCGCAAGTTCGGTTTCGGGTTGAACCTCGAACAGCCGCTCGCCGATGAGGGCGAGACCGGCGCGTTCCTGCGCTGGGGATGGAACGACGGCCGCACCGAGAGCTTCGCGTTCACCGAGGTGGACGGCGCACTGGGCGGCGGCGTGCAGATCGCGGGCCGGCGCTGGGGACGGGACGAGGATCGGATCGGCATCGGCGTCGTGCGCCATACGCTGTCGGCGGACCATCGCGACTACCTCGCGGCCGGCGGCAGCGGCTTCCTGCTCGGCGACGGCCGGCTGAATTACGGACCGGAGGAAATTCTGGAAGCGTATTACCGGATTCAGCTCGGCGCCTCGCTGCAACTGTCTCCCGACCTGCAGTACATCGAGAACCCGGGCTACAACCGCGACCGGGGACCGGCCCAGGTCTATTCGCTGCGCTTGCACATCGCGCTCTGAGAGCGCATCGTGCGGCACCGCCCGCCGGAGCGTGTTGCCCGCAGCCCGCCTTGGTGAGATCGGTCCGCCGCTGCGGCGCACCCTGCGCTGCCGGCGGGTGGTAGAATTTTGCGCCGCAGCATCCTGGCTGCGGTCGCGGAGCATAAATAATGAGCAATGCGACAGTCCCGGCACACGCTGCCGAAGCGACCCGCAAACCGTTCGAGATCGGCCTTGTGCTCGCGGCGCTCGGCGTGGTGTATGGCGACATCGGCACCAGCCCGCTCTATACCCTGCGCGAATGCCTGAACGCGTACTCCCTCAAGGCCACGCCGGACAACGTGTTCGGCATCCTGTCGCTGATCTTCTGGGCGATCGTGCTGGTGGTGACGATCAAGTACGTGTCGTTCGTCCTGCGCGCGGACAACCAGGGCGAGGGCGGTATTCTGGCGCTGCTCGCGCTGGCGCTGCGCGGCGCCGATCGCGGCCGCAACAGCCGGCGCATGATCGCCGTCGCGGGCATGCTGGGCGCGGCGCTGTTCTTCGGCGACGGCATCATCACGCCGGCGATTTCCGTGCTGAGCGCAGTCGAGGGCCTGGAGGTCGCCACCCCCATATTCAAGCCCTACATCATTCCGCTCACCATCGCCATCCTGATCGGGCTGTTCGCGGTGCAGCGGCGCGGCACCGCGAGCGTCGGCAGGTACTTCGGTCCGATCATGGTGCTGTGGTTCACCGTGCTCGCGCTGCTCGGCATCGCGCAGATTGTCGAGAATCCCGGCGTGCTGCGCGCGCTCAGCCCCGGCTATGCGCTGGCCTTTGTCCCGGAGCACGGGGTGGGCGCCTTCGTGACGCTGGGGGCGGTGTTCCTGGCGGTGACCGGCACCGAGGCGCTGTATGCGGACATGGGGCACTTCGGCCGGCGGCCGATCACCGTCGCCTGGCTGTACCTGGTGATGCCGGCGCTGCTGCTCAACTATTTCGGCCAGGGCGCGCTGCTCATCCGGCACCCCGAGGTGCTCGACAACCCGTTTTATCTGATGGCGCCGAAATGGGCGCTGCTCGCGATGGTGCTGCTCGCCACCGCGGCGACTGTGATCGCCTCGCAGGCGGTGATCTCCGGCGCCTACTCGCTCACCCAGCAGGCGATCCAGATGGGCTTCATGCCGCGGCTGCGCGTGATCCATACCTCGGACCAGACCAAGGGGCAGATCTATCTTCCGTGGGTGAACTGGTTCCTGCTCGGCTGCATCATCGCGCTGGTGCTCGGTTTCAAGTCGTCGAGCAACCTGGCGGCGGCGTACGGCATCTCGGTCGCCGGCACCATGCTCGCCACGACCTTCCTGATGTATTCCGTCGCCCGGCACGAATGGCGCTGGAAAACCGCCGGCGCCGCCGCGGTGGTCGGGCTGTTCTGTCTGGTGGATTTCACGTTCTTGAGCGCGAACTCGCTGAAGATCTTCGAAGGCGGCTGGTTCCCGCTCGCGGTCGGCGCCGCGGTGTTCACGGTCATGACCACCTGGAAAGAGGGGCGCGACCTGTTCCGCGGCAGGATCTATTCGGGCTCCATGGAGCTGGCGCCGTTTCTCGAATCGATCCAGTCCTTCCCGCCGCTGCGCGTGCCGGGCACCGCCGTATACATGACCACGCACAACGACGTCGTGCCGCCCGCGTTGCTGCACAACCTCAAGCACAACAAGGTGCTGCACGAGCGCGTGCTGCTGCTCACGGTGACCTTCGCGGACGTGCCGCGGGTGGAGGAGAGCGCGCGCGTCGAAGTGCAGAAGCTGCCCGCCGAGTTCTACCGCGTCACCGCGCGCTTCGGGTTCATGGAGATGCCCGACGTGCCGGAGCTGCTGAACCAGTGCCGGCCGCTCGGGTTGACCTGCGGCATGATGGAGACGTCCTTTTTCCTGAGCCGGGAGCAGATCGTCACCGACAAGGTGAAAGGCCTCAAGGGCTGGCGCAAGAAGCTCTTCGCGGTGATGTTCAAGAACGCCGCCAACGCGACCGATTTTTTCCGCATCCCGCCCAACCGCGTCGTCGAGCTGGGTTCCCGCGTCGAGGTGTAGGCCGGCGCGCGCGCATGTCCGGTTCGTCGTGCCGGAACGGCAAAGCGCAGCGCCGTTATTGTTTTCCGATCAACCGCAGCATCCCGTCCGTCCGCCGCGCGCCTGAACCGGAGGGCAGGGCACGCTGCCGTACGAGCAGAATACGCAGCAGTCGCCCGGCTTGGGCTTGAGCAGGGTGTGGCAGCCCTCGCACTCGTAATACCACTGGCAGGCGTCCGTCGGCATCGTTTCGGTCTTGGTATGCCCGCACACCGGGCAGGTGAGCGTCGACGCGAGAATCGCGGCGCTCACTGCGCGGCCCCTTTGACCGTGGACGGGTAACCCGCATCCGCCGTCGCGCGGGTGAGCCGGTCGACGCCGGTCCTGGCGTCGTCGAAGGTGACGACGGCCTCGCGCTTTTCGTAATCCACTTCCACCCGGGTGACGCCCTCCACGCGCACCAGCGCCTTCTTCACGGTGATCGGACAGGCCGCGCAGGTCATGCCGGGCACGTCCAGTGTGATCGTCTTCGGCGCCGCGTACGCCGGCGTCGTGACGGCGATCGTCATCAGCGTGAACCAGAAGCGAGCGTTCATTTCCTTCCTCCTCAATAGAACAGCGGCGCGTACCAGGGAAAAGCGAGCAGGAACAGCACCGGCACCGCGACCAGCCAGAAGATAATCCGCCGGCGGCGCTGCACGGTCGCGTCCGCGCACGCCGTGCCGGGTTCGCAGGCGACGGGGCGCCGGTACAGGTTCCGCCACGCCAGCGCCAGGAATCCGAGCGTGGCCACGACGAACACCAGACGCAGCGGCTCGAGCCGGGTCAGCGTGGCGATCCAGGCCCCGCCGATGCCGAGCATCACCAGCACCAGCGGCGCCACGCAGCACAGCGACGCGCCGACGGCCGCGAGCGCGCTCGCCCACAAAGACTGTTTAATGTCCATCGCTCTTTTCCGGCGGTGGCGATGCGCGTAGCCTAAGCTCCGTACCTGAGTACGGAGTCAACATGGAAGCTCTCACCATTGCCCGCCTGGCGCGCGAGGCGGGCGTCAACGTCGAGACGATCCGGTTTTACCAGCGTAAGGGCTTGCTGGCGGAACCCGCCCGGCCGCGCGGAGGCATTCGCCGCTACGGCATGGAGGACGTGGCGCGCGTGCGCTTCATCAAGGCGGCGCAGCGGATCGGATTCTCGCTGGACGAAATCGCGCAACTGCTGCGGCTCGACGACGGCACGCACTGCGCGCAGGCGCGCGACATTGCCAAGCACAAGCTCACGGATGTCAGGCAGCGGATCGCCGACCTGAAACGCATCGAGGCCGCCCTGGCCGGGCTCGTCGACCGCTGCGCGGCCCGCCGCGGAAAAGTGACCTGTCCATTGATCGCGTCGCTGCAGGAGGCTGCTTGAGGGTAGCGTTTCGCAGCACTCAATGAGAGAGGAGAAAAATGGCAAGACCCATCAACGTCGGCGTGGCGGCGAAAATCGGCAAATACAGCGATGCCGTGCTCACCGAAGCAGGGACGAGGCAACTGCATATCTCCGGCACCCCGGGGATAGGCAAGGACGGCACGATCCCGGAAGCCTTCGCCGAGCAGGCGGACCTCGCCTGGCGCAATCTGATCGAGATTCTGAACACACAAATGGGGTCAGGTCTTGTCTTTTGCCTCCCCGCACACAAATGGGGTCAGGTCTTGTCTTTTGCCTCCCTGGAGCGTAGCCTCCCCGCATGGCCCGTCCGCTGCGCATCGAATTCCCCGGCGCCGTCTATCACGTCACCGCCCGCGGTGACCGGCACGA
>Ga0070741_10002497_pt1 | contig 49088 bp, 41 predicted proteins | sample Coa_R1_4_FD_66440 | JGI IMG/M metagenome (GOLD analysis project Ga0070741, IMG submission 66440) | Surface soil microbial communities from Centralia Pennsylvania, which are recovering from an underground coalmine fire - Coalmine... | ecosystem: Environmental > Terrestrial > Soil > Unclassified ... | reverse complement strand
CCTGTGCCTTGCTCTGGTATCGTCGGGAGTCAGATCCGGCGCTGGTCTTCTCCTGATCAAATATTCTATCAATCTGTAGCTACAACATTTTGTAGCCAGTTCGCGTTTTGAGATAGTTACATAGTGGAATATTACGGCCTGAGAAGTACGCATAAATCCCGATCAGAACTGTGACAACTCCGCCGCTCATAAGCGCCACCCAATGCCTTCCTGTGGCGCGAATAAAATCAAGGATGGAGATGTTGGAATAGTCGGGCGGCATGTTCGGGTAATCAGTTGAAATCTCGCTCTCCGTATTCTCCACAAAAGGCGCGTGACCGCTACGAAAATTCCATAAGGGCAGGACTTTTTGTGCAGAACAGCCACTTGCACAAAAAGTGCAGCGGTTGCACAAAAAGTCGGTTGAAAACCGGGGTTTTTGTGCAAAGCCCCCCTTCTGTATATCTGATTCACGCTGTATACCAGATAATCGCACTGAGATTGTCTGTTGTCTTTTCAATAGGTTATCGGCATAAAGCCAGCCATCTGAATACTGAGTATACGCGACAGGCAATTTGAGTCGAAAAGCCAGCCTCCCCATTTCCTGAATCATTTCAGTAGACAAACCAAGTCTTGACAGTAGTTTACATTTCTCCAGCCATCTTCTTGCAAAGCTCTCACGGTTTGGCACACGGCTCGCTCTAGTGTATGGCGTCAGGCAAGGAAAAAATATAAAGAAAGGAAATCAGGTAATGAACCCCGAAATCATCATCCTCGAAGTTGAAGAGATGGAAGAAATGATCGCACCCGGCCTTGCACTGGCCGAGTAAGGAAGGCGAAAGCGAATAACCCGAAACAAACAATCAACCAAAGCTCAATCTCACCAAAGAAAGGAAAACGGCAATGACGAACGAAATCATCACCCTCGAAGTCGAAGAGATGGAAGAAACAGTAGCCCCCGGAATCCTGCTCGCTGACTAATGAAATTGGCGAAGAAGCGACAAGGAAGGTAATCAACCCTGACACCCCCAAAGAAAGGAACTCCAAAATGAACGCCGATATCGTTACCCTGGAAGTTGAAGAAGTCGAAGACGTGGTTGCCCCCGGAATCCTGTTCTGGGACTAATGTGAAGCCAGTAGAGAAGCGATAAGGAAAGTAATCAACCCCAACATCCCCAAAGAAAGGAACCCCAAAATGAATACCGAGATGATCGCCCTCGAAGTTGAAGAGATGGAAGAAATGGTCGCCCCCGGAATTATCGTGGTTGACTGATGAGCCGAGCGAAGAAGCGACAAGGAAGTTAATCAACCCTGACATCCCCAAAGAAAGGAACCACAAAATGAACGCCGATATCGTTACCCTGGAAGTTGAAGAAGTCGAAGACGTGGTTGCCCCCGGAATCCTCTTGAGCGACTAACAAAAATTCACCTGCGCCTCAGCCATATTGAGCAAGGCGAATAAGCAGGAAAGAGAAGCGCCGGTTTTTCTTTCCTGCTTACTCGATTGATCAGTCAATGACAGAGTCGCCTGAAATTACTGCCCTCTCCTGTGAACGCACGCCCTCGATTCAACCTGATTGAGACGGGATACAGACAAGGCAATTCCATGACTGTACCTGAAATAGAAACCAAACGGCTCCTGCTGCGCAGGTTCACGCCCGATGACCTTGAGGCTTTCTCGCTCATCGTCGGCGACCCGGAAGTAATGCGCTATTACGGGGCCGGCGTACCTCTGCCAAAGCACGAGGTTTCGCATCAGCTTTCAGGGTTGATCGAGAAATACTGGCAGGAGTACCGCTTCGGCAGGTGGGCGATAGTGTACAAGGAGAGCGGAGACTTAATCGGCTTCTGCGGGTTGAGGATCAGTGAAGGAACGCCGGAGCTTAATTACCTGCTGGCCAAAGCGTACTGGTTTGCCGGGCTGGCGACGGAAGCCGCCAGAGCCTGCCTGCGGTACGGCTTTGAGGAATTACGACTGCCCGAAGTCATCGGCATCGTCAGGCCGGAAAATCTGGCCTCGATTCACGTGCTGAAAAAACTCGGGATGAGATACGCTGGCAGACAGGAATGGTTCTACGACCACAATTTTCATTACTACTCAGTTTCGGCGGCAGACTATCAGCCGGACAATTCGGCTTATCAGCTTAGATGGGTCACTGCCGACGACCAGCGACACCAGACGGCCTGCCCCCCCGAAGCGTCCTCAGCCAGCGGGCAATAATCAGCAATCGCTTCCGCGCCTTCTCACTTCCCGACCAGATCCGCCCGCCTTTCTCGATACAGCTGAATGCTTTTCTCGATGATGTTGCAGGCGTCGAAGCGGCCCATGAAGCGCTCGACCTTGACCTGTTTGTTTTCGAGCGCCTTGTAATCTTCGAAGAACCGCTGCACCGCTTTCAGCCGGTGTTCGGGCAGCTCTGAAATGTCGCGGTAATGCAGGTATTCGGGGTCGTCCGCGTGGACGGCAATGATTTTGTCGTCCTCCTCGTTCTGGTCAATCATCTGCATCACGCCGATGGTTTTGGCGCGCATGATGCACAAGGGCACGACTTCGACCTGCCCCAGCACCAGCACGTCCAGCGGGTCGTTGTCGTCGCAATAAGTGCGCGGGATAAAACCGTAGTTGGCCGGGTAATGCACCGCACTGTAAAGCACGCGATCCACTTTCAGCAGCCCGGTCGGCTTGTCCATTTCGTACTTCACCCGCGAGCCGATCGGGATTTCAATCACCGCGTTGAAAACTTCCGGCGACTTCTCTCCGGGTTCCACATCGTGCCAGGGATTCATTCTTCCTCTCCCTTCACTTGAATTCACGGTTCAGTCCTGGGCAATCATCCGCAGCTGTTTCGGCGTCATCATCCAGAGCAGCGCGCCCGGCACGCGCGGCGGCAGGCCGGAAATCGCAATCGCACAGACCGCGCCCTTCTTGAATTCCACATTCACTGCGCCGGTTCCGCTGAGCAGCACCGAAGCCATCTCTGACAAATCGGGCATATGGCCGACGATCAGTGCGCGCTCGAAATTATATGCCCCGATTTCAATAAAGACATCGGCCTTCGGGCTGACGGCCCGCGCGAATGGCCGGCCCGCAGCCAGCGCGTCAATCGTGATGACCTTGTCAGCATCAAACTCAAGGGCCTCGACGACGGCCTCGGTCGTCTGCCGCGTCCGCACGTACGGGCTGGTGAAGATGTAATCGAATTCCAGCCCCAGCCTGCGCATCCCTGCCGCCGCCTCACGCATTTTCTTCCAGCCTTCCTGGGTGAGCGGGCGGTCAGCATCGCGCACGACTCCGCCCTCGCCCAGGTCAGCCGCAATTCCGTGTCGCAAAAGATAAAGTTCCATCACCTTTTCAACCTCCAGTCTTAAAGCTCATCACCCTTCGGCCTGCCCGCTCGTGGTCATTTTCGCCAGCCGGTAAATCAACGCGCCCAGCACCACCGCCGCCACCGCCAGCGTGGCCCAGAGCCAGGCCGGATGACGATCAGGCTTCGACGCATCAGTCTCGGCAGTGAAGCTCTCGTTGGCTCGTTCACTCCCCAGAGTCGCCAGCGGCAACTCCTCGGGTTTGAGATAGGACGAAAGCTGCTCCAGATCGTAACGCGGCGCGGCGGCTTTCGGGTTGCCGTAAAACAGGCGGTAGCTCCTGCCCGGCTCGCGCCGGAAGAGCAACTGGCGCGGCCAGCCGTAGACGCGCACTTCCCTCATTTTCAACGGCTGGTCATCGTAGTTGAAAATCGTGACGCTCAGGTAACGATACCTGACTTCGTCATAGTCAATACTGAGTTGCTGTCTGCGCACCTTGCCAACCCGGATGTCGAAGATTTCCGTATCACCGACAGTCTGCCAGTCTTTGTCGTCATTACTGCCCAGCACCACAATGCGGCGGCGGAAGTTGGTTGATTCGGGCTCAAGCTCGATGCGCACGCTCGGGGTGTTTCGGGCCCCGAGGTCAATCAGGATTTTCGACGCCTCTTTTTCCAGCACCCCTTTGAATCTCGCAAGCTGATTCCTTTCCCCTTCCCCAAACTCCGGTTTCTGTTTTGACTGATCAATCAGAGTTGTGCTGAGGCGGGCGGGCTTTTTCTGGTTCGGAAAAAGATCGGGCTTTACTACAACTACTTTCGACGCCACTTCGTTCCGCTGCTCATCCACGACGCGCAGGTCGTCCAGATCGGGCTGTGCCGCGTCAAAGACTTTGCCATCAAGCTCGACCCGCACGAACTCAGACGAAGGGCTGCCGCCGAGAACGATCTCGCGCCACTTCGCCCAGCGCTTCAGCTCGAAATCGGCCAGCACGGCGGCGGGTAAAAGCGAAAGGCAGAGGGCAAAAGCGAAAAGCGCCATGCACTTCGCCCCTGCCCTCTGCCTTCTGCTTTCTGCTCTCTGCTCTCTCATTCCCTCGCCTCTGCTGATCGTCGCTGCAACTGCTGGTAGAGGAAAGATACCACAAGCAGGATCACGCCGAGTACGATGAATGAGATGATTCGGTAGACTTTGTCGAGCGAAGCCAGATCCACGAAGAAGACCTTGGCCGTCGTCAGCACCAGCAGCACGAGCGCCATCAGGCGCAGCAGCCGGTTCCGGCGCCAGATGCCGACCGCCAGTATCGCCCCGCCGTAAATTGCCCAGATCACCGAGAGCGACAGCTGTTTCGCCAGCATCAGGTTGCGCAATTCCTCGTTGTCAGTGCCGACGCGGCCGATCGCGGCTGAGTAATAACCGTTCGCCTCCAGACTGAGCGCGATGATCGCCAGCGCGTTGGCGGTGAAGGTGATCGCCGTCAGCACGGCGAAGCGTTCCTGCTGCCCGATGCCTTCGGCGCGCGCGTAAAGCCACGCGCCGAGCGCGAGCGCGGCAATCAGCGGGATGAATGCGCCGAACGTCTGGTTGAAGATCAGCGCGTGCCACGGCGCGTTGTAATACGCCGCGTCCACCACCAGCACTTTGCCTACCGCCAGCCCGAGCAGCGCGAGCGCGCCGTAACGCAACAGCCGCTGACGACTCCTGAGCCCGACTATGAGCGCCGCCAGTCCGTAAAAGCTCCACAGCAGCGACAGCACGAAATGCTTCGTGTTGTTGATCGGCATCCACCCTTCGCCCTCGGCGCGCTCCATCTTCGCGGAAAAGTACCCGACGGCTTCGAGACTCAGCCCGACGACCGCGAGCAGGTTGGCGGCGGCGAGGAGGACAGGGACGGCCGTATTTCGCTCACCCTCTTCGACGCCCTCGCCGCGCTTATAGAGCCACAGGCCGCAGGCTACCGCGCCGATCACGAGCGCGAACGACGCGAACGTCTGGTTGAAGACCAGCGTGTGCCAGGGCGCTTTGTAATAACCCGCATCCACGGCCAGCACCTTGAGGGCCGCCAAACCGATCAGCGCGAGCGCGCCCAGTCGCGCCATCTTCGCCCGCTGCCTGAACCCTGCGAAGAGCGCAATCGCGCCGTAAATCGCCCACACCGCAGTCAGCGCGAACTGTTGCGCGTTCCTCAGCCTGTTCACGTCCTCGCCGGTCGCCTGATCAATCCTCACTTCAAAGTAACCGAGCGCCTCCAGACTGAGCGCGATGATCGCCAACAGGTTGGCAATCGCGGGCATCAGCGCCAGCGCCGACCTCCGTTCATTCTCATCAACGCCTTCGGCGCGTCTGTAAAACCACGCGCCGCAAACGAGCGCGGCGATGACCAGCACGTATGCCGCAAACGTCCGGTTGAAAATCAGCGTGTGCCAGGACGCGGCGTACCAGGTTGAATCCACGACCAGGACTTTGACCGCCGCCAGCGCCAGCAGGACAAGCGAGAAATGACGTACCAGCCTGACTCGCCGAATGATCCCTGCGACCAGAGCCGCCGCGCCGTAAATGCTCCAGACGGCGGTCAGGACAAGCTGCATGGTGTTTTCAATCTTCTCCGGCAGATCGCCGCCGGCATCGCCGGGGCCTGACAGCGCCGCGACTCTTGCCTGCGCGAAGTAATCAATCACATCGAGACTCAGCCACACCACGGCCAGCACGTTCGCCGCCAGCAGGCAGAGTTCGGCAAACCTTACGCGCTCTCCTTCTTCAATCTCTTCGCCCAGCCTGCGGTAAAACCGCGCCGCGACAGCAAACGCCGCAATCATTACGATCACCGACGCCGCGCGTTTGTTCAGCACCGGCGTGAATGATTGCCAGGCGTAGTAAGCGAAGTCGCGGACATCTACCGAGAACCAGTGCCAGATGGCTATCGCGAACATCAGCAGCCCGGAATACCGCGTCATCCGGCTCCCGGCCCGGAGCCCGATCCAGGTCAGCACCGCGCCTTCAATCGCCCAGCCCATCGTCACCCACTGCTGGTCGAGTTGAATAGGCACGGCCAGCGTCAGGAAGAGCGTGGACAGGCCGAGGAACGAATAGATCAGGAATTTGTCTTCGCGGTCGCGGCTGTAAGCGAGATAACCGAAGCCGAGATAGAAAGCCGACATCAGCACGGCGAACAATCCCAGGTACGGGCGATACTGCGCGCTGAGCAGTCCGTAGCTCGTGCTGAAATAGAGCGTGGCGTTGGTGAAGATCAGCGACAGGTCGAGCCGCGTGGTCGGCATGTGATTGATGACGTTGTGAAAGATCGCCAGCGTCGCAAAGATAACGAAGAAAAGCGTGAAGAAGAACATCGTCGTCCACAGCTTCTCCGGCGCGTACCATTCAAACATCCAGCCCGCCGCCATCAGCACCGTCGCCCAGAAGGCCATGTAATTCAGGCTGCGCCACTGTTTGAACCAGGCGACCGCCAGCACGCCCAGATCGAGTAGCGCGATGTAGCTGAACAACCCCGTCTCGTTATCCTTCCCCGTCGAAAGCATGATTGGCGTCAGGAATCCGCCGATCAGCCCCAGCACCGCTATCGCCAGCGAATCGTACCGCGCCGCCAGCAACACTGCCGTGGCAGTCACCAGCGACATGAAAAAGAATGCCGGCAGCTGGTCAATGATCTGGTATCGCGCAAAGGCGGCAAAGATCGAAAGGTACAGGATCGAAATCCCCCCGCCGAACAACCCCTGTGCGTAAGTGCGGTAACCGCGCGCGCGGATGCGATCACCACCGACCAGAAAGCCGATGCCAATCGCCACGCCGATCATCACGCGCCCGGTCGGGCCGATCCACTGCCGGTCAAACGCGAGTTTCAGGAAGAAGCCGACGCCGATGATGATCGCCACCATGCCGATCAGGTTGAACCACCTGCCGCCGATAAGCGCTTCGAGATCGAGTCCGCCACCTCGCGGCGCGGGCGGGGCGGGCGGTTCAGGGGCGCCAGCCGATGGCCCTGATCTGACGGGCTCAAACGGCGCGGACCAGTCCTCACGGCGCGTTGTTTCCGCCTGATTTGCAGCGGGCCTTGCCGGCTCTCCTGCCGAGACCGGAGGTGAATAAAGCGGGGGTTCGACAGATTCGCGTGGCGACGATTGTTCCTGCCCGCGCGCTTGGAGCCATTTCCGGTAAGAAAGCTTTTGTTCACCGGGCAGCGGTTTCTCGCGCAGCCATTCCTCGTAAAGCGGGCCGTAGGCCGAAGGCCGCTCCGGTGCAGGAGTCTCAGGGGGCGCAGGCGTTGACTGCGGCCGACTTTCCGCGACGGGCCGGGTCAGCGGTTCCGCCGGCATGGGCGCAGCTGCTTGCGGAGTTTTTTCCAGATCGAGGTGTTTTTCGATCCGGTAAATCCGCGTGACCTGCTCGCGCAGCAGCTGCTCAAGGTAATCAAGCCGCGCGTTGATCTGACTGAGGGCTTCAGATGGTGAGCGATCTTCATTCATAGGCTTGCGGGAATCATTCGTCGCGCAACCACAAGGCGCGCGATTACTTTTCGGCCGGTTATCAGGCAGGCAGGTAAAACTTTCTCGCCGCCGTTTCCAGCATCAGTGCGGCTTCGTCGAGCAGCAACGCGCTGCGCCAGAAAATAAAGCTGATGGTAATAATGCCGAAGACTATCCAGGCGATTTCACGGATCAGGCGCTGATTAGTTTGCGAATCTTCTTTCCTCATCACTCACACCTCCATTGCGAGGGCGAGTATGCCGAAGCCTGTGTCTCTCAAAGAACCGAAGATGTGACGGTCACTGCACTGCCACAGGGTTGTGATGGTGGTCAGACTGTCACACGGCAGTGTGTTGTCAGGCAAACTTTCCTGTTTGCCCGACATTTTTCACAGCACGAATTGTCCGAGATGCGCCCCCGGATTGTTGAGCGCGGTGCGCAGCGCCAGTTCCAGCGTCGGGCGGATGTCTTCCGGCGCGATCACAGCATCAACGAAGCCGCGCGCGGCGGCAAACCTCGCGTCCAGCTGGCGCTCGTATTCGGCGCGCACGCGATCCATTTCGGCGCGCAGCTTCTCATCCGGCTCGCGGCCCTGCTCTTTCAACTTATCGAGCTGCGCCGAGAACAAAGCCATCACCGCCGACTCGCCTTCCATCACGCCCATCCGCCCCGTCGGCAGGGTGAAAATGAAGTCTGGGTCGAAGCCCTGCCCCGCCATCGCGTAATAACCGGCGCCGCTCGCGTGGTTGATGGTCAGCACGACCTTCGGCACGGTGGCCGTCGCCATCGCCTCGACGAAACGGGCGCCCGCGCGAATGATGCCGGAATGCTCCGCCTCTGCGCCAACCATAAAGCCCGAGACGTCCTGAATAAAGATCAGCGGCGTGTCGTGCCGGTTGCAGGTCTCGATGAAGTATGCCGTCTTCTCGGCGCTTTCGGTATAAATGATCCCGCCGAATTTCGGCGGCCTGCCCGGTGAGTTCGGGACCATGCCGCGGTTGTTGGCGATGATCCCGACGTTGATCCCGCCGATGCGCGCGTGGCCGATGATCATCTCCTGCGCGTAATCCGCCTGGAATTCGTCGAAGCTCTCGGCGTCGAGAATGCAATCGAGCATCGCCCGCGCGTCGTAGGTACCGCGATGATCGGCGGGCAGGATGTCGTAAAGGTCGGTTGAGGGCCGGGCCGGGTCGCGCGCCTCGCTGATCTTCACTTTCGTGGTCGCTCTGGCCGGAAGTTCTGAAATGATTTCGCGGATTTGCGCGACGCAGGCTTCGTCATTTTTTGCGCGGTAATGTGCGACGCCCGAAATCGCGTTGTGCGTGCGCGCGCCGCCGAGCGTCTCACCGTCAATCTTCTGCCCGGTCGCGCCTTTCACCAGGTTCGGCCCGCCGAGGCCCATAAACGAAGTACCTTCGACCATGATGATGACGTCAGAGAGCGCCGGCAGGTAGGCGCCGCCGGCGATGCACGGCCCCATCACGGCGGCGATCTGCGGGACTTTCAGGTAGCGGCGCATAATCGAGTTGTAATAAAAAATCCGCGCCGCGCCGTACTGACCCGGGAAGACACCACCTTGATAAGGCAGATTCACCCCTGCCGAATCAACCATGTAAATGATCGGCGTGCGACAGCGCATGGCGATCTCCTGCGCGCGCAGCATCTTTTTGATCGTCTCCGGCCACCACGACCCGGCCTTGACCGTCGCGTCGTTGGCGACGACAACTACTTCTCGTCCGGCGACGAGGCCGAAGCCGATCACCACTCCGGCCGAAGGCGCCTGGCCGTCGTATTCATCGTAAGCGACGAGCAGGCCGATTTCCTGAAAGCGCGAACCCTCGTCGAGCAGCAGCGCGATGCGCTCGCGCGCCGTCAGCTTCTTCTGCTGGTGCTGGCGCTCGATCTTGTCCGGCCCCCCGCCCTGCCGCAGCTTCTCTTCAAGCTCGCGGAACTCGCGGACGAGCGATTCAAAATGTGTTCGATTGGGAGAAAGTGGAGCCCTGTTGATTTTCATGCGGAGGCAGGAAGCAGCGAGTTCAGGGTCTCGCAGGCGAAGTTACTCGTCGTAAAGACCGGGATAAAGCAATCCTTCGTAGCGGACCAGACCGGCTCGGACGCGATTGAGCCAGCCATTGCGCCCGAGGTAATTGCGCCGGCCTTCGTGCGCAGTGAAGTAAACCAGACAATCAAACGGGGCCAGTCCGCCTGCGCTCAGTGTCACATTGTGACCATAAGCGGTAAAGCTGCCGGACAGAGTTCTGAAGGCGCGCGAAATCCCATCTTCTATTTCCAGCCCGAGAGCCTCGCCGACGTAGCGGGCGAAAATGCAGTCCGTCGCCCCGGTATCTAATGAAGCGATTGTTTCGACCGTGGCGTCCGCCAGACTGAGCGTGACGGGAACAACAATCCCTTCGCCGCTGCCGGGATCATAAACCTGTACCACAGGGTATCTGATGAGATGTTCCGTCACTGCCATCCGATCAACGTCCCTGTTTCTTCAGAAAGCGGTTCCACCCAGGCGATGAAGAGCGGATGCAGACCAGCCGCCTTTGCTGCGGCAATGACCTGGCGAGAGTCCGTTCCGTGCGCCACCAGTTCGCCGCCGCGCAACGCCACATACTGGCCGCCATACATTTCCCGGTTCGCCTTTTCCGTCAGCCACCTGAGTTGAGGCGAGAACCGTTGCTGTGACTGCGGGTTTGTCTTTACTGCTTCAGACTCGGCCATCTCCCTGAGCAGCCTTTTTCGCTCCTCATCCGTGAGCTGAAGCAGTTGCTGGCGGACATCCTCATAATTTACCGACGTGTTCATCCCGACTATACCTTCCTCTTTTTGAAAACACGGCTGTTTGCCGAATTCTACACTCCAGACCTTCAGGCAGGAAGGACATTTCCCTGATCACAAGCAGCCTGAAAAAGCAGGCGCGAGAATGATTATGGTTCGCGTTGTAAATCTCTGATTCGATCCGTGTAGAGTCGCTGATGTCTGGCCTGTGCATCGGCCCATGTTTTCGGGAAGGTGTATTTTTCCAGCACGACCTCTTCAATTGCGGCACGAAACTGGCGGGCGCAGGTGTTCGGCCCGACCTGCCCGACCCCGGTCCCGAGTCCGGGGAAGGCGAGGCTCTGAACCGCGTTTGCTATCGGCTCCCCTGAATAAATTCCGCCCTGAAATATCCCGTACTTGACCAGCAGCAAAGCGGCTCGCGCCGCCAGATATGGATTGACCGAATCGCGCAGGATCATCGGCACACGCATCGTCGGGGCCGCAATCAGGAAGGGGATGCCGGCGTTGTCAGTCTCAACAATTTCCGCCGCGCCGACCAGAAGTTCCCCGTGATGCTTTTCCACGATCAGTGTTTGCAGCCGCTCCTGCACGTGCCACCCGAAGCGGTGGCTGTAAATGTGATCAATCCCGCCGTCCATAAAGCCAAAGCTGTTGGCCGGACTGACGACAGCATCACAGGAAGCATCAAGAATTGATCCGCGATGAAGCTCAACGCATTCGAGGTCTCCGCAGAAACGCTCCCACGCATCAGCTAAAGGCTCCTCAACGGCGGCAAGAATAATCTTCATAATCAGATGAAATTGATCAGCGTCTGCACAACACCAACAACAAAACCGATGCCTGCGCCGAACCAGACAATCGCGCGGATTTCGCGCCCGGCGGTCTCCATTACAAGTTGCTCGATGTCTTCGTTCGAGAGCGCGCTCAGGCGGTTGATCAGGATGGCGCGGAAATCCAGACGCTGGCTGAGCGTCATGACGAAGTTGTTGATGGTCGAGGTCTGGACGACCGGCCCGCGACTCAGCACCGTTTCGGGGATCTGCGCCATCGCCTGCGCGATGGTCGTGCGCACGTACAGGCTGTCGGCGATCTGTTCGGCCAGCTTGTTGATCGAATCGCCGACGATGCGGTAGAGCGCCTCGTCGTCGAGGAAGTAATCGGCGGCCATCCTGCGGAGCAGGCTGAAGCGGCGGCCCATCTCCTCTTCCACGATCTTGCGCAGCGCGCGCGTGATCTCCCAGCGCTTCTCCACCGAATCGCGCAACTGGTAGAGCCGTTCGCGGAGGTGTTCGGCGACGATCTGGATCGTGGACTCGCTCTGTGAATGTTGCAGGTATTCGCGCTGCGCGAGCGTCGTGATTTCGCCGTGCAGGTCGAGTTTCATCAATTCATCGGCGATGGTCTCGATGTCGAGCAGGCGTTCGGCGATGACCGTGGACAAGGCTTCGATGAACCGTCCGCGCTCTTTCGGCAGCATGCCCGGCGTCAACGGCAGCTGCCAGCCGAAGACGTGGATCGGGTGGTGCGGGCGGAACAGCATCTTCACCGCCAGCCACGCCGCGCCATAACCGTGCAGCGTGGCAACCACGAGGGGGCTGAGATTGATGAGCAGCCGAAGATTCATTGAATCTACCGCCTGGTGGTTACTGCCCTTTCGCCTTTTCTGCCGCGCCCCAGAGCGCGCCGGCGATCTTCGACAGCTGTTTGTACTGATCCGCCGGCAGTCCCTCGATCACCACCACCGACTGGTCGCGCAGCTCGATAAAAGTCTCGCCGTCGGGAGTCGAAAGCGAGCGCTGTGTGGCGGGCAGGGCGTCACGTTCTTTCGCGCCGGGATAACGCTTCGCCGTGCGCGCGACGTAAGCCTTGAAGAATTCTTCCGCATCGCCTTTCGTATCCCACACGCTGCGATGAACGACCATCAGATGCCCGTCAGCGGCGTTCTCATACAGCGCCCACTGGTCGCCGCCCCAGCCCGCCGCGGCCTGGCGCGCTTCGGCCTTTGGAATGTACTCGGATAAAAGCACCCCATAACCAAACTCGCCGTTGATGTCTACGTCAAGGCGCTTCCAGTCCTTGCCCAGCGTCGCGGCGATGTCGGTCAGCTGCACTTTCACGGGCGCTTCGCGCGCGAGGTATTTGTCGAAGTGCAGAATCTGTTCGGTGGATTGCGGCAGGTCGGTGAAAGCCTGCGTCAGCCCTTCCCAGCCTTTCTGCTTGAGCATCTCCTGCGCGAAGCCGGCGCCGTAACTGTAGGGGAAAATCAGCGACTCGCGAATTGCGGCGGGGGCCGACTTGATCACCTTCATCTCGTCGCCGCCGGCCATCGCCATCCCGGATTCGGTCAGGGCGCTGATTGACATCGGCAGTTTCGCCACGCTCATGCCCTGCGGCTTGAGGAGGTAGTCGAACATCAGCACTGTCGCGTCGCCTTCGATCAGGGCGTGAATCGCCAGCTCGCGGTCGCTGTCGCCGCGCGGCCAGTCTTCAAACCGGCGCAGGTTGAAATGCTGATCCTGCAGGGCGTGCGTCAGTTCGTGCGCCATCACGGGCTTCTGCGCTTCCAGTTCGTTCCAGTCGGCGAGGAAGAACTCCTTCGTCTTCGGGTCGTAAAAGCCGGCCACCTGCTCGGTCAGCAGTTTGATGATGAATTCGCGGTAGCGGAAATCCTTGGACGCCAGCCCGAAGGCGACGAGCGCCTTGCCCGAGGCTTCGAGTTCGCCGGGTTTGGATTTTTCGTCGAGGTGGCGAATGAGCATCTGCTCGATTTCGGCGCGCGATTTGATGCCGCTTTTGACCGGGCTGAGGATCTTCAGGTGACGCATTTCGCTGGCCTGCTCAAGGATGGCTTTGGTTTCTGCCTCAACGCCCGCCGCGGTGATTGCCGCCTTTTTGACCGGAGCCACGCCGGACTGCGAACCGCCCTGGGCGAACGACTGCTCGGTGAGTGCGGCGCTGAGGGCCATCAGCAGTGCCAGCAGCGCAGTGACCGGTAAAAATCTTTTCTTCATAAGACTCCTGAATTGAAAGCTCGTTTGCCGCAGGGCCGATTCAACTCTATCATCAGCCAGGTTGATTTGAAACCACGAAGAACCACGGCACGGGTTGAAATCCGGGCCGAATGAAATCACGGGTATTGTGCCCGAGTTCAGCCCGGATGACTCAAATGGCTGACGCCGAAAAAATGGACTGGAGCGAGACGAGGTTACGGGTCCGTTATGCGGAAACGGATCAGGCGGGGATCGTCTATCACTCGAATTACCTGATCTGGTTCGAGGTCGGGCGCGTCGAGTTGTGCCGCGACCACGGCTTCAATTACCGTGACATGGAGCGCGAGGCCGACGCGATTATGTCGGTCACCGAAGCGCACGTGACTTATCGCAGGCCGGCGCGCTACGATGATGAACTGATTATCCGCACGCGCATCGCCGAATTGCGCAGCCGCGCGCTCAGGTTTGCGTACGAAGTCCGGCGCGCGTCGGACGGCGAACTGCTGGCCGAAGGCGAAACCGCACACATCGTAATCACTTCCGCGGGCCGGGCCCGCTCAATCCCGCCGGAATACGCGGCGAGGCTGCGGGCGCCAAAGAGCGGGAACCCTGTCGCCCCAGCGGTCGTAGATTGAACTTGCTATCAGACAACTCTTTACTCAGAATGTTCCCCACGGATGAACCAAACGGAATTCCAGACACGGAGATAAATCAATGAAGAAGCACTCGATTCTTACTTCACTGCTGATCCTCTGCCTTGTGGCACTCGCCGGCTATGCGCAGGAAAAGCCCGCGACCAAAGCTGCAGAATCAAAGCCTGCCGCGGGCGCGACGGGTGATGACAAGGCCCGCGCAAAACAAATCATTGAAGCCGCCCAGAAAGCCAAAGGCCCGCTCGACAAGCTCAAAGCCGTCAAAGACGTGGTCTCAAAGGCCGACGCCACCGCCAACATCCAGGGGCAGAGCATGGATCTGGCGATGACCAGATACCTCGTGGCCCCCGACAAGAGCCGCCAGGAGATCAACATTGCGGCTTTCGGCGTTTCAATAGTTCAGGTGGTCAACGGCACGACCGGCTGGATGGATTCACCCCAGGGGTCAGGGGACATGCCTGAAGCGCTGGTGACGGAAACGCGGAACGGCATTCTTCGCGACTGGTTCGTGAATTTTCTGGTCCCACCTGAGGGGAAGTCGCTCGAAGCAACGGCGCTTCCCGATGCCACAGTCAACGGCAAAGCGGCGGATGTTGTGGCAGTGACAATCGGGGAGACGAAGTTCACCGTTTACTTCGATAAGGAGACGCACCTTATCATCAAGACTGCGGCCGAAGGGATGAATCAGGCCATGGAAAAGGTTCCGACTGAGGCGATCTATGACAATTACAAGGAGGTCGGCGGGATCAAGATCGCTCACAAGGCGACAATCTATCAGGCCGGCGAGAAATTCATCGACCTGATGGTCAGCGATGTCAAGATCAACGGCGGAGTTGACGAGGCCAAATTCAAGAAGCAATGAGGAGGAATGATCAGTGGCTGACGGGCGGCAGATGAACTCTTCGTCTGCCGCCCGTCACTCATCACTTCCTGTTCCCGCCTTCGCCCAGCTCGCCGAAGACTTCCCTGAAAGCCCCGATGCTCGACATCACGCCGCTCGTCTCAACGGGCATGAAAACGACCTTCGCGTTCTGACTGCGTGACATCTCCCTGAGCGACTCGATGTATTTCATCATAATCAGGTACTGTGCGGGATTGCCCTGCCCGGCGGTGATGCCTTCGGCGATGCGGCGGATGGATTCGGCCTCGGCCTGAGCCGCCGTCAGCCGGGCCTGCGCCGCGCCTTCGGCCTGCAAAATCGCCGCCTGCTTCTCGCCTTCTGCACGCGTGACGGCGGCCTGTTTCTCACCTTCGGCGCGCGTCACGGCGGCCTGCTTCTCGCCTTCGGCCTGCAACACCAGGGCGCGGCGGTTGCGCTCGGCGGTCATCTGTTTTTCCATCGTGATGCGCACGTCTTCGGGCGGGTTGATGTTGCGTAATTCAACGCGCGTGACCTTGACGCCCCACTTGTGCGTGGCGTCGTCAAGCACGACGCGCAGCTTGGTGTTGATCGTGTCGCGCGAGGTCAGCGCGTGATCGAGATCGAGTTCGCCGATCACATTGCGCATCGCCGTAATCGTGATCTGGATGATGCCGCCTGTCAGATCGTTGATTTCGTAGAGGGCCTTCGTCGGGTCGGTGATCTGCCAGTAAATGATCGAATCAACCATGATCGTCACGTTGTCGCGCGTGATCACAGGCTGCGGCATCAGTTCGGTGAACTGCTCGCGCAAATCAATCTGCGTCGTGCCGGGGCGCAGCCCCGTCCAGTTGACCCCGCGCGGCTGATCCAGAAACGGCGTGACGATGTTCAGCCCGCCCTGGGCCAGCCGGTCATATTTGCCGAGCCGCTCGATCACCAGCACCGTCGCCTGCGGTACGATGCGGATGGTCTTGCCGGCCACGTACAACACCAGAAACGCGATGACGACGAGTGCGATCAGATATTCCATGTTGGGGCCCCTTCAATCAGTTTGAGTTGTCTTGCCGAAGAGCGGAGCGGGGTGTGAGGCGCGCTCCACGTAAATCGCATTGCCTTCGAGCCGCTCGACCCGGACCGATTCGCCCGCCTCAAGTGGCGACTGACCTGAGGCGGGGTAAGCTGTCCAGACTGAACCGTAGACCCTGACGGCGCCTTCATTGAGCGCGCCGCGGCTGGGTTCGACCACTATCCCGATCTGACCGATCATCGTGTCAACCCCCGTCTTCAATTCCCCTTTCGGGGACGCCGGTTTGAGGAAGCGGTCAAAGATCGTGCGCGAAGCGATCACCAGCAGGACTGAAACGATCAGAAACACAGTCATCTGCACGGCGATGCTGCTGACGCCGACGAGCGCCAGCGCCGCCGCGGCCAGCGCGCCCACGCCGAACCAGAGCAGCACAAAGCCCGTGGTCATCACTTCCGCCGCGATCAGCACCGCGGCGATGACCACCCAGATGAGCCAGACGTATGACATAAGCAGCCGGGAAAGTTGAAAGATACCAGTTCGTTCGTGTGATGCTATGACAAGCGCGCAATGATGGCAATGCGATTCTGATCGGCGGCGGCGAGTGTTTCCGCGCGGTCGAAGATCAGCGTCTTGTCGGCGGTGAGCGACATCGCCGTGACGTTGCAGGCTTTGAGCGTTTCAATCGTCTGAAGCCCGACGACCGGCACGTCGAATCGCATGTCCTGATCCGGTTTGGCCACCTTGACGACTGTGAGCGGTCGCCCGCGCACGAGTTCGGAGGCGCGGCGGATCGTCGCGTCGGTTCCTTCCATCGCTTCGAGCGCGACGACCGCCTGATTTTTGACGACGATGGTCTGCCCGAGGTCGAGCCGCGCGAGTTCATTCGCCACGTGCAGGCCGTATTCGATGTCGGCGAGTTCGTGCTTATTCGGCGGGCGTTTCGTCAGCACGCCTTCGCGCGCCACGAGCGGCTGCAGGAAGGTGGTCGAATCAACGAGCGTGATGCCTTCGCCGGCGAGTTCATCGGCGACCGCCCCGATCAGCGCGTCGGTGTTGCGCCGCTTGAGCCTTGCCAGCATCTTCGCCATCCGCAGGTCGGGCAGCGCGTTGAGTTTGAAGATCTGCACGTGTTTGACCTGCCCGGCCATAATCGCGTGCGTCACGCCTTCGCGCTTCAGAAATTTGATGAGCTTGCCGAGGTGACCGACGCTGACCCATTCGACCGTGCGGGCGAGCGATTCGATTCGCTGATCTGTCTCTTCTTTGATTGCGGCAACGGCCATCTCGACGCCCTCCGCGCGCGCGCCTTCAAGCACGAGGAAGGGGAAGCGGCCATTACCTGCAATTAGCCCGTATTTCACAATAAAGTGCGCCCGGCGTTACTGATCAAACGAAGAAGCCCTGCTCCATTCTGAGAATCTCGTATTCGTATTGCCTGACAAGTCTGTTGTACCCCAGGAACTCTACTCTTTCCTTTATGGCATCAAGTGCGCTGAGCCGGATTTTATGCTCGAACTCAGTACGTCTTGCTTCATCAGCAACAATAACCATCTGCGCATGGAAGTCCTGCAATTCATAAAATTTGAGAAGGGAGTTCTGAATGTCAGTTGAATGCTCAACCTCAAAGAAACTGTGGGGCATTTGTCTTTGATTGAACCAGGTAACATCTATAGTTCCGCTTCTATTCACAAGATTATCGTAGCTGAAGGCGGGAAGCTTCTGAAGCGTGCGTACATCTCTGAGCTTCTGATTGATGAATGGCTTATTCTTGTCCTGATTCGGCACAAAGGTCGAAAAGTTGCGCAGGTTGCCAATCACCACCAGCAGCCCCTGATAATAAGAATGCCCCTGCTCGACAGCCTCGGCAGATGGCTGCTTTCTGCCCTTCTGTTCAACCAGCCCCAGCTTTGATTGATGTGAACGTAATGCCCATAAGCCGGGGCGTACCCTGAAAATCTCCGGTCGGACCTGGACTATTCGGCGAATGGAGGCAAAAGGCGTTTTCGTTTGCCAGTTACATTCCCCAATCTTCAAAACCTCTCGATAGAGTTCCGCAAGCGTTGCCTGCCCGCCGAGTTTTTCGAGAGTTTGAATGACGGCTTCATATTGTTTCATTCACTTATCAGGCCATGTTTCAGATTTGATCCCGGTTAGAGCATCAAACCTGAAACACGACTTTCGGCCGCGCAAGCTGACCTGCCATTACCTTACTGACCTTTCGCAGTTTCCTTTGAATCCGAAGCCGTCTTGTACTTCTCCTTCTCCTTCTCGCGTTCAAGGTAAGGAATTCCCTTCTCCATCCACTCCGGCTTCGGCGCGCCCTTCAGGAAGTGGTCGAAGAACTGCTGCAACCGCATGGTGTAGTCCTTCTGATTCGGGCGGCGGCGCAGCCCGTGCGGCTCGCCGTTGTAGCTGAAGAAATAGACCTCCTTGCCGAGGCGCCTGAGCGCAAGGTAATACTCGATGCCCTGATACCACGGCACCGCGTCGTCGGCGTCGTTGTGCAGCATGAGGATCGGCGTCTGCACGCGGTCGGCCCTGAAGACGGGAGAATTTTCCAGATAGCGCATCGGGTATTCCCACAGGCTGCCGCCGATGCGGCTCTGCGTGTGTTCGTACTGGAACTGGCGCGGCAGGCCCGTGCCCCAGCGGATGCCGCTATAGGCGCTCGTCATATTTGCAACCAATGCCCCGGGCGCGGCGGCGCGGAAACGATTGGTCTGCGTCACCATGTACGCGATCTGATAGCCACCCCAGCTGTGGCCCTGAATGCCGATGGCATCCTCTTTGACGAATCCCTGATCCACGACGGCCTGAATGCCCGGCAGCACGCATTTGAGCGCGCTCTGGCCCGGATAGCCGATGGTGTAGACGATGTCGGGCATAAACACCAGGTAGCCGTTGCTCGCGTAAAAGGAGGCGTTGATCGAATGGCTGGGGCGCGGGTCAACGAAGCGGTGCAGGCCGTCCGTCAGCTTCTCGTAGATGTAAACGATCATCGGATACTTCTGTTTCGGGTCGAAGTTCTCCGGCTTGATCAGAATGCCGCTCAAGGGGACGCCATCGCTGTTTTTGAAGCGGACGAGTTCGGCGTGGCCCCAGAGCAGGTTCGCCCTCTGCGGGTTGGCGTCGCTCACCTTCTTCAGGTTTTTGAAATCAGAATTGGTGACGAGCAGGTCGGGGTATTCATCGAACCGCGAAGCCGTCACGACCATCACGTCGGCGTCTCTGGCTTTGGCCGGCTGGCCGAAGTTCTTCGCGGCCATCACGAGTTTTTCAGGCATTCCGCCGTCAATGCGGTCGCGCCAGAAGCCCGAATCCTTCGTCCATTCGCTCTCGGCCCGCAGCAGCAGCGGCTTCGCCGGGTCAATCGCGCGCTCCTCGGGGTCAAGCCTGACGTAGCGGAATTCCATCTTCTCCCTGCGGCCAGTGCCGTCGGTCAGGTTCTTCGCGCCGCTGCCGTCGGGCGCGACCTGCCAGATGTCGTACTCGTCGTAAAGCAGCACGTACTTGTCATCCTTCGTCCAGCCCGCGTTGCCGTAAGGCGGCGCGGTACTCGGCGAATCGTGATCTTCCTGCCAGAACCTGGCGGCGAGTTTGCCGGTCAGGTTTGTGACTTTGCCGTCGGGGAGCGAGATGGTGTTCCAGTCCCTGCCGTCGTAAAAGAGCGCGTACTTCCCGTTCGGCGAGAGCGAAACGCCTGACTGCTGTTTCTGCCGCAGCTGCTTGCGTGATCCGTCGGCGGTGTTGACGAGATAGTAGTCCGAGTAATTGCTGTCGTAGCCGATCATCGTTCTGTAGCCGCGATCATCTGAGCCAATCGCCCACTGACCGTTGTTTGACGGATTGATGCCCTCCATCGTCTCGTCGGCCAGCTGGACGTACTTTTTCTCTTTGATGTGAAAGACGGCGCGGTAAGACTGATTGCGCGTCTGCTCGGCGCGCACTTTCTGCATCGGCTGGATGTAATCGTCCTTCCAGTGCCACAGGTCAACGCTCACCTTCTCGTCGCTCGCGGCTTCGGCCTCGGCCTCCTTTTCCGGCTCGGGCGGCGGCGCGATACCGAAGAAGAGGTGGTTGCCGTCGGGCGAGAAACTGAGCGAGGCCCTGTCGCTGATCACTAACCCTGGGCGGAAATTCGGCGTCGCAGTCGAGACGATCTCGGCGGCTTTGGCATCACCGCGCTTCCAGTGATAAAGCCTGAACATTGGCTGCTTCGCTGCGGCATCATCGCGGTCACTGATGAAGGCGAGTTGCGTCTGGTCTTCGCCCCACGTGAGCTTTGTGTACCGGCCCTTGCCCGCGAGCAGTTCGGCGGGGGCGGCATCATTGCCGGGGGTGACGGCGAAAAGGCCGTTGGTCTCTTCTTTCTTTGACGAGACGGCATAAATCAGGCTCTTCGCGTCCTTGCTGAGGCTGTATTCAAGGACATCAATAAAGGTGCGCTCGGCGCCGCTGGTCAGATTTCGCAGCACCAGATCGCTGCCATACTCTTTCTTTCTCGGCCCCTGTCTTTCACCGCCACCTCCTCTGGCCCCCCTTCCCCGCTGCTGTAGGTCATCTGAATCAAAATCCTTTTCCTGCTTGGGGGCGTCCGCCTTCTCTTCAGGCTTTTTCTCTTCCGGCTTCGGCTCCAGTTGGTAGGCGATGAAGCCCGCGCCGTCCTCGGGCACCTGGAAGCCCTTCACCTTTTCAACGCGGGTCACCTGACCATTACTCAGATCCATCAGGCCGAGCGCGTTCTTCGGCATCTCTTCGGGCTTTTTCTTGTCCTTGCGGGCTTTGAGGACGTCGGCCTTGTTCGGCTCAATGGTGAAGGCGACGAAGCGGTTGTCGGCGGTGAAGGATGGGCGCGCCAGTCGCCCTGCCGCCTGAAACACCGTCGCCGCGCCGGGATCCTCAGCGCTCGGGGGAGGTGCCGGGGGTCGCCAGCCGCGCCCGTGCCGCCACTCGGTGCCCGTCGCCAGATTGCGCACGACGATTTCGCCGTCGCCGTCCTGCGGGATCAGCGCGTAAGCCAGAAACTTCCCGTCGCGCGAAAGCTGCTGGCCCTGAATCGAGCGCCAGGAGTCATAATCCTGGTGCGTCAGCGCGCGTTTCGCGGCGGGCTGCTGCGCGAACGCGCGAGTCGGGACGGCCGGGAAAACGAGCGACAGCGAGCAGACGACGAACATTGTCTGCCGCAAGTAAAGGCGAATGGCGCGTGATGACCTGAATTTTGCGGTGATCATGGGGCCTCCTTCCGGGTGGAAGAACAGTCGCTCCTTCCGGGGTCGCGGTGCTGTTCCCTGTGTGATCTGATGTTACTGCTGACCAGCGTGACGTATTTGCGGTGCGGGAATGATGATACAGGAGCCGCCGGGGAGGCAAGGCTTTACTTGGTGACACCGCGCTTTGAGGCTTCGATGAATTCAACCAGGTAATCAACTTCCGGGATGCCGGTCATCTCCGCCCTGATGCGTTCGAGCGCCTGCGTGGTGTTGAGCTTTGAGGTCAGCAGCAGGTGAAAGGCATGCCGGATGTGGCGGATGGCTTCACCGGAAAAGCCCTTGCGACGCAGGCCGAGCGCGTTTGCGCCATAACATTCGGCATGGTTGCCTACGGTACGCGCGTAAGGCAGCGCGTCTTTGACGACGACAGAATAACCGCCGATGAAAGCGTGCCGGCCGACGCGGCAGAACTGATGCACGCCGGCGTATGCGCCAATCGTCGCGTGATCGGCGACTTCGACGTGACCGGCCAGCGTGGCGGCGTTGGCGAAGATGGTCTGGGAGCCGATCTGGCTGTCGTGCCCGACATGCGCCTGGGCCATGAACAGATTGTCATCGCCGACCTTCGTGACACCGCCGCCACCCGCCGTGCCGCGATTCATCGTCACGTATTCGCGGATCACATTGCGCTCGCCGACGATCAGCTTTGTCCGCTCGCCCGCGAACTTCATATCCTGCGGCGGCTGGCCGATTGAAGCGAACGGAAACACTCGCGTACCCCGGCCGATTTCACACGGGCCTTCGATCACGACGTGGCTGCTGATCTCGACATCGGCGTGAATCACGACCTCATCGCCGATGACTGAGTAAGGGCCGACCGAGACGTTCGCCGCAAGCTCGGCCCGGGGACTGATGACGGCTGTGGGATGAATCATAGGGAATGCGGAACGCGGAGTGCGGAGTGCGGAATAAGAATCCGTCACCTCACACCCCGCACTCAGGACTTCTTGTTTCTGTCGGCGAGGGCGGAAGCGATCAGGGCCTCGGTGACGAGCGTGCCATCAACGTAGGCGGCGGCCTTCAGCTTGCAGTAACCGAGCTTGTATTTCAGCACCTCGACTTCGAGGCGGAGCTGATCGCCGGGGACGACGGGCTTGCGGAATCTGGCCTCCTCGATGCTCGTGAAGTAAAGCAGCTTGCTGTCGCGGTCGGGGACCTCGCGGAAGAGCAGGACCGCGCCGGCCTGCGCCAGCGCCTCGATGATCAGCACGCCGGGCATGACCGGCGCGCCCGGGAAGTGGCCCCCGAAAAACGGCTCGTTGATCGTCACGTTCTTGGTCGCCACGATGCGCTTGAGCGGCTCGATTTCAATGACCCGGTCAATCAGCAGGAACGGGTAACGGTGAGGGATGATTGATTGAATTTCGTTGATGTCCATAAAAACAGGGGGCCCGGAGTCGGAGGCCAGAGGTTGATGAGTACTCACCTCAGCCCTCTGATCCTTTGCTTCTCTCTTTCTCCAGTTTCTTCAGCCGCTCGAACAGTTCCGGGAGGCGCGCATAGAGTACCTGTGACTTGCGCCATTGCTGATAATCCTGTGCGGGCATCATGCCGCCGACCATCTTTCCGGCTTCGACGCTTTTGGTCACGCCGGTACGGGCGGTGATGATGACGTGGTCGCCGACCGTGATGTGCTGGTTGGTGCCGATCTGGCCGGCGATGATGCAGCTCCGGCCGACTTTCGTGCCGCCGGAAAACCCGGCGAGCGCGGCCACGACCGTGTCTTCGCCGATGTCGCAGTTGTGGCCGATCTGAATCAGGTTGTCGAATTTCGCGCCGCGGCGGATGCGCGTTTCGCCAAAGCCCGCGCGGTCAACGCAGCAGCCGGCCCCGATTTCGACGTCGTCCTCGACGACGACTCGCCCGACCTGTGGCAGCTTGACCTGACGGCCCTGCTCGTCGGGCACGAAGCTGAAGCCGTCGGAGCCGATGACCGTCCCGCTGTGGATGCGACAGCGCGCGCCGATTTCGCAGTCGTCGTAAACCGAAACGTTGGCAAAGATCGTCGTGTCATTGCCGACCTTCACCCGGTCGCCGAGCGCGACCCCGGGATGCAACGTGACGCGGTCGCCGATCACGCAGTCGCGGCCCATCGTCACGCGCGGGTGGATCGAACAGTCTTCGCCAAGGTTCGTGCCTTCGCCGCGGATCAGGTCCGGGCTGACGCCAAGCGGCTCATATGGCTTCCCGTAAAAAGCCTGAATCGCGCGAGCGAAAGCGAGCTTGGCATTTTTTGCGACGAGCAGCGGGCGGGCTTCCAGTTCGGCGGCCTCGGCCAGCTTTTCCGGCACGATCAGCACGACATCAGGCGCTTCGGGAAGGTGTTTCAATCGCGGGGCGTCAGCGACAAAGGCCACCTCGCCGGGTTTCACCAGATCGAGTGAAGCCACGCCTTTGATCTGCATCCCGGCATCGCCGCGCCACCGCGCGCCGATGAGTTGTGCCAGTTCAGTCAGGGTCATGAAAAACGCTGAACGCTGAAAGGTGGATGATGAACCTGCTCGCTCATCATCCACCTTTCAGCGTTCACAGCTTCGGCATGATGATTTCAGCTACGGCCTCCTGGCGGCAGAGCCCGCCGCGCCGGCCGGGTTGGTCCGATTATACTCCTTCATAAAATCATCAGTGATGTCGCTCGCCGGGAGCCGGTAAATCAGCGCCTGCCCCTGTGACAGGGCGTTGACCTCGAAGATCACCGTGATCCCGTGCTGCTTGGCGTACTGTTCGAGCGCCGTACCGATCTTTTCATAGACCGGGCCGGAGACTTCTTCGTAGCGCTTCTTGGCCAGGGTGTTCAGGTCTTCCTCAAAGCGTTTGTAGGCGACCTGCTTCTGATTCAATTCGTCGGCCCACTGGTTGCGGACGGCGGGCGTGACCGTTGACCCCTGGGTTTGAATCTTATTGTTCAGATTTGTGATCTCCTCCTGTTTGGCCTGAATCTCCTTGTTCCTCGGCTCGAACTCAGTATTGAGCGTATCGAGTTTGACTTTCAGCTCCTGGATGCCCGTGCGGAAGGCGGCAGTGTCAACGAATGCGACCTTACCTTCGGCGCCGGTCCCACCGGTCACGGCGGCGGGCGCGGAGGCCCCACCCGCAGGGCGGCTCGGCGGAGTCGGAGTCTGTGCGAATGTGGCGAGCGTCATCAGAACGCACAGCGCGATGGCGGACGGAAAAAGTTTTTTCATTGGTGTTCGTACTCCCTGAATCGTTGGGTTAAGGATAGCTGTGATGATGTAGCGAATGATCGCCGGTGTTATTGACCGCAGGGCTCCGCTTACCGGGGCCCCGGCTTTCTTCCGGTAGTGGGCCTCGCGGCGCCCGTCCCGGCCGGCTTGGGCGCCGGATTGGTCGGCGCCGGGGTATTGGCCGCGGCCGTGACCGGGTTGGCCTTGTTGTACTCCCGCATGAAGTCGTCGGTGATGTTGGCTTCGGGCGTGAAGTAAAGCAGGGCTTGCCCGATGGCGCCACCTTCGAGGATCAGCGTCAAGCCGTGCTGCTGCGAATACTTCACCATAAACTGATTGATCTTGTCGAAGACCGGGCTGGTCTCCTGCTCCTCGCGCTTGCTCGCCTGCACGCGGGCGTCTTCGTCCTTGCGCTTGAGCTGCCGCTTCAGATCTTCGATGTCATCGGACAGCTTTTTCACCTGCTGCGGCGTCATCGTCGGCCCATTCTTCTCCAGCACCTGCTGCTGGGTGGCGATTTTGGTCTGCATTGATTCGAGTTCATTGCCGACTGGCGCGAATTCAGCCTGGAGCTTTTCGTAACGCTGGCGCATCTCCCCGATGCCCTCCCTGAAGGCGGCCACAAAGATGATGCCGATCTTCATTTTCGGGACATCAACGGCCGAAGTTGCGGGCGCGGTCGTATTGGCGGGCGGGGTCGGGGTCTGCGCCGGCGCGATCGCGGCCAGACCCGATAAAAGGATCAGGACTAATAAGGGCTTGATGTTCATAACAAATAAATCTCCCGTCTGGAATTGATGTAAATCAGGTTTCAGTTTTCAGCGGTCGGAAGTCCGCGAGGGTCTCGCCCCGTGACCCCCGGGCTTCTGGCGGCTGCCCCCGGTTCTCAGAATGTACGGCCCACGCTGAAGCGAACGACCGTCTTGCGTTCAAGGCCGAAGATGAAAATACCGGGATTGGTATTCGGGTCAATGCTGGTCTTCGCATTCGGATTGTACGCGAAAATCAGGCGGAATGGCACGTTGACGACCGGCAATTGCACGCGAATTTCCGCGCCCAGCGACGAGCGCAGGTCGGAGAAGACCCGGCTCGTCCCCTCAGACAGCCGCACGATGTCGTAACGGCGCGTGTCCCCCACCGCGACCACGTTGCGGAAGATTGATGAAGGGCTGTTCGCCACCTCATCCGGGGTCGCAATACGCCCGCTCGGCGCCACGGAAACCTGGGTGGTAGTGAGTACCTGGTCTTTGATAAATGGCGTCTTCACGATCTGATTGCTGTACTTGCGGGCATTGAACGCGGTGCCGACATCAGCGAAAGCAACGGCTTGGAGTTTCTGGGTGAAGAGCGGGACGCGGTATTCGATGTTGTAAACGAACTGCGTGTCACCGCCGACCGGCGTGAAATAAGACGGCGCGGTGCCGATGTTGCACAGCCTGCCGTTGACGAAGGTCGGCTTGGTCAACCCCGCGCAGGCGCCTTCCGGCGCGTCGAAGGTGAAGGCGCGCGCCACCGACCCGGGGTTCAGCACGATGTTTCCTGACGAATCCTTCTGGATAATATTGCTGTCATCAGGCAGCGCCACCGGATTGCCTGTCGCATCCAGGACTTTCGGCACCACGTTCTGAGTCGAAAGGAACTGGCTGACCGGGACCAGCGGGCCAATCGAGCGGATGTTGTAACCGCGAATGTCGTACTCGCCGCCGAGGAAGAAGCGCTCGTAAATCGGCACCCCGCCAACGAATGAAAACGAATCCGTGGTGAACGGCGTGCCGAAGCTGCGCACGTGCCCGGCAAGGAAGCGCATGCCCAGGACTTGTGGCAGCTCAGTCCTCTTCCGTAAAACCGGGATGAAGTATTTGTACTCGAGCGACGGGGCGAAAGTGTGAACGTCGCCGCCCAGGCCCGCGAGCGAGAAGCCGAGGAAGAGGCTCTGACCGCGCGTCGGGTCGAGCGACGAATTCAGCGTGTTGTAAGAGAGCGAGGGGACGATGCGGCTGGTCAGGACGCGCGGCTGCGTGAAGGTGACCGGGATGTCATTCTTCGGGTCGGCGTCGCGGTTGACCTTGGGGTCCTGGAGGCTCGTGGCGGAGAGCGAGTACGACAGGCCGATGCGCGTGAACTGCGAATAACGCCTGAACCGGTTGGTGAAAATCGCGAGCGGGGCCGAAGCGCTGATCGTGCCCCCGGCGGTGCGCTGCGTGAAGAGCGTGTCGGCGTCAATGCTCGAGAGCCCGAACAGGCTGGCCTGCAGAATCTGGTTGCTGGTGTTGAAATTGAAACCCTGCCCGATGAACTGGTACTCCTGCACGAACAACTGAACCCCGACCTGAATCGGGCGGCCCAGGAAGTACGGCTCGGTGACGCCGACGAGGAAATATTTCTGACGGTTGCCCGCCGAGACGTTGAATTCCAGCGACTCGCCGTAACCGAGCAGGTTATTGGTCGAGTAGCTGATCCCGAAGAAGCTGCCGCCGATGCCCGAGACGCCGCCGTTGAGCTGAATCTGCTGCCGCCCGCGCTCCTTCACCTGCAGGTCAATTTCCACCGTCTGATCACGCGGGTTGGTGCGCGTGGCCGCATCTTTCTCCTTGATCTCCTCAAAGAGGCCGAGCTGATTGAGGCGCAGGATCGAGAGGTCCCAGTACCGCTTGTTGTACGGGTCGCCTTCGTTGATCAGCACCTCGCGCCGCATCACCACGTCGCGCGTGTTGGTGTTGCCGATGAATTCGAGGCGGCGCAGCGTGAACTGCTTGCCCTCGTCCACTTCGAGCGTGACTTCGACCTCGCCCTCCTCGTCGGTCTTATCAATGAATTTCGGGATGAATTCCGCGCTGGCCTCGATGTAGCCGAGTTCGCCGTAAAGATTCTTGATGTTCTTGTAAACGCCTTCCTGAATCGCCTTGGCCGTCGCGTACTCGCCGACCTTGAGGCCCGAGACGGCCGTGATGATGCCGGGCTGGAAGCGCGTCACACCTTTCTCATCGACCTTGGCCACCTTGTAGCGACGGCCGACTTCGATGGGGATGGTGATGCGCAGGCCGGGCCCGCTGCGGCGCAGGAAGGGGACCGGGAGGCCGCCGCTCACCGTGCCCGCGCGCTCGACCTTCGGCTCACCGATGATCGCCTGGAGGTAGCCCTTGTTGCCGAGGAAGAGGCGCAACTGCCCCTGCAAGTCGGCTTCGAGTTTATCCTTGAAGTAGATGTCCTTGGAGGTGAGGCTCGAGAGCAGCCCGGCCTCCTTGATGTATTTCATCGCGTGGCGCAACTGGCGCTGCGAGAATCTGGTCTGGCCCGTAAAGACGATCTCCTTGACGCGGACGCGCTGGCCTTCACTGATGTTGTAAATCAGCGCGACGGCGGTGGCCGAGATGTCTTCGATCTCGACGTCAACGGTGGAGTCGGGGTGGCCCTTTTCGGCCAGCAGTTCGCGCAGCACGTTGCGGGCGGCATTGACCTTCGCCGGGTCGAGTTGGGAATCCTTGCCGACCCCGACGCGGCGCTCCTTGAAGCGCGTCAGGATGTCGCTCTCGGTCGCCGATTTGAGCCCGCGATACTGGATGTCGCGAATGATCGGATACTCGCTGACCTGAAAGGTGACGATTTTGCCCCCGCGCGGGCCGTCCTCCACGAGCAGCCTGGTTTTGAGCGGGTCGAACCAGCCGGTGCCGAGGACCGCCTCCAGATCGCGGCGCAACTGGGCCTCGCTGTATACGTCTCCCTGCTTGCTCTGCACGTAATAGAGAATTGATTCGCGCGGGATGCGACGATTCCCGCGAGTCTGAACATCTTCGATGAGGACCTGCTGTGCGGCCTGTGGCTGTTGCTGTTGAAAAGCGACGGGGGTGGCGCGGAGATTGAATGAAAGCGCGGACAAAGCTTCCTGCTGACTCGGCGCTTTCTGAAGAGCCTGTTGAGCAAGGGCGGTCAGTGAAAGGAGGATCAGAGCGAATGTCGTGGAAAGCGTGTGACTCAACAAACCCTGTCTTTGGGCAACAGACGAGGTAGAGCGTTTGATCATGCAAAGTCTCCAGCAAATAGTGTGTCACCACCGCGGCTCCCGGCCCGACACAGACAGACAGCCACTCAAGCCCCCTTGATTGAAACGCTGACAGCAGGGATGCTGCACGAGGAGCGACGGCTGTAATCTGGCCATTGACAAGTGACCGCAGGATGACTGCATTACAAACAAGTCCGGCATTATACGCGAAGAGCCTTGGAATGAATAGTCACCCGCAACGCCGGATTTTTCTCTCATGGAAATCATGGAAAGCCGGGATTACTGTCAGAAGAATCTGAAGCCGGCACCTTGCGGACCTATTCACCTTCCCTGTCCTTCTGAAGCCTTGTTTCCCACCCCGGAACTCAGTCTCTGTTGGCAGCAGAACGTTCCCGAGGGGGCGGCTTGCAGACTTTCACCGGTTTTCCTGATCTCTGAGCCGGAATTAACGCGGGAGCAAAGGGGTGGGTAATGAAAGGGGTCTGAGGGGGCAGGCGTCTTCATCCCTGGGACGCCTGCCCCCTGTATTTTAGTCCTGATGGACCAGCACTTCGTCCGGATTGTTGAGTTCATCCACGATCAGCGGGTGATAACTGAGCGCGTCACCCTCCAGCACCACTTCAACCAGCGGGGACTGCCCGACGCGCCCCTGAATGATGGCTTCGGAGATCGGGTCTTCAACATACTTCTGCAGGGCGCGGCGCAACGGACGCGCGCCGTATGACCGGTCCGTGCAGGTCTTGTCCACGATCCACTGCGCGGCCTCGGGGGTCAGACGAATCTCCAGATGCCGCTGCGTCAGGGTGCGGTTGATCTGCTTGACGAGCAGCCCGACGATCCGCAGCAGGTCATCGTCATTGAGCGGCTCGAAGACGATGATCTCATCCAGCCGGTTGATGAACTCGGGGTTGAACGTGTCGCGCACCGCAGTCATGACGCGGTCTTCGGTCTTCGAGAGCGCCGCATCTTCCGACGACTGGAAGCCGAGGTAACCGCGCTTGTAGATGAACCGCGCGCCGATGTTCGAGGTCATAATCACGATGACGTTCTTGAAATCCACCGTGTTGCCCAGGGCGTCGGTCAGAATCCCGTCCTCAAAAACCTGGAGCAGGATGTTGAAGATGTCGGGGTGGGCTTTCTCGATTTCGTCGAGCAGCAGCACCGAGTAAGGATTGCGCCGCACCCGTTCGGTCAGCTGCCCGCCCTCTTCGTGGCCGACGTAACCGGGCGGCGAGCCGATCAGCTTCGAGACGGAGTGCTTCTCCATAAACTCCGACATGTCGAAGCGAATCATCGCCCGCTCGGAGCCGAAGAGAAATTCGGCGAGCGAGCGCGCCACTTCGGTCTTGCCGACGCCCGTGGGCCCCAGGAACAGGAATGACCCGACCGGGCGCTGCGGATTTTTCAGGCCGGCGCGCGAGCGGCGGATTGCGCGGGCGAGCGCCGAAATCGCCGACTCCTGGCTGATGATGCGCTGGTGCAATTCCTCCTCGATCCGCAGCAGCTTGGTCAGTTCCTCTTCCTGCAGCGACGAGACCGGTATCCCGGTCCAGCGCGCGATCACGTCGTCAATGTCCTGTTTGGAGACGAGCGCGGCGGGCTCGTCGTAATTCAAATCGAGCGGCTCAGGGTAGCTGGGGCGGCGACTGCTGCCGTAAGGATACCCGGAACGCTCGCGCGGGTCGGGCCGAAAACGCGGCGGCACGTACCCGCTTTCGCGCTGCACGCGCAGCTTCACCCGCGCCCCGGCCTCATCAATCACGTCAATCGCCTTGTCCGGCAGGAAACGATCCGGCAGGTAGCGGTTCGATTGATACACCGCGGCCTCAATCGCGTCCTCCGAATAGCGCACGTTGTGGAATGATTCGTAGCGGTCGCGAATCCCTTCGAGGATGCGGACGGCTTCGGCCTCGTTCGGCGACGGAACTTTGACCGACTGGAAGCGGCGTTCGAGCGAGCGGTCTTTTTCGATTGACTTGCGGAACTCGGCGGGAGTTGTCGCGCCAATACATTGAATTTCACCGCGCGACAGAGCGGGTTTGAGAATGTTCGCGGCATCAAGGCTGCCTTCGGCCGACCCCGCGCCAACGAGCGTGTGCAGTTCGTCAATGAAGATGACGTACTGCGGGTTATCAATCAGCTCGCGCATGATCGTTTTCATGCGCTCCTCAAACTGGCCGCGATATTTCGTGCCGGCGACCACGAGACTCAGGTCGAGAGCGAGGATGCGTTTGTCCATCAGAAATGACGGCACCTCGCCGTTGATGATGCGCTGCGCCAGGCCTTCGACAATCGCGGTCTTGCCGACGCCCGGCTCGCCGATCAGCACTGGATTATTCTTGGTGCGGCGGCAGAGGATCTGCACCACCCGGTCAATCTCATTCTCACGGCCGACGAGCGGATCGAGCTTGCCTTCGAGCGCGGCTTCGGTCAGGTCGCGGCTGAATTCGACCAGATGCGGCGTCTCCTTCTTCGCGTGCGCGTTGCGTTCGAGCCCCGCCTGGCGCATCAACTCCTGGCGGATGTCTGAAAGACGCAGGCCACGTTCGTAGAGGATTTCAGCCGCAATCGAATTCTCCTCGCGCAGCAGCCCGAGCAGCAGATGCTCGGTCCCGATGTGGCGGTGATTGAGGCGCTCGGACTCTTCCGCCGCGAAGGCCAGCACGCGCTTGGCCTCGACCGACAGCGGCAAATCAACCGAAGTCGAGATGCGTTCGCGCAGGATGGTGCGCCCTTCGATCTCCTTGCGGATGGCCTCGATGCTGGATTGTGTGCGACTGAAGAAGCGCGTGGCGAGATTCTTGTCTTCGCGCATCAGGCCGAGCAGGATGTGTTCGGCTTCGATCTGCGACGCGCCAAACTGGCTCGCCTCGTAGCGGGCGAAGAAGATGACGCGGCGGGCTTTCTCTGTATAACGTTCGAACATCTGGTTTTCAGCTTCCAGTTCAGGGGGTCAGAATTTTGAGTAACGGAATTGAAAAGTAAGCAACTGCATTCGGGGAGATCGCTGCCGGGGCCCGCGTCAGACGAGTTCGCCGGTCCTGAGATGCAGCACACGGTCACACGTCACGGCCAGCCGTTCGTTGTGCGTCACGATGACCGAAGTCAGACGTTCGGTCTCGTGGAGGTGGCGGATCAGAAGATAAACTTCATCGCCCGTGCGCTGATCCAGATTGCCCGTCGGCTCGTCGGCCAGCAGCAGGACCGGTGATTTCACCAGCGCGCGGGCCAGCGCCACGCGCTGCCGCTCGCCGCCGGAAAGCTCACCGGGCCGGTGCGCGGCGCGCGCCTCCAACCCGACACGTTGTAAAAGATCCTCGGCGCGCGAGCGCGCTGCCTGCTTTGCCGCGCCTCCGATCAGCAAAGGCATCATGACGTTTTCAAGCGCCGAAAATTCCGGCAACAAATGATGGAATTGAAAGACAAATCCGATCTTTTCGTTGCGGAGGCGCGCCAAGTCTAGCTCAGTAAATTTAGCGATGTCAAACCGGTCTAAAATCACGCTCCCGGCGGTCGGCAGGTCCAGTCCGCCGAGAAGATGGAGCAACGTGGATTTGCCCGCCCCCGACGCGCCGACGACCGCCACCCGCTCCCCGCGCCTGACCTCCAGATTAAGATTACGAAAGACCAGCACCTCCTCGACCCGCCCGCTGTAAACCTTCGTCAGGTTGACGGCGCGCAGCAGGACATCAGCCGGGGCCCCAGCTCCGGCCTCAGACGGGATATCCGCTTGTGGCATAATTTCCGACACGGCTGAAGAACCGAAAGATGACAGTCAGACAGCTGCTCAAATTTTATCGTTACGCCTTCGCGCTCGAAAATTACCTGCTGCTCGCCCGCGTGACCCGAGCGGCCTGGCTCGTGCGACGAAGCCTGCGCCGGGTGGCCGGAACCAGCGACATCACGCCCCAGCTGAAAGCCGCACTGCCCCTCATCCCCGGACTTTATCTGCCCCCACAATCGCGGTGGCGGATTTCAGAGGCGGAAAAGATCGCCCGCTTTGCGAGCCTCGCAGTCACCGTCCCCGTCCGCTGGGGCCGCTGTCTGCAACAATCGCTGATCACCTGGCGACTGCTCAACGGTTACGGCATCCCTTCACGCCTCTACATCGGCATCAATCGGAACGACCCCGATCAGGGCCATGTCTGGGTGGCGCGGACGGGCGTGAGTGAACGAGCATTTGCCGAAGCGGGCGACCCGCGTGAACGGTTCACGACGATTTATGCCTCACCCCTGCCCGAATAGTCCCCGGGTTTCGCTACATTACCCGCAGCACCACGCACTTCAGGTAGTAAGTCTCCGGCACGGTCAGGAGGATCGGGTGATCGCGCCCCTGCGTGCGTTTCTCAACGACCTGCACTGCCCGCCCGGCGTCGCGCGCCGCGTCAGCGAGCATCTCCAGAAACAGTTCCTCGCCGACATGATACGAACACGAACACGTCATCAGAATCCCGCCCCGCGCGAGCAGCCGCAGCGCGCGCAGGTTGATCTCCTTGTACCCGCGCAGTGCCGCCGCCACTGCGCCGCGATTTTTGGCGAACGCCGGCGGGTCAAGCACGATGGTGTCAAAACGTTCGCCCTCGACGTCGTAATCGTGCAGTTTGTCGAAGACGTTCGCCTCAATGAATTCGGCATTCGTGATGCCGTTGAGTTCGGCGTTACGCCGGGCGCGTTCAATCGCCGCGGCTGAAATATCGAGCCCCGTGACGTGTTCACAGGCCCGCGCCAGATGCAGCGCGAATGAGCCGTGAAAGCTGAAGCAGTCGAGCGCGCGACCGCTACCGTAACGCATCGCCGCCGCCCGGTTCTCGCGCTGGTCGAGGAAGGCCCCGGTCTTCTGCCCGCCCGCCAGATCAACCCCAAACCTGATGCCGTTTTCGGTGATGAAAAACTCTTCCGCTGAAAGCCCTGTTTCCCCATCCGTCGCGCCCGTCTTCCGCGCCTCATACACTACGCGGCTGATCATTGGCAGCCCTTCCAGCTGGCGCACCTTCGCGTCGTTGCGTTCGACGATCAGGCGCGGGTTAAATTCCTCAACCAGCAGTTCGACCCAGGCCTGCCTGAGCGCATCCATCCCGCGCGTCAGCGTCTGAATCACGAAACAGTCGCCGTAACGATCAACGACGAGCCCGGGCAGCAGATCGCCTTCGGCGTGAACCAGCCGGTAAGCGTCCGTGTCGCTCACCACGCGCCCGCGCCAACGGGCGGCGGCGCGCAACCGCTCGCGCCAGAAATCACGGTTGACCTCTGTTTCCTCAAAGGCGAGCAGGCGCAGCGTGATTTCCGATTCCGCGCCGTAATGCGCCACCGCGATGAACCGCCCGCGCTTGTCAACGACGCGCACGACTGTTCCGCTTTCGGCCGTCGGCCTGCCAGTCACATCGCTGCGATAAATCCACAGATGCCCGGCGCGCGCGCGCTCAATCCCTTTCGGGGAAATTACCGCTTCCGGCAGTTCCGACATTGCTGTCCCTTGACTGTGATTCATAAAATGTGAACGATGAACGGCGAACAAATAAATGACGCGGTCATTCATACTTCATCGGTCAGAACTATTCAACTTCCCGGTCAATGCACGCCCCGTTGCATACAGCTTACCTTCGCCTCGAATCGAATTCCGGCGACCGCGCGGCCAGCCTGCTGCGCGCGGTGACGGCCCTGATCGCCGGTGACCTGCGCATTGTTGCAGCTTCCTCGGTTTACGAAACTGCCCGGCCGGAAGCGAGCGATCAGCCCGGATCGCTCGGCCTGGTGGTCGCGGTCACGGCCCGAAGGCTCGAACCTTTTTCACTCTTCAATTTCTGCCTCGCCACGGAAACGCGCCTCGGGCGCCAGCGCATGCTCGAAAACGGCGCGCGCCCGGTGAGCATCGAACTGCTGCTGTTGGGCAATCACATCGCCGACGAGACGCGCGACGGTCTCGCACTCGTGCTGCCGCACCCGCAACTGCACCTGCGCAGATCCGTGCTGACGCCGCTCGCCGAAATCGCGCCGCACCTCAAACACCCGGTACTCGGCGAAACGATGTCGCACCTGCTCGGCGCAGTCCGCGATCCGGCGAAGGTATTGATTTATCGCCCATGACTGCCCCGCCTGATTGCAATGAAGCCTGCCGGGGCTATAATCGCCATGGACTTTCACAGCAGGCAGGCTCCCGATGAGTCACATTCCCCAACAACCTGACCCTCAACCATCCGACGCGAACAAGCCACCGGCCGAAAAAGTGACGGTGCCGCTCCTGCACAGTCTCAAGCAGAGCGGGCGCAAGATCGTCATGCTGACGGCTTACGATTACCCGACGGCGCGGCTGGCCGACGAAGCCGGGGTGGACATCATTCTGGTCGGCGACAGCCTCGCCAACACCGCGCTCGGTTACGACAACACGCTGCCCGTCACGATTGATGAAATGCTGATGGCCACGCGCGCCGTCAGACGCGGAGTGAAGCGCGCCATGATCGTCGGCGACCTGCCCTTCGGGACTTTTCAGGCCGGCCACGACGACGCGATGCGCGCCGCCCTGCGCTTCATCAAGGAAGGCGGAACCGAAGCGGTCAAGGTCGAAGGCGGGCGCAACCGGCTGGCGCTCGTGCGGCAGATGGTCGAGAACGGCATCCCGGTGATGGGCCACATCGGGCTGACGCCGCAATCGGTGCTGCAGATGGGCGGCTATAAATTGCAGGGCAAGACGCTCGCCGCGGCGCGCGCAATCGTTGACGACGCGCTCTCGCTCGAAGCCGCCGGGGCCTTCGCCGTCGTCCTCGAAGTCATCCCGTCGTCGCTCGCCCGCACCATCACGCGGCAGTTGAAAATCCCGACCATCGGCATCGGCGCCGGCCCCGACACTGACGCGCAGGTGCTGGTGATCAATGACCTGCTCGGGCTGATTTTCGGGAAGAGCGCGAAGTTCGTCCGCCGCTACGCCGACCTGCGCGCGACGATCAGCGAAGCGATCAAAAGCTATGCCGATGACGTCCGCAACGCGAATTACCCGACGGCGCAGGAAGCCTACGACGTTTCGCGCGAAGTCGCCGGGCAGTTGGAACGAATGACCACCAGGTCAGACGAAGGCGAGGACGGCTATGTGCTTTTCGCCGAGTGAGGGAATGTACAGCAGGCTTCCGAGAGGATTGTGGCATTAACGCGGGCAGGCTCGGGGGCTTGCCGGACACCGGAGTTGTTTTATGGAAATCGTCACCCGCGCCGCGCGCATGCATTCGATAGTCGAGAAGCTGGCCGCCGAAGTGAAGCCCGTCGGCTATGTCCCGACCATGGGCTCGCTGCACGAAGGCCACCTTGCTCTGGTGCGGACGGCGCGGCGGATGACTGACGTTGTAGTCGTTTCGATCTTCGTCAACCCGACCCAGTTCGGCAGGGGGGAAGACTTTGACCGTTACCCGCGCGACCTGGCCCGCGACGCCGACCTGCTCACTCCCCTTGGCGTTGATTACATCTTCGCACCCGGGGTTGAAGAGATTTACCCGCGTAATTTTTCCACCTTCGTTACGGTCGAAGAACTCAGCGAAAAGCTCGAAGGCGCGTCGCGGCCCGGCCACTTCCGCGGCGTCGCGACGGTGCTGGCAGTCCTTTGTAACATTGTCCGCCCGAAATTCGTGTTCATGGGCCAGAAGGACGCGCAGCAGACCGTCATCGTCAAAAAGATGGTGCGCGACCTGCACCTGCCGGTTGAGGTCGTCGTCGTCCCGACGGTCCGCGAAGCCGATGGGCTGGCCCTGTCCTCGCGCAACAAATACCTCTCCCCCGAAGAGCGCCGCGCCGCGCCCGTGCTGTACCGCTCACTCACCCGCGCAGAAGACCTCTTTGAGAACGGCGAACGCAGCGCCAGACGGATCATCCGCGCGATGGAAAAAGAGATTCAGCGCGAGCCTCTGGCGAAGGTTGATTACATCGCTATTACTGACACCGAACGCCTCGACCCAATTGACGACCTCAGCCACCGCACTGCGCTCGTCTCGCTCGCCGTCAGATTCGGCACGACGCGGCTGATTGACAACGTGATCCTGAACGGCGAGGACTTCAAATCGAAGAGCGGCAGATTGAAGCTCGGATAGTCACCACGCTTTCAGACTAATGACCACCAGCCACGTTGAGGCCATCGAACAGAACGGCTTCGCCATCATTGCCGGCGTCATCACACCTGAAACCGTCACCGATCTGATTCGGGAACTCGCCTCTGTCCATTCCGGTAGAGCAGTCATCCGCCGCAGGCAAAGCAACTACGGCATCAGAAACCTGCTCGCTGTCGTCCCGGCAGTCCGCGCGCTCGCCGAAAGCGCCGCGATCCGCTCACTGGTTGAGCCGGTTCTTGGCAAAGAGGCTATCGTGGCCCGCGGCATCTTCTTCGACAAAACACCGGAAACGAACTGGAGCGTGGCGTGGCATCAGGATCTGGCCGTCGCGGTGAAAAAGAGAATTGAAGTCGTGGGTTTCGGCCCGTGGTCGGTGAAGGCGGGCGTGCCGCACGCGCTCGCTCCGGCCGACGTGCTTGAACGGATGCTCGCCGTCCGAATCCACCTTGATGACACCGATGAAACCAACGGCGCGTTACGCGTGTTTCTTGGCTCGCACCGGTTCGGACGCCTGAATGACGAAGAGGTCGAGCGGTGGGAACACGAGGGAACTTCCGTCACCTGCGCGGTGTCAAAGGGGGCAGTGCTGGCGATGCGCCCGCTGCTGCTTCACTCTTCCCATTCATCGCAGCGTCCTGCGCATCGCCGTGTTATTCATCTGGAGTTCGCTTCAGGGGAGTTGCCCGCCGGACTGGAGTGGCATGGGGCTGAGAAATGATAAAGTCTGGCTGCAACTATGCTGCCTGATCTGGCTGTTTGTGGGATGCCGCAGTCTTCATCAGCCCCCTTCAAATCAACCGGCCACTCCGGCTCGATCCAACAATGAGCAAACTCCTCAGACGGACAAACCGGAATGTGACTTTTCGGGTGACAAGCCGCTGAGGATTTCAGATCACTCTCCCAAAGTGATCACGAAGGTGCTGCCGGAATATCCGCGAACCGCACGGGATGCGCATATTCAGGGCAGAGTGATCGTACAGATCCTGATTGATCCTGACGGTAATGTGGTCAAGGCGTGCGCGACAGAAGGGCATCCTTTTCTCAAGGAAGCCGCGATAGAAGCCATCCTCCAGTGGAAATTCGAGAAAAACTTTGGCTTCCCTTCAATCCTGAAAAGCGCGCAACTGAAATCAGGCGCAAGGCCTCCGCTTTTGATTCATTTTCAGATTTTCAATTTCGCGTTGTGAACAGAGCAACACACCAAGACTCTTCATGCAATCAGACTGCGCCTTAAATTTCAGATTGCAATTTTCGTCCTTCCATTTCATGCTTCACGCGCCTCCTGCCAGAAGCTCTCAGCGAGAGCAGTAACTGAAAGAAAATTCGCCCTCTGATTTTCGTTCACAGGAAAACGGGAGAACTATCAGATGGAGAGTGAAGCAAAGAGACGGGCTGTCGGCTTCATGCTGCCGTCCGCGCTGTGCTGGTTTCTGATTATTCTGGCAACGCCCGCCGCGCAGGCCCAGAATACGGAACAGCAAAACGTGACGCGCCCGCGAACCGTCGAATCATCCGGAAGGACTGGCAAAGGCAAAAAAGGCTTTCCGGTGTCAGCGGCTGATTCGCCTGATGAATCAGTCGCCATCGAACCGGCCAGCGCGCCTCACGCTGAATCCTCACCCAAAACTTCCGCGACGACCCACAGGGAGATTCTTCCCGAACGTCAGTCCGCCGCCCTGCGCTCGCTCTTTCCCGCCCCTCTGACCGCGCGATTGCTGGAGGCGATGGAAAGCAGGATCGGAATTCCTTACCGCTTCAACGGCACGGACGATTCCGGCTATGACTGTTCCGGTTTTGTCTGGCGGGTGTTTCAGGATGCCGGACTGAACTTCGCGAGGGCGTCAACGAGCGACCTCTGGGCGAGCCTGCCGGAAGCGACTGAGGAAGAAGCCGGGCAATTCGGGACGCTGGTCTTTTTCAATGGCCTCAGTCACGTCGGCATCGTGCGGGATGCCCATTCGTTTTATCACGCTTCGAGTTCGCAGGGGGTGATCCTCTCTTCACTTGACGGTTACTGGGGCAGCCGCATCAGCGGCTATCGCCGACTACCACCTGACCTTCAGTCAAACGGCAATTCGGCAAAGGCCGAACGGGAAGAGCCAAAGAAAAAGGATTGACGGAACCGTTCGCCCTGGACGCGAGCATTTTGGTCAATCCGGTGAAATCTCTGAGAGCATTTCAGAAGACGAGCTGAGGCTGCAAAGAGGACACCTGATCCCGATCAGAACGGGATATCAGCATCGTCCGGCGCCGGCGGCGGGCCAGCCTGCACTTTCGGCCCGGCCTTCGCGACAGCCTTCGCTGCCATACTTTGTCCTTCGCTCTGGTCGGCAGATTTGTTGCTGTCGAGGAAGTGCAGCTCCGTCGCGTTCACTTCCAGCGCCGTGCGTTTGTTGCCTTCGCGGTCGGTATATTCCTCCTGCCGGAGTCGTCCTTCGACGTAAACCTGCCTGCCCTTGTGCAGGTACTGACCGGCAACTTCGGCCTGTTGTCCCCAGAGAGTCACCCTGAACCAGGTCGTCTGCTCCTGCGCCTCGCCGGTCTTGTCCTTTCGCTTTTCAGTTGTCGCCACCGAGAAGGAGCAGACCGCCGTGCCCTGCGGCGTGTAGCGCAATTCGGGGTCGCGGCCGAGATAACCGACAATCGTGATCTTGTTGAATGAGGCCATTACGAGCGTTCCTTTCTCCCGTCGGCAAGGTGTCATCCGCACCGGCCAACCGGCGCGGGTGATCATTCTTTGCATTCATCTGTGGCGCCGGGAAGTGCCTTTCGTCAGCCTGAAGGGCTGACACCTTCTGAACGGATTCCCCCAGCCCACATACTTACGGCCAGTGCCCCTGATTGTGTGATTACTCCCGCCAGAATTAATAATCCTGCCGATCGCGTTCCGGCGCGTCGATTGTCACCGATAGCCGATCACTGGCAGAGGGAAGTGCAACTCAGACAGGTTGCCCTTCGGACGGAGGGAGAACTGTAGCGTTTCATCAAGGTGTTCGGCATTGATCGGATCAGCGAACATTGAAAGGACCTGTCTGATGACCTGATCCTGCCACCGGACCGGGCGGGGGTCCGCCTGTGGCCTTATGACGAAGGGGCAGCAGAACAGGCTGATGTTCGCCCCCTGCTCTTCTCACGACGGTCTCAGGAGGCGTTTCGCGGTCTGGCAGACCGCCAGCTATTAGGAAAGCCGGTTGCGGCTGGCGGCGGGGCGTCATCATTCAGACTGACACAATGGGCCGTCAGGATGACTGATTGAATGATTTATTCCGGCCCCCTGCCACCTCGCCCCTCCGTCACAGAATCAGCCCGAAGAGGCACTTACATCTTCCAGATTGAAAGGCACGCCAGTTGATAAACAGTGCTGTGGCGCGCCAGCTCCGGCTGGGGGCCGGAAGCCTCACGCTTCGATCAGATGGACAACGGCAGTCAATTCAGAAATGAAGACAATCAACACACGACCCTTAATGAAGGCACTGGCGCTGGGACTGTCACTCCTGCTCGCCCTGCCTGACGTGTCGGCAGTCGCCCCCCGCAGGCCGAAGCGCAAGAACGTGGCAAACACGGCTTCAGCTGAAAGGGAAAGCGATGGTCAGCGGAAAGCCTCATCAGGGAGGGCCGGAGTCGCGACGGACGACGAACATCCTGACGGCGATGAGACGCCGCCGGTCGCGCCACCCGTGCCTTCAGCCTCAGGCGTGCTTTTCACTCGTCACGCCCTGGTCCCCCGGTTCGGCTCCGTCAGTCTGGTCAATAACGAGAGCGGCCCGGCCCGAACGCCCGGGCTCGGCCGGCCAGCGCGCGGCGCATCAAGGCCGGCAGGCAGGGCCAAATTCTCGGCTGACCTTGGCGCCCTGCTTCGCAAGGGGCGCCCTGAGGACGGCGCCGAGGTCATCATTCAGTTGAAGGGCGAGCCGACGGCCAGACTACTTGACCTGCTCAGCAGCGCCGGCGTCACGCTCAAACACGACTTCAAAAAATTCAAGGCTCAGACCCTCAGGGTTCCCATCGCCCTGGTCGAGGAACTGGCGTCACTTGATGAGATCGAGCGTGTCTGCCCGGACCGGGAGGTCCGGCAGACGGGTCACGTCACAACGACGATTGGGGCCGACCTCGTCCGCAGCCTGGCGTCCGGGGGGAGTGACAATCTGCTCGACGGCGCGGGCGTCGGCATAGCCGTACTCGACTCGGGCATCCAGGCCAGCCACAAATCATTTAAGCCTGATACCCCGGGCTATATCAGTCTGCGGGAGGACGGGCAGGACAACCGTTCTTCGCGAGTCATCCTGACGAAGGATTTCACGGGCGAAAGCCGTCCCGGCGACGCTTATGGCCATGGCACGCACGTAGCTGCCGCCGCCGCTGGCAGCGGCAGATTTTCCGACGGTAAAGACACGTATTCAGGAGTCGCACCCGGCGCCAGCCTGATCAGCCTGCGCGTGATCAATGCCGAAGGCGTGGGCAAAGTGTCCTGGGTACTCGACGCGCTGGATTGGCTGCTGGAGAACGGCAGGCAATATAACATCCGCGTGGTCAATCTCAGTCTGGGCGCACCGGCCATAGATTCCTATACCGTCGACCCGCTCTGCCGGGCCGTGCGACGGCTGGTGGACGCGGGCTTTGTGGTCGTGTGTGCGGCCGGTAACGACGGCAAGGACGCGCAGGGGCAGAAGGTCTTCGGCCGCGTCCACTCGCCGGGCAGCGAACCATCGGCGATCACCGTCGGCGCGACCAATACCTTCGGGACTGATGACCGTTCGGACGACGTGATAGCGACCTACAGTTCGCGCGGGCCGACCAGAGGTTATTACGACGACGGGCAGGGCGTCCGCCACTACGACAACCTGATCAAGCCTGACCTCGTCGCCCCCGGCAACCGGCTCATCTTTGCGGAGGCCGACGGTAACGAGCTTGTCACGGCGCACCCCGCACTGCACGCGGCCGGTGACAGCGCCAACAGGCGGCTGATGTACCTGAGCGGCACCTCGGTGGCCGCGCCGGTCGTGGCCGGTGCGGTGGCCCTGTTGCTGCAGGCCAACCCGGAACTCACACCCAACCTCATCAAAGCGATCCTGATGTACACGTCACAGCCGCTCAAGGGGTACAACATGTTCGAGCAGGGTGCCGGGGAACTCAACGTTGAGGGAGCAGTGCGGCTCGCCCGGCTCGTCGCGCCGGGCGCAACATCACAGCAGGTCGGCGCACCGCTGCTGGCGGGCGACGCCCCGGCGCCCTGGACAACAGTGGCCGGTCAGACTTTCACCTGGTCGCGGGGGATGATCCTCGGACGCACCTTCGCATACGGGGATGAACTGATCAGGAAAAATCAGAAGGTTTATGGCCTGGGGCTTCTGCTGGCCGACGGGGTACTCTTCAGTGACGGGCTCTTGGCGGCCGACGCGACACTCCTGTCAAATGGCATACTGCTGGGTGACAGCATCCTGCAGAGCAATGGGCTCGCGATGGCCGAAGGGGTGCCGCTTCTTCCCGCGGGTGTACTCTTCTCAGACGGGCTTCTGCTGGCCGACGGGCTGATTCTGACCGACGGGGTACTATTCAGCGATGGGCTGATTCTGGCCGACGGCGCGGTGGCGGCCAACGCCCTGGCGCCATTCTCGGTCCTGACTGGCGGGGATGATACTGTCTCGATGAAGTGAAGAACCAGACTGATCCGGCATGGAAAGTGTTCGCGCAGGGTGCAGCTGCCGGGCTCGGCATCCACAATTCACATTGTGTGACAGCAGGCACCTCACCGTAGCGAATCAGCCGGGCACTTCTGAGTGTTCAGACGTTGAACCTGAATAGCATGACGTCACCGTCCTTCACGACATACTCTTTCCCTTCCAGCTTCATCAGACCTTTCTCCTTCGCTGCCACCGCTGACCCCGATTTGATCAGGTCGTCGTAAGCGGTCACTTCGGCGCGGATGAAGCCGCGTTCGAGGTCGGAGTGGATGGCGCCGGCCGCTTCCGGGGCCTTCGCGCCATTGCGGATCGTCCAGGCGCGGGCTTCCTTTTCGCCGGCGGTGAAGTACGAGATCAGGCCGAGCGTGTGGTACGCGCTGCGGATCAGCTTGCCCAAGCCCGTCTCAGTCACGCCGAGGCTTTCGAGGTACTGCGGGCGCTCTTCGGGTTCGAGGTCAACCAGATCAGCTTCGAGCTGCGCGCTGATGATGACGTAGTCCGCGCCTTCGCCCTCGGCATGCTCGCGCACCTGCCGGATGAAATCGGTTTCGGGTTTGTTGAGGTCTGATTCAGCGACGTTGGCGACGTAAATCATCGGCTTCATCGTCAGCAGGAAGAGGTGATATGCCTTCGCCCGCTCGTCATCAGTCAGCCCGGCCAGCCGCGCCGGCCGGCCTTCGTCGAAAGTCGCCTGCAATTTGTCGAGGATGGCGATCTCCTCTTTGGCCGCCTTCTCACCCGCCTTGACCTGTTTGGTCACGCGCTCGCGCCGCTTCTCGACCGTCCCGAGGTCGGCGAGGATCAGCTCAAGGTTGAGCGTCTCAATGTCGCGCCGCGGGTTGATCGTCTCCTCAACGTGGACGACGTTCTCATCCTCGAAGCAGCGCACGACGTGGATGATCACTTCGGTTTCGCGGATGTGATGCAGGAACTGATTGCCCAAGCCCTCGCCCTGACTCGCGCCGCGCGCGAGGCCTGCGATGTCCACGAACTCGACCGTCGCATAAACGATCTTATTCGTTTTAGCGATCTTCGCCAGCGGCTCCAGCCGCGCGTCCGGCACGTTGACCACGCCGACATTCGTGCCCGTGGTGCTGAAGGGATAATTGGCGCTCTCGGCCCCGCGCGTCACGGTGAGCGCGTTGAATAAGGTGGATTTGCCCACGTTCGGCAACCCGACGATGCCTGCGCGTAACACTTGATGATGCCCCCCTGTAATGTTATCGGGTGTGAAGTAAGCAGCAATTTAGTTGATGCATGAGCGTCTTGTCCAGCGCCCCGCGTGAGAGCGGAATCACACAAATGTCTTCCTCCCGCCTCACCGTCATCATCAAATTATCATAATTTTGTGACTTGATTTAGCCGGCACTGGCTGTTCCAATAGCCCGTCACTCCGGGCGGCCCTCCCTGGGTTCACGCTGATTCCACTTCGATAAATTAAAGGCAGCCAGACTGCCGCAAATTACAGGAAAACCCTGAAAACCAACGATTGAAGCTCCGTGCTTTATGCGCGGCTTCCCTGTCTCACGAGAAGTATGACTATGTTCCAGAAAATTCCATCCCTTTTGACGACATTACTATTCCTGTTGATAACCACGGCCATCGCCTTTGGCCAGGCCACAGGCGGTCGCGTCAGCGGCACCGTGACGGATGCCGCCGGGGCTGCCATTCCCAGCGCAAACGTCACGATCACCAATAAGGCCACCGGGCAGGTCCTGACTACACAGACCACTGCTACCGGCTCATGGCATTTTCCCAACCTTGCCGTTGGCAGCTACACAGTGACCATTTCCGCGAGCGGCTTCAAGACGTCAATGCGCGAAGCCGTTGTCGCGCTCAATCAGGAATCAACGGTGGGAGTCATGCTTCAGACCGGTGATGTGACCGGGTCTGCTGATGTCACTGCCTCCAGCGAAGCGCTGCTTCAGACCGACAGCTCACAGACGGGGCGCAGCTACAACGAGCGCCAGATTTTTGAGCTGCCCATCCTCGGCAACCAGTACGCGCTCGCGCTGCTCTCGCCCAATGCGGTGGCGACATCCACCGGCGTGCAGGGTGCCGGCGGCACCATCGGCGGCACGCGCCCGCGCGGCAACAGCTTCAACATAGACGGCGTGGACAACAACGACCCAAGCGTCACCGGCCCGTCATCAAAACTGATCCAGGACGCCGTCCAGGAATTCACGCTGCTCAATAATAATTTCAACGCGGAGTTCGGCGCGGCAGCCGGCGGGCAACTCAATACGATCACCCGCTCGGGCACGAATGACCTGCACGGTTCAGCCTTCGGCTATTTCCAGAACGAAGCATTCAATGCTTCTCCGAACCCGTATTTCCGCGACCACCGCTTCGGCGGGACAGTCGGCGGGGCAATGATCAAAAACAAGCTCTTCTACTTCGGCGCTTATCAGTACGAGCGGATCAGGCGGGATGCCCTGACTTCGACTTACCTGGCGCCGACTGCCGCGGGGCTCGATCAGATCGCGGCCATCCCGGGTGCTAGTCCGTTCGTGGTTGATCTGCTCCGCAACAACCTGACTCTGGCCCCGTCGGCGACGGCTACGCAAACCGTACTCGGCACACCTGACGTTCCGTTCGGCAACGTCACACTCGGAGTCCCTGCCGGTTCCGGCGAACATCTTTTCCAGACCAACATTGATCACCTGCCGAACGACCGGGATCAGTTCCGCTATCGCTTCAGCTTCCAGCGCAATCGCGCCGAGCAGCCGGGCGGCGGCAATCCGAACTTCAATAACCTCGCGTCCTACGACAGCCGGTTGTTCTCGGCCACGTGGGTGCGCTCATTCACTCCGACGCTGGTCAACGACGCGCGCGTGGCTTACCGGCGAATCACCGAAACCTATCCGCTCAAGGATTCAAGCGTCAGCAATTTCCCCAACCTCGTGGTGACGTCGCTCGCGCTCAACCTCGGGCCGAACACGGTCCTGCCGCAGGGCGCTCCTGCCAATAACAGCTATCAGCTGGCCGACGCGGTGAGCTGGCTGCACGGCTCGCACACTGTCAAGTTCGGCGCCGAAATGCGCCGGCAGATTTTCACCCAGCGGTTCCTGCAATTCTCGCGCGGGTATTACGACTACTCGAGCTTCGACCAGCTGCTGCTCGACCAGGCGCCGGGCAACCCGACCTCGTTCCGTGGCGTCGGCAGCGACGGGTTCACCGGCAATCAGTTCAAGTACGGCTTCTTCGGCCAGGACGACTGGAAGGTGACGCCGCACCTGACGGTGAATGCCGGCCTGCGTTACGAATACTCGACGCTGCCGCGCGATCTGGCGACACAGGCGCTCAACGCCGCCGCCAGCGTGCCGGGCGTGATTGATTTCAGGGAGCCGCGCACGGACAAAAACAACTTTGCGCCGCGCATCGGTTTCGCCTGGTCGCCCACGGTCGGCGGCAAGGTCGGCAGGTGGTTTTTCGGCGAGTCCAATCAGAGTGTGATTCGTGCCAACTTCAGCATGAGTTACTACGAAAACTTCTACAACCTCTACGTGACCTCGCTGCCGCCACAGTTCCAGCAGACGCTCGATCTGGCCACGTCGGCGGCAGCACTCGGCTACGATCCGGCCCGCCCCTTCCTGCAGAACGGCGGCATCCCGAATCAACTGATCCCGCTCGTTGACACGGCCGCCGCGCGGGCCGCAACGAATGCTTTCATTCCTGATCAGGTCTCGCCGTATTCGATGTCGTGGGTACTGTCGTATCAGCGCGAGCTGTCGCGCAGCACTGTTCTTGAGCTGCGTTACCTTGGCACACACGGGCGTCGCCTGCCGGTGCAACTTCGCCTGAACGCCGCGCCGGTCAACGAAAGCAATCTGCTGATCCCGACTTTCCTGAGCGACCCGACCGCGGAGCAGCTTGCCGGATTGCCGACTCTGGCCGACGTGAAGGCACTGCCGGGCGTGGCCGTCAGGCAACTCGCGAGCGAAGGCTTCTCGAGCAACCTGACTTCGTATCAGTTCGCCGGGACCTCGCGGTACGACGCGGCCTCGATCAGCCTGACGCGCCAGTTCAATCGCGGACTCGGTTTCACGGGCGCGTACACCTGGAGTACGACGCTTGATGATTCGACCGTCGAATTCGGCAGCAGCGCGGTCAATCCGCGCCGCCCGCAGGATTTCTTCAACCTGCGCAACGAGCGCGCGCGTTCGGCGCTGGACATCCCGCACCGCTTCGCAGCTTCGTTCAGCTACGACGTGCCGTTCTTCGACAAGCTCGGTAACAAGTTCCTGAGGACGGCGTTCGGCGGGTTCCAGATTCACGGCATCTTCCAGGCGCAGTCGGGCCAGCCGATCACCGTGCTCTCGGGCCGTGACAGCAACCTCAACTTCGATTCGGCGGGCGACCGCACAATCCTCAACCTGAGCGGCGCTTCCGACACGAGCAGCGGCGTCCGCGCGATTGACGCCGCGGGACAGACCGTGCCGCTTGGCTTCAAGGATACTGTTGCTTACGTGGCGCTCAATCCGAGCGCGCAGTACATCGTGGCCGGGCCGGGCGCGCGCTCGACCGCGGGCCGCAATACGCTGCGCACGAACAGCTTCAACCGCACCGACGCGAACATCATCAAGACGTTCCGCCTGGGCGAACGCGGTCAGCAGTTCCAGCTCGGCGCCGAATTCTACGATCTGTTCAATCAGCAGCCGAGAACGCTCTCGGGCGTCGGCGCAACGACCGCCGCCTTCGCCACGGCCGGTAATCCGTTCTTCAATGACTACAGCATTGGGAACTATACGGGCCGGGCGATTCAGCTGCGGGCGAAGATCGTTTTCTAAACCCCGTCGTTACCGCGACAAAAACAAAGCCACAGAGATCACGTCTCCGATCTCTGTGGCTTTCTGTTTTACGCGGATGGCCGGTCAGCCCTGCCCCAGGAAACGGCGCAACTCGTCTTCCCTCGGCAACCCCGCGCGCGCGCCCAGCTCACGGCACTTAAGCGCCGCCACGGCATTCGCCGTCCGCATCGTCTCTTCAATGCTCAGCCCTTTGACCAGACCGTAAATGAATCCCGCGCGGAAAGCGTCTCCGGCGCCCGTGGTGTCACGAATTACGGGTGGGCGAAAGCCGGGCGAAGCGATGTATTCGCTTTCGACGTAAGCCAGCGCGCCGCGTGCGCCCTGCGTCATTGAGACCAGATAGCAGCCGTAACGCTCCTGCAATTTTTTGAGCGCCGCCTGTTCGGCCTCCGCCCCCGGCGGCACGCCTGACAATCTTCCGGCCAGATCCTGCGACATAATCAGGCAATCAATCAGCGGCAGCAGATCGTCCAGCCCCTCGTAGATGTTGTCGAGGTCGGCGGTCACCGGCATCCCCGCCTCGTGCGCCCACTGCGCGGCCTGAATCGCGGCCCGCGTATCGTAACCGTCCACGTGCAGCACGCGGGCGCGGGTGATCTGTTCGCGCCTCAGTTCGGCGGGCGCGATGCGTGTTTTATCGTCGTGGTGCCAGAGGATCGTGCGTTCGCCCGAGAACTGCTCGATGATGATGACGGCGCTCTGCGTGCGCGCGCCGTTGATGATCATCACGCCGCCGCATTCGACGCCCTCGTCGCGCAGCGAATCAATCAGGATGCGGCCCTCGTTGTCATAGCCGACCTTGCCGATGTAAGTCGCTTTCAATCCCAGCCGCTTGACGCCGACCATCGCCGAGGAGACCTGACCGCCGGCCAGTTGCCGGTGTTCAGTCATCGGCGTCTTGGTATTGAATGACGGGTAGCGTGGCACCGTCACCAGGTGATCCACGGCGTTGAGGCCGAAGCCGACGACATCGAACTCGCGATCAGTCGGGAGAATGAATTTGAAGTTCATTGAGTACCTTTTTCACCGAGTGTTACCAGATGTTACAGCCTCGCAAAATTAGCCTTTCAGGCGACGAGTTGCAACCCGGTAACACTCGGGTGACAGCACATACTCCCTGCAAAATTCCCCGGAGTCTTATGAAGCGGACAACAATTTCACCCGCTGTAGGACAGACACCGACAACGGGGGGAGCGGATTCCTACAGCAGAATCAGAGTGCGTCTGATTCCCTCCGGCGGGTTGAAATCGTATGATCCCAACTGCATCTGAGCCGCCAGCCTTCACTGGCAATCGTCAAAGACCTGCCCTTTCTTCAGCCCCTACATCCCGAGAGGAAAAACAATGTCACGAGAAAGCACCGTCTCGCATCAGCCCGATCCGGATCTGCAGGAACTCGCCCAAAGCGTCATTGATCAGACAGACCTGAACTGGAAAGTCCTGCTCGCGAGTTGCGCTCATCCGGGCGGGCGGACTGATCAGAAGATGATCTGCCACCTGCTCGTTGAGGTCAGGCCGGGGACAGCGGCGAGTCTCTTCATTCTTGGGCCGGATCCGAAAAAGGATGTAGGAACCGGGTGGGTCGAGGTGATCAGGGACGAGATCCGGGTTAAAGCTGCCAGGTACGGAGCCGACAATCAGGATCCTTACGCAACCGCCCGCTTTGCCCCCGTACAACGTGGCTGAGGGCGTCAACAGTTTTCCTGATTTATTTCCTGCTGAAAAAGCACGACGGGCGGTCACGAGGCCGCCTGTTGTTATCTTGAGAGGCAGCTGGGTGAGGTAACACACCGTCCCGTTGCGCTCTCACGCGACGGCCGGCGTTTCTCTTTATCTGCCCGAGAGCCGTATCCTGACCACCGCGCCGATAATGTGGAGATCACCCGGGCGGCTGTGACCATCATTCTGCCGCATGTAGTAAAGGTCGCCGGTCAGATGCTCATTAAATGTTTTACTGACTCCGACCGCGA
>Ga0070741_10002495_pt1 | contig 49098 bp, 47 predicted proteins | sample Coa_R1_4_FD_66440 | JGI IMG/M metagenome (GOLD analysis project Ga0070741, IMG submission 66440) | Surface soil microbial communities from Centralia Pennsylvania, which are recovering from an underground coalmine fire - Coalmine... | ecosystem: Environmental > Terrestrial > Soil > Unclassified ... | reverse complement strand
GGGAGTGGGCCTATCGCCGCGCGTACCCGAGTTCGCCCCATCGCACGGAGGCGCTGCCCGCGTGGCTGTACTACTACAATTGGGAGCGCGGCCATGGCGCGCTTCACGGTCGACCACCCAGCAGTTGCTTGGTGGCCCCGAACAATCTCCTGGCAGTTCACACCTAGCCGCGCGCCGCGGGGCCGCGGCTACTTGAGCTTCAGGTCCTCGACGGGCCCCACGTAGGGATAGCCCTGGATGAGGCCCGCGGCCGGCTGTTCCACGCGCGGGCCCACGCCCCACAGGAACGCCTGCTGGTAGATCGGCGCCACCAGCGCCTGGTCCACCACGATCTTCTGGATCTGGTGGAGCAGGGCCTCGCGCTTGCCGCGATCGGTCTCGTTGACCTGCCGCTGGAAGAGGTCGTCGATCTCGGGCCGGGTGCCGTAGGCGTAGACGCCGTTCTTGGTGAAGAACGGCTCGAGACGCGCCGCCGCGTTGCCCGCGGCACCGGTGGCGCCGAACACCAGCCCGCGCAGCTTCTTCTCCCGCCAGGCGGCGAGGAAGGACGCGCGCTCCATCGTGCGCACCGTGGTGCGGATCCCGATCGCCTGCAGGTAGCCGCCGATCGCCTCCGCCACCGAGGTGTAGGGCGGGAGCGGGGTGAGATCGCCCGCGTCGAAGCCGTTGGGGAATCCCGCCTCCACCATCAGCTGCTTGGCCCGCTTGGGATCGAACGGGGGCGGGTCGATCTTGAGGGCGAAGTCGAACTCGGGCGGCACGAAGCCGCCCACCGGCCGGCCCAGCCCCAGCATCTCGGCCTGGTTGAGCGCGTTGCGGTCGATGGCGAGGCTCGCGGCCTGCCGCACCCGCCGGTCGTGCCACGGCGACTTCGGGTCCCACTGATCCAGGAAGTCGAGCCAGTAGATGCCGTAGAGCAGCGGCGCCACCACCCGGATGCCGGGGGAGCGCTTCAGCTCCTCGGCCACCGGACCGCTGAAGAGGTAGGCCAGGTCCACCTCGCCGGTCTTCACCGCGGCCGCGCGGGTGGTCTCGTCGGGGATGGAGCGCATGACGAGGCGCTTGACGGAGGGCTTCTTGCGCCAGTAGCCGTCGAAGGCCTCGAGGGTCAGCTCCACGCCGGGGGTGAACGAGACGATCTTGTACGGGCCCGCGCCCATCGGCGCCTTCTTGTAGGCCTCCTCGCCGACCTTCTCGATGTACTTCTTCGGCACGATCCAGCCCGCGCCGGTCGCGGAGGTGCCGTAGAACGACATGAAGTCCGGCCACGCCTCCTTCAGCACGAACCGCACGCGGTTGGGCGCGACCACCTGGATCTCCTTCACCTTCTCCTTGAGCAGCTTGCCGCCGGCGCCCTTGTAGCGCTCGAAGGAGAACTTCACGTCGTCCGCGGTGACCGGATCGCCGTTCTGGAACTTCGCGTTCTTCCGGATGATGAACTCGTAGCTGTGGCTGTCCTTCGAGACGGTCCACGACTCGGCCAGGCTCGGGGTCATGATGTTGCCCGGCATCGGTTTCACGAGCGCGTCGTGGATCGCGTAGAGCACCATGAAGGGGGTGATGAGGGCCTCGGTCTCGCCGGGATCGAGCCACCGCGACACCAGGGTCACGTGCAGGCCCACCGCCAGGGTACCGTCGGGGGGCACTGCCGCGGCGGATCCGGGACCGAGGAACATCGCGCCGACGACGAGCAGGATCGAGAGAAGGCGCATCGCTCACCTCCGGGAAAGGTCGGTCGGTGGCGAGAAAATACCACGGCTCAAAAAATGCGAGGCGGGGATTGTGCGGGCGCGCTTAGGATGGGCTGATGAAGGGCATCATCCTCGCCGGCGGGTCGGGCACCCGCCTCTACCCCGCGACCCGGGCCATCAGCAAGCAGCTGGTGCCGATCTACAACAAGCCCATGGTGTACCACCCCCTGTCCACGCTGATGCTGGCCGGGATCCGGGACATCCTGCTGATCACCACCCCGGACGACGCCCCCGCGTTCCGGCGGCTCCTCGGCGACGGCACCCGGCTGGGGCTCCGGCTGTCCTACGCGGTCCAGCCGCGCCCGGAGGGCCTCGCGCAGGCGTTCATCATCGGCCGCGACTTCGTGGGGCGCGATCCGGTGGCCCTGGCCCTGGGCGACAACGTCTTCTACGGGCACACGCTCCCGCGGCTGCTGCAGGCCGCGGTGGCGCGCACCGCGGGGGCGACCGTCTTCGCCTACCGGGTGCGCGATCCGTGGCGCTACGGGGTGGTGAGCTTCGGGCCCGACGGGCGCGCCCGCGAGATCGAGGAGAAGCCGGCGCAGCCGCGCTCGAACTTCGCGGTCACCGGCCTCTACTTCTACGACAACCGGGTGCTCGACATCGCGGCCGGGCTCAAGCCCTCCGCGCGGGGCGAGCTCGAGATCACCGACGTCAACCACCGGTACCTCGAGTGGGGCGAGCTGCACGTGGAGCGGCTGGGGCGCGGCATCGCCTGGCTCGACACCGGGACCTACGACGCCCTCCTGCAGGCGTCGAACTTCATCCAGGCCATCGAGGAGCGGCAGGGGCTCATGGTGGCGTGCGTGGAGGAGATCGCCTGGCGCATGGGCTGGATCGGCGCCGACGACCTCCGGCGGATCGCGGCCCCCATGAAGAACAACGGCTACGGCGAGTACCTGCTGGGGCTCCTGGAGAGCGACGAGCGTGATCTCTGACGCGGGGACGGCGGCGGGCGGAGCGCCGCGCCGCCGTCCCCGCGTCCGGCGATCAGAAGCGCAGCGGGTCGGTGAGGCGCGTCCAGCGCCCGTCCTTCACCACCGCGAGGAACGAGGAGTCGGCGCCCTGGTGCTTGTCGGGGCCGAAGCTCACCTCGGGCCCGTTGAAGATGTCGTGGTAGCCGCGGATCGACTCCATGGCGCGCACGAAGTTGTCGGTGGTGAGCTCGACCCCCGTCTTCTCCAGCGCGGTCACCGTGAGGTCGGCGGCGACGTGGCCGTAGATCGCGCCGATGTTGGGGTCGACCTTGTAGCGCTCCTTGTAGCGATCGAACCACTGCTGGGCGGGCGGGGAGAGCCGGTCGCGGTAGGGCATCGCGGTGAGGCCCATCGCGTAGAAGCCCTCGGTGACCCCGCCCTGGGCGGAGGCCACGAAGAGATCGTAGGACGCGGCGGAGCCCAGGAAGTCCACGTCGGTCCACCCCATCTTGCGGGCGGTGGCGTAGGGCACGATGGTGTCGCGCACGATGGTGCCCATCACCACCAGGTCGCAGCCGGCCGCCTTCAGCTTGGTGACCTGGGCGGTGAAGTCCTGGTCGGTGGGCTTGTGGGTGGTGGTCTCGACCACCTTCAGCTTGAGCTTCTCGGCCTGCATCTGCAGGCCGTCCAGCACCTCCTTGCCGAAGTCGGTGTCCTGGTACATCGCGCAGAGGGCCTTCTTGCCCTTCTTGGTGACGAAGTACTGGATGCCGGCCCGGACCTGGTCCACGTAGCTGGCCGCCCCGTAGAACTTCAACTTGTGGAAGGGCTCGTACATGGAGCGGGCCGCCGAGAGCGGGAAGAGGTTCGGGACCCCCGCGTCGAACTGGTCCTTGAAGAGCGCGTTGTTCATCGGGGTGCCGAGGCCGGCCACCATCGCGAAGATGCGGTCCCGGTGGATCAGCTTGGCCCCCGCCTGCACCGCGCGCGGCACCTGGTACTGGGTGTCCTCCACGATCAGGCGGATCTTGCGGCCGTGGATGCCCCCCTTCTCGTTGACGTCGTCGAAGCGCATCTTCACCGCGTTGGACGAGGACACCCCGTAGGTCGCGGCGGGCCCCGAGAGGTCGGTGTGCATGCCGAGCACGATCTCGGTCTTGGTCACGCCGCGGTGCTCCTTCTGGGCCGCGGCCATCCCGGCCACTCCCAGCAGGGCCGCCACCGTCACCAGCGTCACTAGTCGCTTCATCCCTCGCTCCTTTCGTACATGCTGTCGATCAGGTCCTTGTACTTCACGTTGACGAAGGCACGGCGCAGCTTCATGGTCGGCGTCAGCTCCTCGTCCTCGGGGGTGAGGAGCTGCTCGATCAGCCGGAACTGCTTGATCGTCTCCACCCGCGCGAGCCGACGGTTCACCCGCTCGATCTCGCCCCGGATGAGGTCCTGCACCTCGGGGGCCCGGCACAGGGAGGCGAAGTTGCTGAACGGGACGTTCTGCTCCTGGGCGAACTGGGCGACCGTCTCGTGGTCGATCATGACCAGGCAGGTGAGGTACTTCCGCCGGTCGCCGATCACCACCGCGTCCGAGATGTAGGGGGAGAACTTCAGCTGGTTCTCGATCTCGGACGGGGTGACGTTCTTGCCCCCCGCGGTGATGATGATGTCCTTCATGCGGTCGGTGATCCGCAAGAAGCCCTCCGCGTCGAGGGTGCCCACGTCGCCGGTGTGGAGCCACCCATCGACGATCGCCTCCGCGGTCTTCTCCGGCTTGCCGTAGTAGCCCATGAAGACGTGGGGGCCGCGCAGCAGCACCTCGCCCTCCGGGGAGAGGCGCACCTCGGTGCCGGGCCGGGCCACGCCCACCGAGCCGAGCTTGATGCGGTCCCGCGGCATCGCGGTGGCGAGGCCGGTGTTCTCGGTCTGGCCGTAGACCTCCACCATGTTGAGCCCGAGCGCCATGTACCAGCGGATCAGCTCGGGGGCGATGGGGGCCGCCCCGGTGGCGGCGCCGCGCGCCCGGTGGAGCCCCATCGAGCGCTTGATGTTGTCCAGCACCAGGAAGTCGGCGATCCGGTGGGCCAGGCGGAGATGCCACGGCACCGGCCGTCCCGCGATGCGGCGGTCCGCGACGGCCTGCCCGATGGCGATGGCCCGCTCGTAGGCGAAGCGGCCGAGCGCGGTGGCGTCGCGCATGCGCAGGGCGACCGCCGAGTAGAACTTCTCCCAGATGCGCGGCACCGCGAAGAAGAGGGCGGGCGCGACCTCCCTGATGTTGTCGGGGACGGTGTCGATGGACTCCGCGAAGTTCACCGTCGAGCCGGTGTAGAGCGGGTTGAACACGGTGAAGGTCCGCTCCGCGATGTGGCAGAGGGGCAGGAACGACAGCTGCTGGTCGCCCTCGCGCAGCTCGGTGATGAAGTCGGCGTAGGCGAGCTGGAAGAGGATGTTGCGGTGGCTCAGCATCGCCCCCTTCGGGGGCCCGGTGGTGCCGGAGGTGTAGACGAGGATCGCGAGGTCCTCGGGACGGGGCAGGTCGACCAGGCGGTCGAACTCGCCGGGGTGCTCCCGGTCGTACCGCTCGCCCAGCTCGAGCAGGGCGTCGAACGGCATGACCTGGTCGTCGCGGAAGCCGTGCAGGCCCTCCATGTCGTAGACGAAGATCTTCACCAGCTCCGGGCAGCGGTCGCGCACCTCCAGGATCTTGTCGAGCTGCTCCTCGTCCTCCGCGAAGAAGAAGCGGGTCCCGCTGTCGTTGACGATGTACTCCACCTGGCGGGCGGAGTCGGTGGTGTAGATGCCGTTCGGGATCGCGGCCACCGACATGACGCCGAGGTCGGTGTAGAGCCACTCCGGCCGGTTGTCGGAGATGATCGACACCACGTCGCGGGGGCGCAGGCCCAGGGCCACCAGCCCCATGCCCACCCGTCGCGCCCGCTCGCCGTACTGACGCCAGGTGATGCCGCGCCAGATGCCGAGGTCCTTCTCGCGCATCGCGATCCGGTCCCCGCGCTCGCGGACCACGTGGCGGAAGAGGCGGGGCAGGGTGTCCTGGCCGTGCACGGTGGCCCCGGGGGAGCCGGCCGGGCCGGGGATGCGACGGGGCTCGGTGCTCAGCGCCATGTCTTCTTCCTCTTCCAGCGCCGCGTGCCGCGGACGCTCGACTCCTTGAGGCCCAGGTAGAACTCGCGGATGTCGTCCTTCTGCAGCAGCCGCTCGCAGGTGTCCTCCATGACGATGCGGCCCAGCTCCAGCACGTAGCCGTAGTCGGCGGTGTGGAGCGCGATGTTGGCGTTCTGCTCCACCAGCAGCACGGTCACGCCCCGCTCGCGGTTGATGCGGCGGATGATCTCGAAGATGTCCTTGACCAGCTTGGGGGCCAGGCCCAGCGACGGCTCGTCGAGCAGCATGACCTTGGGACGGGCCATGAGGGCGCGGCCGATGGCCAGCATCTGCTGCTCGCCGCCCGACAGCGAGCCCGCCCGCTGCTCGGCGCGCGCGGCCAGCACCGGGAAGTAGTCGACCACCATCTCCAGATCGCGCGCCACCTGGTCCGCGTCGCGCCGGCTATACGCGCCCATGCGGAGATTTTCTCGAACGGTCAGGAACGGGAACACCTCGCGCCCCTCCGGCACGTGCGAGAGGCCGAGCCGGGCGACCCGGTCCGGATCGAGGCCGTGGATCGGCCGGCCCTCGAGGGTGATCGTGCCCTTCTGCGGATCCATCACCCCGGAGACGGTCTTGAGGATGGTGGTCTTGCCGGCCCCGTTCGCACCCAGGATCGTGACGATGCTCTCCGCCGGCACGCTGAACGACACGCCGCGCAGGGCGGTGATCGGCCCGTAGGAGGTCTCGACGTTGCTGACGGTGAGAAGGGCGTCGGCCACGTCAGCCCCCGAGGTACGCCTTGATCACGTCGGGATGCGACTGCACCTCCTGGCAGGTGCCGCAGGCGAGCACGCGGCCGTAGTTCAGCGCGAGCACCCGGTCCGACACCGCCCCCACCAGGCTCATGTCGTGCTCCACCATCAGCACCGTGATGCCGAGCAGGGTGCGGATGTCCTGGATCCAGAACGCCATGTCCTCGGTCTCCTCCACGCTGAGCCCGGAGGAGGGCTCGTCCAGCAGGAGCAGGGCCGGCTCGGTGCAGAGCGCGCGGCCCATCTCCACCACCTTCCGCACGCCGTAGGGCAGGTTCACCACCAGGCTGTCGCGGTAGGGCTGCAGGTCGAGGAAGTCGATCACCTTCTCGGCCGCCTCGCGGTGGGCCCGCTCCCGCGCGCGCACCGACGGCAGGAACAGCAGCTCCGGGAGCAGCCGCGGCCGGGCGTGGGCGTGCCGCCCCAGCAGGAGGTTCTGCAGCACGGTGGCGTGCTCGAACAGCTCGATGTTCTGGAACGTCCGCGCGATCCCGCGCCGGGCGATCTCGTGCGGCGGCACGCGCGTGATGTCCTCGCCGCGAAAGGTCAGCCGCCCGTCGGTGGGGTCGTAGATGCGGGAGATCAGGTTGAAGATGGTCGTCTTGCCCGCCCCGTTGGGCCCGATGATCGTGAACACCTGGCCGGGCTCCACCGCGAAGGAGACGCCGTCCACGGCCCGGATGCCGCCGAAGCTCACCCCGAGGTCCTCGACCGCGAAGAAGGTCACCGCAGGCGCTCCGAGCGCATGTAGGCCTTCTGCCGCCGGAAGGTGGCGCGCTTGTAGAGCGGGAAGGTGGAGAAGTAGAGGTGCACCTTGCGCCACCGCCCGTAGATGCCCTGCGGCTCGAACAGGATGAAGACCACCAGGATCAGGCCGAAGATGCCGGGCTCGAGGCCCGGCTGCTTCACGAAGCGCTCCACCGCGAGGTACGCGGCGGCGCCCGCGTCCTTGCCGAGCAGGCCGCTCAGGTGTCCGGCCCACTGCGGGGCGGTGTCGCGCACCTCCGAGATGAGCACCGGCAGCATCGCCACGAACACCGCGCCGTAGAGGGCGCCGTGCAGGCTACCCAGCCCGCCCACCACCACCATCAACAGGAACTGGATGGAGAGCAGCACGCTGAAGATGTCGGGGGCCAGGAAGCCGATGCGATGGGCGAACAGCGCGCCCGCCGCGCCCATGAGCGCCGCCGAGTAGGCGAAGGCCGTTGTCTTGTAGCGGGCCAGGTGCACGCCCATCGACTGGGCCGCGATCTCGCTGTCGCGGATGGCCACCCAGGCCCGCCCGGTGGGGGCCCGCAGCACGTTGGCGGTGAGCCAGAGGCCGCCGATCAGGAACGCCAGGCAGAGGTAGTAGAACGCGGTCTCGGACTGCAGCGAGACGCCGAACACCACCGGCCTGTCCACCGGACGGCCCTTGAGCCCGTGGGTCACGTGCTCCCAGCGGCTGAACACCTCCTGGATGATGAGCGCGAAGGCGAGCGTGGCGATGGTGAGGTAGACGCCGGTCATGCGCAGCGCGGGCAGTCCCACCAGCACCCCCGCGCCCGCGGTCAGCGCGGCGGCGAGCGCGACCGACACCACCCACGGCAGCCCCAGGTCCTGGAGGAAGTACGCGTGGGCGTAGGCGCCGATGCCGAGGAAGGCGGCGTGGCCCAGGCTCACCAGCCCGGTGTAGCCGGCGAGCACCATGAGCGAGAGCCCGCAGAGCCCGTAGATGAAGACCAGGCTGATGTCGCTCAGGAAGTCCGGCCAGGCGAGCGGCAGCAGCAGGACCGCGGCGAGCAGGGCCGCGTACCAGCGCCGCTGCGCCGGGTCGCGGAAGAGCCCCAGGTCCTGGTCGTAGCTGGTCTTGAACGTGAAGCGCATCGCGCGCCGCGCTCAGACCTTCTTGCGCCCCACCGTCCCGAACATGCCCTGGGGACGGATGGCGAGCACCAGCAGCAGCACGATGTAGGCCGCCACGTCCTTCACCCCGAGCGGCAGGTACGTGCCGGAGAACAGCTCGATGAGCCCGATGGTGATGCCGCCGACCAGCGCGCCCGGGATCGACCCGAAGCCCCCCAGCACCGCGGCCGCGAAGGCCTTGAGGCCGATGAAGCCCAGGTTGATGTCGATCAGCGACACCGGGGCCAGCAGCACGCCCGCGATGGCGGCCACGCCCGCCGAGATGGCCCACACCAGCGAGAACATGCGCTTGACCGGGATGCCCATGTAGTACGCGGCGAGCTGGTTCTGGGAGGCGGCCTGCATCGCCACGCCCACCCGTGAGTAGGTGAAGAAGGCGTAGAGCAGCGCGCACAGCAGCACCGTGCCCACGATGATCGCCACGTACTCGTGGCTCACGGTCACGCCGCCCACCCGGGTGGTCTTGGCCGACCACGGGGTGGGCAGGGTGTAGATCTCCGAGCCCCAGGTCAGCGAGGCGAAGGAGCGGAACATGGCCCCGAGCCCGATGGTGAGCATGACCACCGCGAACTGGGGCTGGCCGATCACCCGGCGGAGCACGGTGGCGTCGAGCACGGCCCCGAACAGCGCCACGATCACCACCGCGAGCGCGAAGGCGGTCCAGTAGCCGACGCCGTACCAGACCACGAACATGTAGCAGACGAAGGCGCCCAGCATGAGCAGGTCGCCCTGGGCGAAGTTGACCAGCTCGGTGGCCTTGTAGATCAGGACGAAGCCCAGCGCCACCAGGCCGTAGATGCATCCGACGGCGAGGCCGTTCAGGGCGAGCTGCAGGATCGTGTCCAGCGGGGACCCCCTGCCGGGCTTCGACGTTCCGTCCGCCGCGGGCGATGCCGTCGCGGCGTGCGGTGGTGGGGGCGGTTATATCCGGCGGGCGCCGGTCAAGTCAAATTGGCGGTGGTGGCAGGGCGCGCGTCGGGCGCCGGCGCGGGGCGGACCCACACCGCGGTGTCGTGGAAGACCGCGCCGCCGCGCGGGTAGCCCGGCTCGGCGCTGGTCAGGGCGTTGATCCCGATCCCGCCCGCGAAGTCGCGGTTGGGCCAGATGCCCTCGACCACCACCACCCCGCGCTGCTGGCCCGCCCGGGGCCGCGCGTGCACCGTCACCTGGCCGCGCTCGTTGCCCAGCACCACCGGCCGGCCCTCGGTCACGCCCAGGGCCGCGCAGTCCTCGGGATGGAGCAGCGCGGTCGGCCGCCGCTCGCGGGCCCGGGAGGAGGGCGTCTCGCTGAAGGTGGAGTTGAGGAACGTCCGCGCGGGCGCGGCCACCAGCCGGAAGGGCTTCTCCGCGGTCGGGTTGTCGATCACGTCGAAGTGGTCGGGCAGGGGCGGCATGCCGGCCCCGCGCGCGCCCCACCGCGCCCAGTCGGGGCGGAAGTGGAAGCGCCGGTCGGGCGTGGGGAAGCCGTCCAGGAAGTGCGCGGTCTCGAACGGCGGCGCGAAGTCCTGCCCGCCCGCGCGGAGATTGGTCTCCGCGTCCCACATCCCGGAGCGGCGCAGGGTCTCGTCCATGATCTCCCACGCGCTCATCTGGAAGCCGGGGTGGGTGGCCCCGAGGCGCTTGGCGAGCTGGCAGATCACCCAGTGGTTCTCGCGGCACTCGCCGGGCGGCTCGATCACCTTGCGGGCCACCTGGAAGTAGGTGTGTCCGCTCGCGGTGTAGAAGTCGTCGTGCTCCACCATCATGGTGGCGGGCAGGACCACGTCCGCGAACGCGGCGGTCTCGGTGAGGAACTGCTCGTGCACGCAGAGGAAGAGGTCCTCGCGGGCGAGGCCCCGGTGGACCAGGTGGGTCTCCGGGCACACCATCGCGGGGTTCGTGTTCTGCACCAGCATCGCGGTGACCGGCGGGCCGCCCTGCAGGGCCTCGCGGTCCCCGGTGAGGATCGGGCCCAGGCGCGACTGGTCCAGCGCGCGGATCGACTTGTCCACCACGTCGAGCCCCTCGATCAGGGTGCGGTCGAGGGGATAGAGCGCGGTCTGACCGTAGACCGCCCCGCCGCCGGGGTAGCGCCAGGCCCCGGTGATCGCGGGCAGGCAGGACACCGCGTGCATGTTCACCGCGCCGTTGCGCGAGCGGCTGAAGCCGTGATGGCAGCGGATGAAGCTCTTCTTGGTGCGCCCGTAGAGCCGGGCGAACGCGATGATCTCGTCCGCGGGCAGGCCGGTGATGGCGGCCGCCCACTCGGGCCCGCGGCTTCGCACGTGCGCGGCGAGCTCGTCCGGGCAATCGGTGTAGGCGCGCAGGTAGTCCCAGTCCGCGAAGCCCTCCGCGAAGAGCACGTGCATGATGGCGCACGCCAGCGCGCCGTCGGTGCCGGGGCGCGGGGCGAGGTGGAGATCCGCCTTCTCGGCGGTGCCGGTGCGGTACGGATCGACGACGACCAGGGTCGCCCCCCGCCGCCTGGCCGCCATCGCGTGGCTCATCACGTTGACCTGGGTGTTGACCGGATTGCCGCCCCAGATCACCACCAGATCGGAGTGCTCGTCGATCTCGCGCAGGTCGACCCCGCGCTTGGCGCCCACTCCGGCGGCCCACCCGGTGTCGGACAGGGTCACGCAGATCGTGGAGTAGTAGCGCGAGTACCCCATGCTGTGGGTGAGCCGGTTGATGCCGTCGCGCTGCACCAGGCCCATGGTGCCCGCGTAGTAGTAGGGCCACACCGTCTCGAGCCCCAGCCGGGCGGCCTGGCGGATGAACGCCTCCGCCACCAGGTCCAGCGCGTCCTCCCAGCGCACGCGCTCGAAGCGCCCGGCGCCCTTGGGCCCCACGCGCCGCAGCGGATGGAGGAGCCGATCCGGGTGGTGGACGCGCTCGGCGTAGCGGGCGACCTTCTCGCAGATCACCCCGCGGGTGTAGGTGTTGCGCTGCGAGCCGCGCACGCGCCCGATGGTGCGCGCGTCGATCCGCTCGACCTCGAGGGCGCAGGTGCTCGTGCAGTCGTGGGGGCACACCGATGGGACGATGTCCATGGGCAGAGTCTAGCGCAGGTCGCGCCTTTGCTACACTCGGACCCATGACGGACGATCGACCCAAGACCGCGTACGAGCTGGCGATGGAGCGCCTGGCGAAGAAGGACCGGGAGAGCGGCACCGAGAGCCGGCCGCTGACCGACGAGCAGAAGGCGGCGGTGGCGGAGGCCCGGCAGGTCTACCAGGCGAGGGTCGCGGAGCGCGAGATCCTGCACCGATCGGCTCTCGCCAAGGCGACCAGCGCCGAGGAGGTGGAGGCGCTGAACCTGGCCCTGCGGCGCGATCTGGACCGCCTGGCCACCGATCGCGACCGGAAGATCGCGCAGATCCGCGGGGAGAAGCCCGCCGATCAGGCGGAGTAGCGGGCCACCGCGTCCTCGTCCCACTCGATGCCCGCCCCGGGCCGGTCGGGGATCCGGGCCAGGCCGTTCTGCACGGTCAGCGGCTGCCGCAGCACCGGGTTCGCCCAGTCCATGTACTCGAGCCAGTGCGCGGTGGGCGTCACCCCCAGCAGGTGGACGCTGAACTCGGGGAAGAGATGGCTCGACATCTCGATGCCGTGGGCGTGGGCCAGCGCGGCCGCGCGGAGCCAGCCGGTGACCCCGCCGATGCGCTGCACGTCGGGCATCACGAAGTCGAGCGAGCGGAGCGCGATCGCGCGGGCCATGTCGAAGGTGTCGACGAGGTTCTCGCCGGTCTGGATCGGGGTGGCCACCGCGGCGGCCACCGCCGCGCAGCCCTCGTAGTCGTCGTGTCGCACCGGTTCCTCGATCCAGTAGAGGCCCTCGCCGTCGAGGGCCCGCGCGCGGCGCAGCGCCTCGTTGACGGTCAGCCGCTGGTTGAAGTCGCACATGAGCGTGGCGCCGTCGCCGATGCGCCGCTTCACCGCGCGCACCGCGGCCAGGTCCTGCGCGAGGTCGTCGCGCCCGACCCGCAGCTTGATCGCGTGGAAGCCCTCCGCGAGCAGCGCCTCCGCCTCGTCGCCGAGCCCGTCCACCGGGCCGATCCAGAGCCCGGTGCTGTTGTAGGCGGGGATCGCGCGCGGGGCGCCGCCCAGCAGCGTGACCAGCGGCACGCCGCGCGCCCGGGCCAGGGCGTCCCACGCCGCCATGTCGAGGCCCGACAGGGCCAGGCCGATGAGCCCGTTCGGGTCGATGAGCGTGGTCTGCCGCCGCAGCTCGGCCTCGAGATCGACCGGGGCCAGCGAATCGCCCCGGATCATGTCGAAGAGCCCGCGCGCGCAGGCCACGATGGCGGGCAGCGTCCAGGCCGCGAAGCCGAAGACGTAGGAGCGCCCGGTGACGCCCGCGTCGGTCTCCAGATCGAACAGCACGAGCGCGGCCCGGGGGATGGCGCCGCTGGCGCTGACGGGCGGCCGGCGGATGGGGACCAGCACCGGCCGGGCGCGCAGCCCGGTGACCTTCAGGCGGGGCGCGGCCGGGGCGGGCGCGGGCACGGCGAGGGGGGCGCTACTTCCGGAACTCGGCGGCCGCCTTGTCGTACGCCCGCGCCAGATCGCGGTAGGCGTCGGCGAAGCCGGCCTTCGCGTGCTCCCAGGAGGCCCGGGTCGCCCGTCCGAGGTCGCTCGCCTTCTGCGCGGCCTTCGCGCGCTTGGCCTCGAGGTCCTTGATCTGCGCCTGCGCCCGGGCCTTCGCCTCGCCGGTCCGGCGCGCGGCCTCGGCCTTCAGCTCCTTGATCTTGGCGTCGAGGTCGGCGGTGATCTTCTTCGCCTGGGCCACCGCCTCGTCCTTCTTCTCGATGGTGTAGTCGCGGATCGCCTCGCCGGTCTCGCCGGCCTTCTGGCCCACGTCCCTGGCCGAGGTCTGCGCGACGGCGGGCGGAGCGCCGACGGTCGCGAGCGCGAGGCCGATCGCGGCGGCGACGAGCGCACGAGCGAGGGTCCGCATGGGCGCAGTCTAGGTCAACCGCCCGCGCTTGGCAACGCGGCGGCGGCGCCTACTCGATCACCTGGTCCGCCCGCTGCAGGAGCGAGGTCGGGATCGTGAGGCCCAGGGCGCCGGCGGTCTTGCGGTTGATGACGAGGTGGAACTTTTCCGGGCGCTCGATCGGCAGATCGCCCGGGCGCGCGCCCCGGAGGATCCTCGCCGCGTACCCGCCGCAGCGCCGGAACGCCTCCCGGAGGCTCGGCCCGTAGACCATCAGCCCCCCGGCCTCCGCGAACTCGACGAACATCGACACCGCGGGCAGCGATCGGCTCGCCGCCATCGAGCCGATCGCCTCGCGGTGGACGAAGACCAGGGGCGAGGAGAGCAGGATGACCGCGCGATTGCCCCCGCGTCGCGCGGCCTCGAACGCCCGTTCCAGATCGGCCGGCTCTCTCACCTCGAGGCGCTGCAGCCGGATCGCCAGATTCCGTGCCGCCTGCTCGGTCGCCCGGAACTGGGGGGCGTTGAGCAGGGGATCCCCGAGGACCGCCACGCGGGACAGCGTCGGGACGAGCTCGCGCAGCAGCTGCAGCTGCTTGCCGCTGAGCTCGGGCACGTCGAGGAACACGCCCGTGATGTTCCCGCCCGGACGGGCCAGGTTGTGGGCGAAGCCCATCGCGACCGGATCGCTCTCCAGATCGACCGCCACGATGGGAATCGAGGCGGTCGCGTTCCGGGCGGCGGTCAACGCCCCCGGCCCGCGGGCGAAGAGCACGTCGCAGCGGCTCCGGACCAGCGCCACGACCACGCCGCGCAGCCGCTGGGGCTGCCCATCGGCGTGGCGATCGTCGATGGTGACGGTCCGCCCGTCGACGTAGCCCTGCTCCCCGAGGCCCTCCGCGAACGCCCGGAGGAGCGCCGGGTCGCTCGGAGTGACGCCGACCGAGCAGACGCGCGGGGGCTTGCCCGCCGCCTGCGCCCGAGCGGCGCGGGGCGCCGCCAGGACGGCGCCGGCCACGCCGGCGAGGAAGCGGCGCCGGGGCAGCGGGTTCCCGGTTCGTGCCATCCTGCGAAGCCTAGCATGCTTGACAGTCGGCGCCGGAGCGGACGAAGATCCTCGCAGGAGGATCCCCCATGACGACGCTGCAGCGGGCCGAGGCGGCCGAGCACGCGCTGAGCCAGGAGCTCGACCGGGTGGTGGTGAAGTCGGTGATCTACACCTCCGGCGAGCGCGACCCGCGGCAGCCGATCACGCGGCCGCCGGACGACGGGCGCCTCTACATGATGGGCCACGACCCGCGCCTGCCGAAGATGCCGGACCGGCCGACCCTCTTCGACTTCTTCCGGCTGCGCTTCGGGCCCTCGGCGCACCTGCTGCAGAGCGCGCGGCTGGCCATGAAGAACGGGGTGGGGGAGAAGGTGGTGCTGGCGTGCCTGCTCCACGACATCGCCATCGCCGGATTCATCCGGAGCGACCACGGCTACTGGAGCGCCCAGCTGCTCGAGCCCTACGTCGACGAGGAGGTCGCGTGGGCGATCCGCTACCACCAGGCGCTGCGCTTCTTCCCGGACGAGTCGGTGGGCTATCAGTACCCCGAGCTCTACCGCAAGCTCTTCGGTCCGGACTACGTGCCGGAGCCGCACATCCAGGAGGCCTACCGCTACGCGCGCAACCACAAGTGGTACATGACCTCGCGGCTCATCACCGTGAACGACCTCTACTCGTTCGATCCCACCGTGGTCGTCCCGCTGGAGGAGTTCACCGACGTGGTGGGGCGCCACTTCCGGCAGCCGAAGGAGGGGCTCGGCTTCGATCAGAGCCCGTCGGCGCACATGTGGCGCACCATCAACTGGCCGACGCGCTACTTGTAGTCGGCCGCCGCGCCCAGCCCCTGGGCCGCCAGGCCCGCCGGGATGCCGCCGAGGAAGAGCACCGCCATCCCGTCGCTGTCCACCCGCCAGACCACCGCCGAGACGCGGACCGGCCGCGCGTCGGGCGGGTTCACCAGGAGCTCCACCGGCGTGCCGGGCTGCAGCGTCCCCCGGGGCCGCAGCTTGGCGCCGTGGGGGCTGATGTCCACCGTGTGATGCCGGAGTCGCCGCTCTCCGGACCGGATCCAGACCGTCCAGGAGACCCCGGCGCGGGGATGACGACGGCGCGTGCGGTGGTGCGTGGATGGGTTCATGACTCCCCGGGACTAGCAAGCGGCGGGCCACGGCGCGCGCACGCAAGATCCAAGGGTTGGCGCGGCCCCGTCCGGGGCCCGGCTGGCGCGTTTCGCCGGGGCGGCTACGAAACTCTGCGGGCGGGGCCGACCGGTTCGCCGCCGCCGGCTCCGGTCAGGGCTGTGCGGCGGGCAGGGACGACGAGGCGTAGGTGCCGGCCATCCCCTTGGTGTCCGGTCGGTAGGGGACCGGCGCGCCCGGCTCGTCGGGGGTGATCGGCAGCGGCACCCCGTCGCGGCGCCCCAGGGCCCGCTCGACCAGCTCGAACAGCGGGGCCTTGTCGTACTGGGCGTAGAAGCCGGCGGTGAGCCGGATCGGGTCGCCGGAGTAGAAGCGGACGTACTGGGCCATGCGCTGGGCGAACGACTCGCCGGTGGCGTCCCACGCCAGCTTGAAGAGGGCGATGCGCTCTTCCGCCGAGACGCCGGCGCGCCCGCGCACGTAGCGGTCGAGCAGCGGGCGCAGCTCCGGATTGGCGAGGTCCGCCTCGCTGGGGGCGTAGAAGAAGCCGCCGGCCGCGAGGGTCTGCACGATCTCCACGAAGCGGCTGTAGACCTTGCCGGTCTGCAGGTGGAAGGCGCGAAGCCCATGGCCGCCCGGCACCCACACCCCGCCCGCCAGCTGCTGGGCCATCGCCTCCGCCCCGTAGAACACCGCCCGGGCGATCTCCATCTGGCTCAGCATCTCGCCCAGCTTCTCCTGCACGTGGAGGAAGCCGGTGATGCCGATGGCGTCCGCCACCTTCATGGCGAGCCCGCAGAAGAACTCGAGCTGGCTCAGCATCCGCGCCGAGGTCTGCACGTTCAGGAGCGCGTTGTAGTCGGACCCCATCGAGTTGATGACGTCCGCGCTGCCCGGGCTGCCGTCGACCATCACCCGGCTCCACGGCACCAGCACGTCCTCGAAGATCGCGATGCAGTCCATCTCCTCGAAGCGGCTCGAGAGCGGATGGTCGAAGCGGGAGCGGGGCAGCGGCGAGACCGTCTCCCGGCAGATGAAGGTGAGCCCCGGGGTGTTGGTCGGGATGGCGAAGGCCAGCGCGTAGGCGTCGTCGCCGGGGGGCACGCCGCCGAACGGGATCACCGCGACCTCCTCGGTGATGGGGGCCATGGTGCCGAGCATCTTGGCCCCGCGCACCACGATGCCGTCCGGGGTCTCGCGCACGCGGCCCAGGTGCAGGGAGGGATCCTCCTGCTGGGCCGACGTCTTGCTGCGATCGACCTGGGGGTTGATCAGCATGTGGGTGAGGAAGAGATCGTGCTCCCGCACGTGCTCGTAGTACCGGGTCGCGTTTTCCCCGAAGCGCGCGCCCGCCCGCGCGAACCGGTCCGCCATCAGGTGCCAGCCGGTCACGAACTGGTTCATGAAGTCGGGCGAGCGGCCCATGAAGCCGAAGTTGTGGTCGGCGCGCAGCTTGAAGTGCTTGCGCTTCTTGACCAGGTCCGCGCGCGTGTAGGGCACCAGGAACGAGGTCGACACCGGCTGCCCGCTCGACGGCGAGGGATACGTCATCACGTCGCGGTAGGCGGGATCCTGCTGCATGTCGTACTGCTCGGCGACCGCGCGGATCGGCTCCAGGAAGATGGGCTCCGCGGTGACGTCGTGGATGCGCCGCCCGCCCAGGTACACGCACGGCGGCCGCTTGCGCAGCGACTCGATGTACTCGGCTCCACTCCGCGCGGGCATGCCGCCCACCCTTCCACGAAATGCGGCGTCAGTCAACCGAGGGGGCGCGTCGGGTCGACAGCGGCCGGCCGCGGTGGCAGAATCGGGGCCCCGAGCAGGGATCGACCTCGAGAGGAGATGCCATGGACGCGAACGCCAAGAAGACCGCGCTGCGCATGATTCCCTACGGCCTCTTCGTGCTGACCGCGAAGGGCAAGAACGACGAGGTGGCCGCCGCGACCGTGAACTGGGTGACGCAGGCCTCGTTCGCGCCGCCGCTGGTGGTGGTCGGGGTGAAGACCGACTCCCACGCCCACGGGCTCATCAAGGAGTCGAAGGCCTTCGCGCTCAACGTGCTGGGCAAGGGCCAGAGCGCGATGGCCTACACCTTCTTCAAGCCGGCCACCCGCGACGGGCAGTCGATCTCGGGCGAGCCGTTCCGCTCGGGCTCGACCGGCGCGCCCATTCTCGAGCGCACGCCCGCGTACGTGGAGTGCCGCCTGGTGGACACCGTCGAGCGCGGCGATCACTCGGTGTTCGTGGGCGAGGTGGTGGACGCGGGCGTGGCCAAGCCGATCGAGGGGCGCGCCGACGACGCGACCCTCTGGCTCAAGGAGCTCGGCCCCAACGTCTACTACGGCGGCTGACCCACTCCGGGGCGATCGACCACTCCACCCTCTCCCCTCCGGGGAGAGGGCAGGGTGAGGGGCCCTACTCCACGCGCGGCTTGAGCCGGAGCAGCTCTCCCACGGTGGCCGACGCCTTCAGCCCCGAGCCGGTGAGCACCAGCACGGTGCGCTCCTGCGCGCGGATCACGCCGGCGTCGAGCAGCCGGGTGAGCCCCGCCGCCGCCGCCGCTGACGTCGGCTCCACGTAGAGGCCGCGGCGAGCCAGGTCGCGCAGGGCCTGCACGATCTCCGCCTCCTCCACCGCGACGATGGTGCCGCCGCTCTCCCGCACCGCGCGCAGCACCTCCGCGACCCGGGTGGGACGCGGCGTCGCGATGCCCTCGGCGACGGTCGGACGGACCTCGGTGGGGACCAGGTGCTCCACGCCCTCGCGGAAGGCGGCGGCCAGGGGCGCCACCGCGGCGGCCTGCACCGCGAAGAGGCGGGGCCGCCGCCCGATCTCGCCCGCGCGGTGCAGCTCGTCGAAGCCGCGCTCGGCGCCCAGCACGTTGCTGCCGTAGCCGAGCGGCACCACCACGTTGTCGGGCGCGGTGAAGCCGCCCTGCTCCCACAGCTCGTAGGCCAGCGTCTTGACGCCCTCCACGAACATCGGCTGCCAGTTGTGGCTCGCGTAGAAGAGCTCCGCGCTCTGTCGGATCGCGGCCACCGCCACGTCCTCGCGCGAGCCCCGGATCGTGACCACGTCGGCGCCGGCCGCCGCGATCTGGGCGATCTTCGGATAGGACGCGGTCTCGGGCACCAGGATCCGGCACGCGAGCCCCGCGGCCGCCGCGTAGGCGGCCAGCGACGCGCCCGCGTTGCCCGAGGAGTCCTCCAGCACGCGGCCGACGCCCCGGCTCTTGAGGTAGCTCACCAGCACGGTGGTGCCGCGGTCCTTGAACGAGCCGGTCGGCATCATGAACTCGAGCTTGTAGTCGATCCTCGTGCCGTGCCACGCGCCGGCCAAGAGCGGCGTCCAGCCCTCGCCCAGGCTCACCGCCTCGTCCACCCCGATCGGCAGCGCCGCCGCGTAGCGCCACATGGACCGGCGCCCGCCGTCGATGTCGCGGCGCCGGAGGCCCGCGCCCGGCGAGAGATTGAGATAGTGGCCGTTGTCGGCGCGCCAGCGCGCCTCGGTCAGCGGATAGGTCCGGCCGGTGGAGGGATCGACGTAGTGCACGGACGGCTCAGCGCGCGGAGGCGGTGTCGGTCATGGCGGGCGTATTGTACAGTTGGGAGCCGTGGCCACGCCCCTCGACGCCCCGCTGGATCTCCGCATCGACGCCGCCCGCTTCTGGTCCACCGTCATGCGCTCCGGCGAGATCGGCCCCGGCAAGGCGGGCGGCCTCCGCCGCCTGGCCCTCACCGACGCGGACAAGGAGATGCGCGATCTGTTCGTCACCTGGTGCACCGAGGCCGGCTGCACCGTGTCGATCGACCGCCTCGGCAACATCTTCGCGCGCCGGCCCGGCCGGGACGATCACCTGCCGCCGGTGCTCATGGGCAGTCACCTCGACACCCAGGTGGCGGGCGGCAAGTACGACGGCATCGTGGGCGTGCTCGCCGGGCTCGAGGTGCTGCGCACGCTCGACGACCGCCGGGTCCGCACCAGGCGCCCGCTCGAGCTGGTGTGCTGGACCAACGAGGAGGGCGCGCGCTTCACGCCGCCCATGGTCGCCTCCGGCGCCTTCGCGGGCGTCTTCGATCCCGACTGGGTGCTGGCCCTGCGCGACGACGACGGCAAGCAGTTCGGGGCCGAGCTCGAGCGCATCGGCTACGCGGGCAAGAGCGCGGTGGGCGGCCGGGCCATCGACGCCTACTTCGAGCTGCACATCGAGCAGGGGCCGATCCTCGATCGGGAGGCGGTGCCGGTGGGCATCGTGGTCGGCGGCTACGCCGCGCGCGGCATGCACGTCGACGTGCACGGTGAGACCGCGCACTCCGGCCCCACCCCGATGGACCGACGCCGCAACGCCCTGGTGGGCGCGGCGATGCTGGCGGTGGCGGTCAACGAGGTGGGCTGGAAGTACCACGCCAGCGAAGGCAAGGCCACGGTGGCCCGGCTGGTGGCGTGGCCCAACAAGGCGGGCATCCTCGCCGAGTACGCGCAGCTCACCTGCGACGTGCGCCACGCGGATCGGGCGGTGGCCGATCGCATGTGGGCGGAGGTGAAGGCGGCGATGCCCGAGTGCGCGCGGCGGGCGAACGTGGGGATGCGCATCGCGGGGGAGTGGCAGTTCGGCGACGAGCGCTTCGACCCGGGGTGCATGCGGCTGATCCGGGAGGCGGCCGAGCGCCTGGGGGTGCCCCACCGCGACATCCTGAGCCAGGCCGGCCACGACGCCTACTACGTCTCGCGCGTCGCGCCCACCGCGATGATCTTCACGCCCTGCCGGGACGGCATCTCCCACAACGAGGCCGAGCACGCCGAGCTCGACTACACCTCGCCGGGGGTGAACGTGCTGCTGCACGCGGTGCTGGCCCGGGCCAACCGGTAGAGGCGCCCGAGATCGCCGACTCCTCGCGGTCGCTCCTCCGGCATCCGCCGTTCGCCTTCCTCGCCTCGTCCCGGGTTCTCTCCAGCGTCGGCTTCCAGATGCTGGGGGTCGCGGTGGCGTGGGAGCTCTACGCGCTCACCGGCAGCGCGCTCGACCTGGGCCTGGTGGGCCTCGTGCAGTTCGCGCCGATGGTGCTGCTCACCCTCGTGGTCGGCCACGTCGCGGACCGCCACGACCGCCGCTTCATCGTGATCGCCTGCGAGGTGGTGAAGGCCGCGGTCGCGGTCGCGCTGGCCGCGGGGGCGATCGGGGACTGGCAGACGCGGGGCATGATCTTCGGGCTCATCGCGCTGCTCGCGGCCGCGCAGGCGTTCGAGAACCCGGCCATGAGCGCGCTGGTGCCGGAGGTGGTCGACCGTGCGCTCATCGCGCCCGCGATGGCGTGGGTGGTCTCCGCGGGCCAGACCGCGCAGATCGTGGGCCCCGCGCTCGGCGGGGCCCTCTACGTCTTCGGTCCCGGCGCGGCCTACCTCACCGCGGGCGCGCTGTTCGCGCTGGCGGGCGCGCTCGCGGTCGCGGTCCGGGTGGCGCGCACGGTGTGCGTGCGCGAGCCGCTCTCGCTGGCGACGGTGCTGTCGGGAGTGGCGTTCATCGTGAGCCGACGGGTGCTGCTGGGCAGCATGTCGCTCGACCTCTTCGCGGTGCTCTTCGGGGGGGCCACCGCGCTGCTGCCGGTCTACGCGCGCGACATCCTCGGCGCGGGCCCGGTCGGCCTCGGGCTCCTGCGCTCCGCGCCCGCGGTGGGCGCGCTCGCCATTTCGATCGTCCTCGCCCGCCACCCGCTCGTGCGCCCGATCGGTCCGACCCTCTTCTGGTCCGTGATGGTCTTCGGCGCGGCCACCGTGGTGTTCGGCGTCTCCAGGAGCTTCGCGCTCTCGCTGCTGGCGCTGGCGGTGCTGGGCGCGGCCGACGTGGTCAGCATGGTCATCCGCCTCTCGCTGGCCCAGATCCGCACCCCGGACGCGATGCGCGGGCGGGTGAGCGCGGCGCACTCGCTGTTCACCGGCACCTCGAACCAGCTCGGGGCCTTCGAGTCCGGGCTGGCCGCGGCGCTGCTGGGCCCGGTGCCCGCGGTGCTGCTGGGCGGCGTCGGCACCATCGCGGTGGCCGCGCTCTGGATGGTCCTCTTCCCCGAGCTGCGCCGGCTGCGTCGCTTCGAGGAGGACGCCTGACCGCCGGCTAGGGATCGAAGCGGCGCAGCACCCGCCCGGGGCGCCGGCCGGCGGGCCGCTCGATCACCCGACCGCGCTCCAGCACCGGCTCGCCGTTGACGAGGCTCCACTCCACGCCGCGGGCCCGCGAGACGAAGCGTGGCTCGCCGCCCGGGAGGTCGTGCCGCCACTCGGCGGGCAGGGCGTCCACGATGGCGGCATCGAAGATCACGACGTCGGCCCAGTAGCCGGGGGCCAGGCGCCCGCGCTCGGGGATGCGGTAGGCCCGCGCGGGGTCGTCGGTGAGCCGCTTGACCGCGGCCTCCAGCGTGAGCCGGCCGAGGCCGCGCACCCACTTGCCGAGCAGCGTGCTCGAGTAGCCCGCGTCGCACATCAGTGACAGGTGCGCGCCCGCGTCGGAGAGCGTGATGAGGGTGAGCGGGTGCGCGATGAGATCGCCCACCACCTGCTCGTCGGTGTTGAGCAGGCCGGCCAGGAACTCCACGTCGAGGCCGTCGGCGACGACGAGGTCGAGCCAGGCGTCGACGGGATGCTGGCCGGTGCGCCGCGCCAGGTCCGCGAGGCTGGTGCCGACCAGGGCCTGATGCTCGGGCCGGCTCGCGCGCAGCACCTGGACCAGGTCCCAGCGGCCCCGGAAGACCGCGAGCCGGCGCGCGTCCAGATCGGCCTTGAGCGCGGCGCGGAAGGCGGGATCGCGGTAGACCGCGAGCCACTCCGACTCGGGCCGCCGCATCACCTGCTGCCAGGCGGGCATCCCCTCGAACGGGTAGGGGTTGCGCATGGTGAAGTCCATGGTGAGCGGACGGCAGGAGACCTGCGGGCGCACCTCGACGCCCTCGCGATGGAAAGCCTCGGTCCGGGCGAGGTGCTCCGGCACGTACTCGGGCCGGTCGTCGCGCTGGAAGAAGGCGGCCCAGATGGCGGGACGGCCGCTGACGCGCCAGATCTCGCGCAGGTCCTCGAGCGTGGTCTTGGGGCCGATGGTGATCTGGAACAGGCCGCGCCCCGACTCGCCCATCGCCCGCGTCAGGGCGAGGAACTCGCTCCGATCGGCGAGGCGGCTCGCGACCGGCAGGCCGCCGTCGCCCACGTGGGCCTCCGCGGTGGAGGAACCGAGCCCGATCGCGCCCGCCGCCATCGCCTCGCGCACGAGGCCGCACATCGCCTCGACCTCCTCGGACGTCGCCACGCGGTGCTGGCTGTCGCCGCCCATGACCCACTGGCGGATCGTGGAGTGGCCGAGCAGCGCGGCCACGTTGAGGCTCGGGTTGCCGCGCTCGAGGTGGTCCAGGTACTCGGGGAAGGTCTCGAAGCCCCAGGTGATGCCCGCGCGCATCGCGGCCAGCGACATCCCCTCGACCCTCACCAGCGTGCGCATGATCAGGTCGCGGTCCGCGGGCCGGCAGGGGGCGATGGCGAAGCCGCAGTTGCCGATCACGGTGGTGGTCACCCCGTGCCAGATGCTGCTGGTGGCGTACGGGTCCCAGGTGTACTGGGCGTCGTAGTGCGTGTGCACGTCGATGAAGCCGGGCGCCACGATGAGGCCGCCCGCGTCGATCTCGCGGGCGCCGCGCTCCCGGATCTCGCCCACCGCGGCGATCCGTCCGTCCCGGATCGCCACGTCGGCCCGCCGCCCGGGCGTGCCGCCGCCGTCCACCACGGTGCCGCCGCGGATCACCAGATCGGTCATGTCGCTCCTCGCCTCCTCGCCGAGCGCCGGGGTCCAGTTTCGCCTACCGGCCGCGCGGTGTATAGTCCCCGGCCGGGAGGTCAGCCATGGTCCAGCCGATCCGCCGCGTCGTGACCGGGCACAACGCTCAGGGCCGCTCGGTGATCACGAGCGACGGGCCCTCGCCGCACGTGCTCACGCTCCCCGGCCGCCCCGACTTCGCGCTCACCGACCTCTGGGTGACGGACCGCGCGCCCGCGTCCAACGCGGGGAGCGCGGACCCGGCGAAGCGCCGGATGTCTCTCGAGCCGCCCGCGAACGGCACCATCTTCCGGGTGGTCGAGTTCCCCCCGGATGCGGCGGGGGGCGGCTTCGATCGCGCCGCCGCCTTCCGCGCGATGGGCGCCAGCCACGCCATGGATCCGGACGCCTCGCGGCATCCCGGAATGCACCGCACGGACACGGTGGACTACGCCATCGTGCTCTCGGGCGAGATCTGGGCGCTCATGGACGAGGGCGAGACGCTGCTGCGGGCGGGCGACACGCTGGTCCAGCGCGGGACCAACCACGCGTGGAGCAACCGGAGCGACCGGCCGTGCCTGGTCGCGTTCATCCTGGTGAGCGCGGCGCCGCTGGGCAAGCCGGCGCGCAACGGCCGGGTCAGCCGCCCAGCCGCCCCCGCCGGGCGAGGCTCGCCATCAAGGCGCCGGTCCCGAAGGTCCACGGCTCGGCCTCGTCGCAAGGCACGACCTCGTTGACCAGCCGCCCGATCTCGGGCGAGGCGATGGAGACGAGGTCGCCGCTCTTGTGGGTGAAGCCGCTGCCGGGGGCGCCGCGATCCGCGGTGGGCGCGAACATCGTCCCGATGAAGAGCACGAGCCCGTCCGGATAGCGGTGGTACTCGCCGCAGGCCTGCCCGGCCAGCTCGGTCAGGTCGCGGCTGATCTCGGCGACCCGCGTCTGGTGCGAGATGCGGAAGCCGTCCCGGCCCTCCACCACCGTCTCGAAGCCGACCCGCCGGGCCGCGTCGAGCGTGAAGCGCTCGTCCAGCAGCCGGAAGAACGGGCCCATGGAGCAGGAGGCGTTGTTGTCCTTGGCGCGCCCCAGGAGCAGCGCGCTGCGGCCCTCCACGTCGCGCAGGTTCACGTCGTTGCCGAGGGTGACCGCGCGGATCGCGCCGTCCCGGTTGATCACCAGCACCAGCTCCGGCTCCGGGTTGCTCCACACCGACGCGGGATGGACGCCCACGCGCGCGCCGGTGCCCACCGCGGCCATGGGCGGGCACTTGGTGAAGAGCTCCGCGTCGGGGCCGATGCCGACCTCGAGGTACTGCGACCACATGCCCTTGGCGACCAGGATCTCCTTGACCCGCGCCGCCTCGGGCGAGCCGGGTTTCACCCCGCGCAGGTCCGGGCCCACCACCGCCTGGATCTCCCGGCGCGCGCCCTCGGCGAGCGCCGGGTTGCCTCGGGCCCGCTCCTCGATCACGCGCTCCAGCAGGCTCGCCACGAACGTGACGCCGCTGGCCTTCACCGCCTGCAGGTCCGCGGGCGCCAGCAGCCACGGGCGGCCCGCGTCCCGCGCGCCCTCCACGCTGTTGCCGGCCAGCGCCTCCAGCGTGCCGACCGCGGGCGCGGCCTTCACGACGGCGCGCACCTCCGCGGACGTGGCCTCGTTCAGGAGCCGGCTCGTGGTCGGCCAGCGGCGGGTGAGGTCGACGACCTCGTCGCCGCGCACCGCCACCACCGCGGGGCCGTCCTCGGCGGGCAGCCAGGCGCGGCCGACCAGGAGCGCGTCGGCCGGATCGCGCGGCAGGCAGTCGCGGGCGGTGAGACGGGGCGCGGGGCTCACGCGAGGGCCTCGTACGTCGCGGCCACCAGCGCGGGCACGCGCCGGTCCGGGTGGCGCGCGGTGCCGGTGACGTACTGGTTGGTCACGTAGCCGAAAGCCAGGCGCGCATCGGGATCGGCGAAGCCGATGGAGCCGCCGCGGCCGGGATGCCCGAACGTGCGCCGTCCGGGGCCGCAGTCGAAGATGCTCCCGCGCATGCCGAGCATGAAGCCGGTCCCGAAGCGGGTGGGCAGGCCGAGGATCTCGTCGCGCCCGGACGACTGCTCGGCGATGGCCCGCTCGATGGTGGCGCGCGCGAGCAGGCGCACCCCGTCGAGCTCGCCGCCGCGCGCCAGGGCCGCGTAGACGCGCGCCACCCCGCGCGCGCTGGTGTGGCCGTTCGCGGCCGGCACCTCGGCCGCCCGCCACGCGCGCGTGTTGACCAGGTCGGCGGTCCGCGGCGGGTTGAGGAACGTGCGCCCGACCATCGACTCCGGATCGGCCAGGATCGTGTCCCAGATGGTGGGCTCGGTCACCGGCGGGGGCGGCAGCACGGTGGCCGCGCGCGCGTCCTCCGATTCCGGCACTCCGATGAAGAAGTCGGCCCGCAGCGGACCCGCCACCTCCTGGCGCAAGAACGTGCCCACGCTCCGCCCGTCCACGCGACGGATGACCTCGCCGACCAGGTGCCCGAACGTGATGGCGTGGTAGCCGTGGCGGCTGCCCGGCGGCCACCACGGCTCGCACTCCGCGAGCGCCGCGGTCATCGCCGACCAGCCGAACAGGGCCTCGGTGGGCAGGGGACGGCGGATCGCGGGCAGGCCCGCGCGGTGGCTCAGCAGCCACCGCACCGGGATCTCGCTCTTGCCCGCCTGGGCGAACTCGGGCCAGTACCGGGCCACCGGCGCGTCCAGGTCCAGCTTGCCGCGCTCGGCCAGCATGTGGGCGCAGAGGGCCACCATGCCCTTGGTGGTGGATGCCACGCTCACGAGGGTGTCGGCGGTCCACGGCCGCGTGCGCGCGGGATCCGCGTGGCCGCCCCAGCAGTCCACCACGCGCTCGTCGTCCAGGTACACGCACACCGCCGCGCCCACGTCGCCGTGCTCGGTGAAGTTGCGGAAGAACGCCTCCCGCACCGCGGTGAAGCGGGGGTCGCAGTGGCCGTCGATGGTCAGCATCGGGCGCCGATCGTCACGCGTCGTAGCCGGGCGGCTTGCGGAAGCCGCCGATCTCGCGGGCCAGCAGCGCGGTGAAGCGGATGGGCGTGAGGTCTTCGAGATAAGGGCCGATGACCTGGAGCCCGACCGGGAGCCCCTCGCGCGAGAGGCCCACCGGAAACGCGGTGGACGGCTGGCCGGGCACCGTGGAGAGCGCGGGATAGACGAGCCCGTGCATGTAGGGCACCGCGCGCCCGTTGATCGTGAAGGTGAGCGTGAGATCGCTCGTGTCCGGGGGCCACGCGCGCTCGATGTGCGGGTAGGCCAGCACGTTCATGGCGGGGGCCAGCAGCACGTCCCACTCGCGGAAGAAGGCGCGCCACGAGGCGCGGTGCTGCTCGCGGCGGCCGTTCCACACGAGATAGTCGCCCGCCGAGCCCTCGAGACCGCGGGCCGCGCCCAGGGAGAGCTCGTCGCCCGCCTGCCGGAAGGCCTGCGCGCGACGGCGCCGGGTCTCCTCGTCGACGCGCGCCCCGGTCACCGCGGAGAGCAGGGTGCGGTAGAAGGCCTGGTACTCGCGGTGGTCGCCGAGCCCCTCCGGCTGGATCTCCCTGACCACCGCGCCCATCTTGGCCAGGCGCCCGGCCAGGTCGGCGAGCGCGGCAGAGATCTGATCGTCCACCACCACCCACGGGATCGACGGCATCACCGCGACGCGGAAGTCGGCGAGGCGCTCGCGCCGCGGCGGAGGCAGCGTGACCTTCCACGCGACGTCCTCGCCCACCTCGGGGCCGGCCAGGACCGAGAGGGCCAGCTCGAGATCCTCCGCGCTCCGCGCGAGCGGGCCCTGCACGCCCATGACCACCGCGGAGTTCGGCAGGGGCGGCATCGGGAACTGGCCGCTCCGGGGCAGGAGCGTCTCGCTGGGGCGGTGGCCGTAGATGCCGCAGAAGACCGCGGGCACCCGGATGGAGCCGCCGATGTCGGAGCCGACCTCGAGCGCGCTGAGCCCGGCCGCCACCGCGGCCGCGCCGCCGCCGCTGCTGCCGCCGGGCGTGCGCCCGACGTCCCAGGGGTTGTTCGTCCGGCCGTACACCGGGTTCGCCGACTGCCAGTCGGCCAGCATCGGCGGCACGTTGGTCTTCCCGAGCAGCACCGCGCCCGCGCCGCGCAGGCGGCTCGGCGCGGGGGCGTCGTGCTGGGAGATGAAGTCCTTCCACTCCGGCACCCCGCAGCAGGTGTGGAGCCCGGTGACGTTGATCGACTCCTTGAGCGTGATGGGCACGCCCTGGAGCGGCCGGCGCTCGCCGCGATCGTGCGCGTGGTCCGCGGCGGCCGCCCGCTCGCGGGCGCGCGTGAAGTCGCGCACCACCACCGCGTTGAGCGCGCGGTCGTGCCGCTCGATGCGCCGGATGTGCTGCTCGGTGAGCTCGGCTGCCCGCACCGCTCCCGAGCGCAGGGCGGCCGCCATCGCGGTGGCGGGAGCGAACGGATCGACGTCGGCCATGACCGTCTCCTTGCCGTCTAGCGTACCCAGCCGCCGTGGACCGGGTGATGCGAGCAGAGGACCTCGACGAACGCGGGGCGGCCCTTGGCGTTCTCGTCGAAGGCGCGCCGGAGCGCCGGGATGATCTCCGATGGCCGGCTCACGTCCTCGGCGTGGAAGCCGACCGCGCGCGCCATGCCGGCCATGCACGCGGTGCCGTGGTCGGACACCTTCCAGGTGTACGGGTCGTGCCCGCCGCCCCAGAAGCCGGGGCCGTAGCCGGAGTAGCCGCCGTTGTTGATGTGAATGGTGGTGATGCCGATCTGGTAGCGGGCCACCGCCTCGAAGTTTCCCATCATGTAGCAGACACCCGCGTCCCCGGTGACGTGCACGCACTGGCGACTCGGGAAAGCGAGCTTGGCCGCGACCGCGCCGGCCAGGCTGAAGCCGAGCGTGGAGACGTTGCCCCAGCCCAGGTAGCCCCGCGGGATCTGGGCCTCGTACACGGTGGAGGTCTGGTCCCGCGTGTTGCCGGAATCCGCGGTGAGGAACGACTGCCGGGGATCGAGCACCTTGGCGAGGTCGCCGAAGACGCGATACGGATTGATCGGCGTCTCGTCGGACTCGAGCCAGGGACGGAACTTCTCCTTGAAGATCCGGCGCTGGGCCCGGATCTCTTCCAGGACTTCCGGCCGCTTCTTCGGACCCTTGCTCTCGAGCTCGGCGATCAGGGCCTGGAGCGTCAGCCGGGCGTCGCCGATCACCGCGTGCCGCGTCTCGTAGGAGCGGTTGATGTCGAGCGTGTCCACCGTGCACTGCACGATGGTCTTCCGGTCGGCGTCCGGCACGGTGTGGCTGAAGCGGCCGGGGAAGAGGCTCGAGCCGATGGAGAACAGCAGGTCGCACTTGCGCAGGAAGTGGTCGGCCATGTTGCCGCGCACCCCGAGCGAGAGCGGATGGTTCTCCGGGAACACGCCCTTGGCCTTGAGCGTGGTGAGCACCGGGATCTGGGCCAGCTCCGCGAACTGCCGCAGCTCGGCCGCCGCGTCCGCGTAGCAGACGCCCTCGCCCACGTGGAGCAGGGGATCCCGGGCCGAGAGGAGCGCCCGGATCGCGGCCTTCACGTCGTCCGGATCCGGCCCGCTGCGCCAGCCCTTCACCGGCGTGTAGGGGTGCTCGTCGGGATCGTACTCGCCCAGATCGCGCGGGATCAGCAGCAGCACCGGCCCCGGCCGGCCCGAGCGCAGGTGGGTGTAGGCGCGGCGCGTGTACTCGGGGATGAGGTCGGCGCGGTCCACCTCGCCCACCCACTTGGTGACCGACCGGAAGGCCTCCGCCATGTCGAAGTGGGTGTGGCGGCGCGCGCCCACCCCGAGGCCCTCCGCGATCACCAGCAGCGGCGAGGAGTCCTCCCACGCCTGCGCGATGGCGCCGTAGGCCATCTGGATGCCCGCCGCGTTCAGGCCGGCCATCACGGTGCAGACCCCGATCTGCCTGCCGTTCGTCACCCGGGAGAAGGCGTCGGCGACCGCGACCGCGAAGCGCTCCTCGCCCATCATGAGGATCGGCATGCCTTCCTCGCCGAGCGCGTTGTTCACCGGGCTCGTCGGGTAGCAGCTGACCCAGGGGGTGCCCTCCGCCTTGAGGATGCGGGCGAATCCGTTGACCGCCTTGATCTTCATGACCGCTCCTTTGGCTTGCGGATGTCCGCCACCGCGGCCGCGTAGCCCGCTCGCAGGATGCCCACGTCGGAGGAGTAGTTCACGATGGTCGCCCCCTGCGCGATGACCTCGCGCACCAGCTCGAGCGTGTCGACCGCCATCGCCACCGCCTTGCCGTGCTTGCGGGCGGCCTCCACGAGCCGCTGGCGGTGCTCGCGCACCACCGCGGCCTGCGCGGGCGTGCCCAGCACGCCCAGGTCCTGGGCGAGGTCGGTGGGCCCGAGGGTGAGGGCGTCGATGCCGGGCACCGCCGCGATCTCGTCGAGCCGCCGGAAGGCGTCCGCGCTCTCCAGCATCGCGGTCACGTGCACGCGCGCGTTGGCCTCCGCGGTGTGCAGGGCGGGCGGACGCACCCGGAATGCGGTGTGGGGTCCCGAACCGTACATGCCCCGCGAGCCGAGCGGCGCGTACCGCGTGGCGGCGACGATGGCCTCGGCCTGCTCGGCGGTCTCCACCTGGGGCACGTGCAGGTTCCACACCCCCGCGTCCAGCAGCCGCGTGATCCACTCCCGGTTGCCCTCGGGTGGGCGGACCACCAGAGGGAAGCTCATCGCTCGCGCGAGGGCGGCCATGTCGGCCACCGTCTCGATGGAGAACGCGGAATGCTCGAGGTCGAGCCGCGCGTAGTCGAGGCCGGCGGACTGGAGCAGCGTGAGCACGGCGGGGGTGCGGATCAGGGTGATCCACGTCCCGATCTGCACCTCTCCCCGCTCGGCCCGCGCGCGGTAGGCGTTCTCGGGCGGGCCGCCCGGCGCGGTCATCTCAGGAGCCCCAGGAGACGCTCTCGCCGCCGTCCACGATCAGGGAGATCCCGGTGATGAAGGAGGCCTCGTCGGAGTGGAGGAAGAGCGCGGCGTGCGCCACGTCCCAGCCGGTGCCCATGCGCCGGCCGAGCGGCACCCGGCGATCGCGCGAGGCGATCACCTCTTTGCGCGGGGTGCCGGCCGCCACGCGGGACTCGATCGCCATCGGGGTGTTCATGAGCCCGGGCAGGATCGCGTTGGCCCGCACCCCGTAGCGGGCGTTGTGGGCGGCCAGGTTCTCGGTGAAGGCCACCACCGCGGCCTTGGTGGTCTTGTAGCCCACCAGCGGGTAGGCGTTGAGCGCGGCCATCGAGGCGATGTTCACGATGGAGCCGTGGGACTCGCGCAGGGCGGGCAGCGCGTGCTTGCAGGTGAGCCAGGTGGCCTTCAGGTTCACCGCGAGGCTCCGGTCGAAGGCCTCCTCGGTGAGCTCCACCGCGGGGGCGTCGCCCAGGGCCAGGCTCGCGCCCACGTTGTTGTGCAGGATGTCGATGCGGCCGAACCGCTCGCGCGCGGCCGCGATGAGGGCGGCCACCTCGGCCTCGCGGGTCACGTCCGCCGCGTGGGCCCACGCCTGGCCGCCCTCCGCCCGGATCATGTCCGCCGTCTCCTGCGCGGAGGCCAGGTGGCGGTCCACCACGCACACGTGCGCCCCCTCGCGTCCCAGCACGAGGGCGGTGGCCCGACCGTTGCCGATGCCCTGACCGGGCGTCTGCCCGCCTCCCACCACGATGGCGGTCTTGCCCTCGACGCGCTTGGCCATGGACCCCATTCTTCTACCGCGCCCCCGCGGGCTGCGCAAGCCAATCCGGGCCGGGCGGGCCGCCATCTGCGATACACTACCGCCCGATCCTCGACGCCGACCTCCAAGGAGGACTTCCGATGACCATCGTCACCAGAGTGCTGGCCGCGCTGGCCGCCGTCCTGGCCGTGGCCGGACCCGCGCTCGCCCAGACCACCACCACCCTCACGATGTCGTCGTGGGTCTCGCCGCAGCACCACCTGACCAGCGTGGTGCTGCAGGGCTGGGCCAACGAGGTGGAGAAGGCGACCAGCGGCCGCGTGAAGTTCACGATGCTGCCCAAGCATCCGTCCGCGCCCCCCGGCACCTTCGACGCGGTCCGCGACGGGCTGGTCGACGTCTCCTACGTCACCGCGAGCTACACCCCGGCCCGGCATATCGTGCCGCTCATCGCCGAGCTGCCGGGAGCGGGGGACACCGCGCTGGTGAACTCGGTGGCCTACTCGCGCATCTACTGGAAGTACCTGCACGCGGTCGGCGAGTACAAGGGCGTCAAGCTGCTGGGCGTGTTCACGCACGGCCCCGGCCAGATGTTCACCAAGCGCCCGGTCAACGGGATCGCGGACGTGCAGGGCCTCAAGATCCGCACCGGCGGCGGCATCGCGGAGGCGGTGGCCAAGGCCCTCGGGGCCTCCGCGTTCGTGAAGCCGGCCCCCGAGTCCTACGAGCTGCTGAAGAGCGGGGTCGCGGACGGGGTGTTCTTCCCGCTCGAGTCCGTCGTCTCGTTCAAGCTCGACACGGTGCTCGAGCAGGCCACCATCTTCCCGGGCGGCATGTACAGCTCCGCGTTCGGCTTTTTCATGAACGAGGACAGGTGGAACAAGATCCCCAAGCAGGACCAGGCCATCATCGAGAAGCTCTCCGGCGAGCACCTGGCCCGCCTGGCCGGCCGCTCGTGGGACGAGGCCGACGCCAGGGGGCTCGAGGCGCTGAAGAAGTCGGGGGTGAAGATCGTGCAGGCGGATCCCGCCTTCGTGGCCGAGGTGTCCAGGCGCTCCGTCCCCATCGTGGAGGACTGGATCCGGAAGGCATCATCCAAGGGCATCGACGCGGCGAAGATCCTCGCCGAGTTCCGCGCCGAGCTGAAGAAGGTCGCCGCGGAAAAGTGACCCCGCGCTCCGACTGGGGGCGGCTCGTCGAGGTCCTCCTCGGCGCGGCCGCCTCCTTGCTCCTGCTGCTCCTGATGACCCTGACCTTCGTGGACGTGGTGGCCCGCTACGTCTTCAACCGGCCCATCGCGGGCGCCTTCGAGGTGACCGAGCTGCTCCTGCTGGTGCTGATCTTCGCGGGCCTGCCCCTGGTCACCTACGCCGACGAGCACGCGGTGATGGACTTCATCGACTCGGCGCTGGGGTCGCGCGGCACCCGGGTCCTGCAGCGGGTGGTGCAGGTCCTCTGCGCGGTCGCCATGGGTGGGCTGGCCTGGCTGGTATGGCTGAAGGCCGACCGCATCTGGGCCTACCGCGACGCCACCGACGTGCTGCGCATCGTCTACGGCCCCTTCGTGTACTTCATGGCGGTGACCATCGCGCTCGCCGCGATCATCCATCTCGCCAAGGCCGTGGCCCCCCGGTGATCGAGGGGCTGGTCGGCCTCATCGCGATGATGGTCCTCGCCTACCTGCGGGTGCCGATCTCCTACGCGATGGGGATCGTGGGCATCGTGGGCTACGCCTACATGCGCGACTGGAACTGGTGGGTGGCCTTCGCCATCGCCCAGACCAAGGTCTACGAGACCGGGCGCAACTACACCCTGTCGGTGGTGCCGCTGTTCATCCTCATGGGCAACCTGGTCACCCGGGCCGGCATGTCGCAGGAGCTGTTCCGCGCCGCCTACGCCTTCATCGGCCACCTGCGCGGCGGCCTCGCGATGGCCACCGTGTGGGCCTCCGCCGGCTTCGGCGGCATCTGCGGCTCCTCCATCGCCACCGCGGCCACCATGGCCAAGGTCGCCTACCCGTCGATGAAGCGCTTCGGCTACCACGACCAGCTCGCGGCCGGCACCGTGGCGGGGGCGGGCACGCTCGGGATCATGATCCCGCCGTCGACGATCATGATCATCTACGGGGTCTTCACCGAGACCAACATCGGGCAGCTCTTCGCGGCGGGCGTGCTGCCCGGCCTCCTGGGCGCGCTGCTGCTCTGCCTCGCCATCGCCTACACCACGTGGCGGCATCCGGAGTGGGGCCCGCCCGGCCGGCGCTCCTCGTGGGGCGAGCGGCTGGCCGCCCTGCGCGAGGTGTGGGCGGTGGCCGCGCTCTTCCTGTTCGTGATGGGCGGCATCTACGGCGGGCTCTTCACCGCCACCGAAGGAGCCGGGATGGGGGCGATGGGCGCGCTGCTGTTCGCGCTGGCCCGGCGGGCGCTGACCTGGCGCACCCTCTACGAGGCGCTGCTGGAGTCGGCGCGCACCACCTCCATGCTGTTCCTGATCCTGATCGGCGCGCTCATGTTCGCCGAGTTCATCAACATCACCACCATGCCCGCGGACCTCAAAGCCCTCGTCTCGCGCCTGGGCCTGAGCCCCCTCATGGTGGTCTCCATGATCTGCGTGATCTACGTGGTGCTGGGCACCGCCATGGAGGAGCTGTCGATGGTGCTGCTCACCATGCCGGTGTTCTTCCCGGTGGTGGTCCAGCTCGGCTTCGACCCGGTGTGGTTCGGCGTCATCATCGTGTGCGTGGTGGAGATCGGCCTCATCAGCCCCCCGGTGGGCATGAACATGTTCGTGCTGAAGACGCTGCTGCCGCACGTGCCCACCGGCACCGTGTTCCGCGGGGTGATGCCGTTCATGTGGGCCGACGTGCTGCGCCTGGCGATCCTGGTCGCCTTCCCCGTCATCGCGCTGTGGCTGCCCCGCATGATGCGCTGAGGGCCCGGTGACCGGCCGGCAGGTCCTGGCCTGGCTCGCCGGGCTGGCGATCGTGACGATCGCCTGGCTCGCGCACCCGTTCGCGACCGGGCTCCTCATCGGCGCGCTCATGGGCTTCACGCTGCAGCCGCTGCACGTGCGCATCGTCCGCTGGAGCCGGCGGCCGACCCTGTCGTCGGTGGCCCTGGTGATCGCGGCCGGGCTGGTGATCGTCGCCGCCGCGGTGGGCTTCGCCTCCGCCTTCGTGACCCAGGCGGTGGCCTTCTCCACGTCGGTGCGGGAGCAGCTCAAGCCGGGCGGCGCCCTCACCGCGTGGGTGGAGACGGTGGGCGGCTGGCTCGCCCGCCTCGGATTCTCCACCGACGCCATCATGGACCGGGTGCGGGCGGGCGCCGCCGACATCGCGACCGGGTCCGCGTCGGTGGCGGGGACGGTGGCCTCGGTGACCCTCGACAGCCTGCTCGGGCTCTTCTTCGCCCTGCTCACCATGTACGTGATCCTCACCCACTGGGCCGGCATCGTGACCACCCTCATCGACGTGTCGCCGCTGCGCCGCGAGGACACCCGCGCGCTGCTCGAGCAGTTCCGCACCGTGGGGCGCATCACGCTCGCGGGGACGGTGGCGACCGGGCTGGTGCAGGGCACGCTGGCCGGGGTCGGCTACTGGATGACCGGGGTGCCGCGCCCCCTCTTCCTGGGCGTGGCCACCGCGGTCGCCTCGCTGGTGCCGGTGATCGGCACGCTGCTCGTCTGGGTGCCGGCCGGGCTCTACCTGCTCGCGGCCGGCTCGCTCGGGGCCGGGATCCTCCTGCTCGCGTGGGGCGCGCTGGTGGTGGTGGGCTTCAGCGACTACGTCATCCGCCCCCGGCTGGTGGGCGAGGAGGACATGCCCGCGCTCCTCGTCTTCCTCTCCCTCTTCGGCGGCCTCGAGGTGCTCGGGCTACCCGGCCTCATCGCGGGGCCGGTGATCATGGCCCTCGCGGTGGCGGTGCTGCGCCTCTACGCGCGCGAGGCGCGGAGGGGCTAATTGGCCGGTCGCGGCGCCGCGAGCGCGGCGGCGCCGTGGTACAGTGACACGCGGAGATTCTGGTGATGCGCGGTTCCCCGTTCCATCTCCGGCCCCCGCTGGACACGCGCGCCGCATGACCGCACCGGCACGTCCCGACGGCGGCGTCACGTTCGACCTCCGCGCGCTCGATCGGGAACTGCGCGGAGAGGAGGCCTACCTGCGAGACGGTCACACCGCGCGCACCCTCGTGCGCGAGCGTGACCTGCGCATCGTCCTGGTGGCGATGCGGGCGGGAGCCCGGATCTCGGAGCACCGCGCCAACGCGACCACGTCCGTCCACTCCCTGAGCGGGCACATCCGGCTGCGCGTGGCCGACCGGGAGGTCGATCTGCGGCCCGGCCGGGTGCTCGTCCTCGACACCGGCCGGCCCCACGACGTGGAGGCGCTCGAGGAGAGCGCGTTCCTGCTCACGCTGGGCTGGAGCTGAGGCGCCGCCGAGGGCCGCGCCTCGCCCATCGATGGCAGACGCATCCCGCCATTCCGGTCCCGCCGCCGCGCCGGCGCGATCGTCCGAGCGCACGTCCCCGAGGACGCGGGGCGCGCTGCGGGAGCGCCTCACCCGGGGCGAGGACATCGTCGCAGAAGCCGGTGCCGGACGCCCCGCTCTGGACGGCCAAGCAGGACTCGATCACGCTGCCCGCGCAGGTCGGGCTGCCCGGCCTCCGGCACTCCATCGGGCTGGCCCGCTGGTGGCACCTCGGCGTCGCCACGCTGTGGCTCGCGAAGGAGCTCGTGTTCTACGTCCTGCTCTTCGCGACCGGGGAATGGCGGCGCATCGTCCCCACCAAGGGGCAGGTGTGGGCCGACGCGGCCTCGGTCCTCCTCCAGTACCTCTCCCTGCGCTGGCCGACGGAGGACGGCGGGGTCGCGTACAACGGGCTCCAGATCCTCGCCTACTTCGTCACCGTCTTCGTGGCGGCGCCCCTCGCGCTGGTGACCGGCCTCGGCATGTCGCCGGCGCTCTCGACCCGCTCAGCATCCAGACCGCGCTGGACGCCAAGCCGGGCCCCTACACCGAGAACGACATCTCGCCGTACTTCTGGCACGACGGCAAGTCTCCGGAGACGCCGGAGTGCTCCGCGCTGTTCGACCGCCACTTCGCGGACTACCGGCTCCGCATCGAAGGGCTCGTGGAGAACCCGGTCGCGCTCAGCCTCGAGGCGTTGCGGGCGCTGCCGCGCCACGAGCAGACCACCCAGCACTTCTGCATCCAGGGCTGGTCGGGGGGTGGCCCGGTGGGGCGGCGTCTCCATGCAGACCATCCTCGAGCTGGTGAGGCCCCGGCCGGAGGCGAAGTGGGTGGTGTTCTACTCGCCGGGCGACGCGCCGACGGCGGCCGCTACTACGACGCGCACCCCATCGAGCAGATGCGCTACCGCCTCACGATGCTCGCCTACGAGATGAACGGGGCGCCGCTATCGTACGGCCACGGGGCCCCCCTGCGGCTGCGCAACGAGGTGCAGCTCGGGTTCAAGCAGGTGAAGTGGATCGCGGGGATCGAGTTCGTCGCGCACTTCTCCGACATCGGCGGCGGCTACGGCGGCTACAACCAGGATCACGAGTTCTTCGGGTATCGCCAGTCGATCTGATCCCGATCCGGCCTTCGCGGGGTCGACGGATCCCGCGAGGCCGCCGGCCTGCTAGCTGCGGGCCGCGATCTCCGCGTCCAGCAGCTCCCGGAGCTGCCGCAGGTCCTCGAGGTCGAAGTGCTTGAGCTGGTCCTCCACCAGCACCTCGATCGCGCCCTGCACCACGATGCGCTGGTGGACCGCCTTGAAAAGATCCCCGAGCCACTCGCCCTGCTTCCGCGCGTTGGCGTCGAGCTGGATCTTGCCGGACTGGATGAGGGCGACCACGATATCCCGGGTGATCTCCGATACGCTGCCTCCCGCCATGTTCCCTCCGGGTGACTGGTCTGCAGGCTCTCGATGGTTCATGGCTCCCGAGCCTACCAAGCCCGGGCGGCAGCGGCAATGCACCGCTCGGAGCACGCGCAGGCGCGGATCGGACGCGCCGCGGCTTGTGCTGGCGTGTGGCGCTCCATCTTGACCTCTCCGAGGCCGAGGAATGACGCCGCAGACCGACGCTGACCTGGCCGCTCTGGTCGAGGCCCTGCAGGCGTCGCTCTCCGAGGAGAGGGCCCGGCGGGCCCGGCTCGAGCGGGAACTGACCGAGGCGACCGATCGGCAGGCGGCCACCGGCGCTATCCTGAGCCTGATCGCGGCCTCGCCCGCCGACGTGCAGCCCGTCTTCGAGGCGATCGCCGAGGGCGCCCTGCGCCTCTTCGGGGCATGGTCCACCTCGGTCTACCGTTACGAGAACGGGCTCATCCAGCTGGTGGCCGCACGCGGCGGCCGGCCCGGGAGCAGCGAAGCCTTCGCGGAGGAGCTGGCGACGCCACACCCGCCCGACCCGGACATTCCCTATGGACGGGCGGTCTTGACCGGGACGGTACAGCACATCGCCGACGTCGACGCCGACCCGACCTGGAGCCCGCTCATCCGCGACCATGCCCGGCTGCGCGGTTTCCACTCGGTGGCGATGGTCCCCATGCTCCGCCGGCCGGACCTCGGCATCGTGATCGGGATCGCTCGCATTCAGGCGGACGGCTTCACCGACGCCGAGCTGGCGCTGTTGCGGACCTTCGCCGACCAGGCGATGATCGCCGTCGACAACGCGCGGCTGCTCGGTGAGCTGCAGGCCAGGAACGCCGATCTCACCGCGGCGCTGGAGCAGCAAACGGCCACGAGCGAAATCCTGCGCGTGATCTCCAGCTCGCCCACCAGCGTGCAGCCGGTTTTCGCCGACGGCGCCACCCCCGACCAACTCGAGGCAGTCCACGCGGCCTACCCGACGCCCCCCGGGCGAACCTCGGTGGCGGCCCAGGCGATTCTCGAGCGCCGAGTGATCGCAATCGCCGATGTGCAGAGCGATGTGACAGAGCCGGGACGGGTCGCGCGGGCCCGGGCGATCGGGTACCGCAGCCTGGTAGCAGGGCGGCGCGGCGATCGGCGCCATCAACGTCGTGCGCTTCGCCGACCAGGCCGTCATCGCCATCCAAAACGTGCGCCTGTTCACCGAGCTCGAGACGCGCAACCGCGAGTTGCGGGTGGCCCTGGAGCAGCAGACCGCGACCAGCGAGCTGCTCAAGGTGATCGGCACGCGGTCCGGCTGTGCGAGGCGGATCGGGCGTTCATCTTCCGGTCCGAGCGGGGGGTGCTGAGAATCGTCGCCGCTCAGAACGTGCCTCCCGAGATGCGGGCCTTCGTCGAGAAGAATCCGATGGTGCCTGGACGGCAAAGGAGCACGGCGCGCGCGGCGTTCGAGCGGCGTACCATACACATTCCCGACGTGCAGGCCGATCCCGAGTTCACCTACGGTGCCGACCTTCGCGGACCTCGACGCTCCGGGCCTGACGTCGAGCCCGTGCAGGTCGTCGACATCCTCGCGGAGGGGGCCTACCACGGCCCGCTCCGCGATGTGCTGGTGGCCGCGCGGTGGCGCAAGCGGGGCTGGGACGTGGGCGGCCTCGAGGCGGGGGTCAGCCAGGGCTACGCCACCATCGGGGCCATCGGCTTCGAAGGGCGCGTCGACTACGGCGCGATCGGAACGGTCACCAACCTGGCGGCGCGGCTGTGCGGCGAGGCGACCGGCGGGCAGATCCTGGTCTCGGCGCGGATCGCGACCGCGGTGGAAGGGCTGGCCGACGCGGAGAGCGTCGGGCCGCTGACCCTGAAGGGGCTGGCCCGGCCCATCCCCACCTGGAGCGTGCGCGGGCTGCGCTGACGCGGAGCCGCGCGCGGGGGCTACAGCGCGCGCAGGCGGGGGTAGAGGAGAACGGTGGCGCCGGCCAGGGCCACGAGGGCCAGGCCGCTGGCGCCGAGCGCCGCGCTCACGCCGAAGAGGGAGGCGAGCGCGCCGATCTGGAGCTGACCCAGCGGGGCGAAGCCGATCGCGACCACCCACGCGCCGCCCGCGCGGCCGCGCAGGCGATGGGGCACGCTCAGCTGCAGGAGGCTCTGCGCCAGCAGATCCGCGAGTGCGCCCGCCGCGTTCGCCACGAGCACGAGCGCCACGACGCCGGCGAAACCCACCAGGTAGGGCGCTCCGCCGAGCGTGATCAGGCTGCCGCCGAAGGCCAGCAGCACGACGACGAACATCGCACCGCCGCCGCGGGCCAGCCCGAGCATGGAGACCACCAGCGCCAGGATGCCGCCGACCGCCCGCGCCGCGTTCATCACCCCGAGTCCCTCCGGCCCGGTGTGCAGCACGTCGCGCGACAGGCTCGGCAAGAGCGCCTGGTGCGCGAAGCCCAGCACCTCGGCGCCGGCGGTGAGCAGCATCAGCACCCGCAGCGTCGAGTCGGCGCGCACCGCGACGAAGAACCCGGTGACGCCGCGCCAGAGCGAGCCGGTCTCGCGCTCTCCCGTCGGCGCGGGCGCCGACGCGGGCAGCAGCGCGAGCCCGCCGGCCAGATAGGCGGCGGCGACCGCGAGGTAGGCGTGGCCCGAGCCGAGATGCGCGATCAGCGCGCCGACCCCGAGGGAGCCGAGCAGCCAGCCCGCGCGCATCGCGATGCCCAGCACGGCGAGGCCGTTGACGAGCGCGGCCGCGCCGACCACGTCGTGGGCGTAGCTCTGGCGCGCGGCGTGCTCGATGCCGCGCAGGCCGCCGGCCACGAAGGTCAGCAGCAGGAGGTGGCCGAGCGTCACCACGCCGAGCAAGGTCAGCGCGCCCGCCACCGCGGTGGCGGCGGCCTGGCCCACGCCGGTGACGACCAGCAGCCGCTGGCGGGGCACGCGGTCGGCCAGCACGCCCGCGGGCACACCCACGAAGGCCAGCGGCAGCGCACGGCAGCCCATCGCCGCGCCGACCAGGAACGGCGAATTGGTCAGTTCGAGCGCGAGCCAGCCCAGCACGACCAGCTCGCCCATCATGCCGACCGAATTCAGCAGGGTGCCGGCTCCGAGCCACCGCAGATCGGGGAGCCGGAGGAGCGCGGCGGCGGCCCTCACCCGCGGGCGGGCGCGAGAGCCGGGCGGCGCAGCAGCGCGAACGCGAGCGGGCCCAGCACGAGCAGCGCGCCCACCGCGTTCAGGATCGCGAAGCCCCAGAGCCCGAGGATCATGCCCCCGACGGCGGAGCCGACGGCGCCCATCAGCCCCATCAGGAGATCGGCGAGGCCCTGCACCGAGGCGCGCTCGGCGGGAGAGAGCGCGTCGGTGAGCAGCGCGCTGCCCGAGACGAACGCGAGGTTCCAGCCGACCCCGTTGAGGAAGAGGGCGAAGATGATCGCGGGCCCCGCATACCCGGGCAGCAGGCCGGCCAGCACCACCGCCGCGATCAGCAGCAGGGCGCCGGTGGCGATCACCGGCATGCGGCCGAAGCGGTCCGCGAGCCAGCCGGAGAGCGGCGAGGCCACGTACATGCCGGCCAGGTGGAGCGCGACCGCCACCCCGATCACCCCCACCGAGTGCCCCTGATCGTGCAGGTAGAGGGGCGAGGTGGAGGTGGTGCTGATCATCACGAACTGGCTGATGGAGAGCGTGGCGAGCGCGATCTGCACGCGCCCGTCGGCGAGGATCTCGCCGAGCCGGCGCGCGGGGCCCACGGCCGCGCCCGCATCCGCGGCCGCGTCGAGCCGCGCGAGGGCGAGGGGATCGGGGCGGAGGAACAGCAGGGTCAGCATCGCCGCGATGCCGTAGCCGGCCACGCTCACCATGAACGGGCTGGCGGTGGCGGGCACGCCCAGGTGCATGCCCAGCGCGATCGCGGGGGCGGTGAGGTTCGGGCCGATGATCGAGCCGACGGTCGAGCCCCACACGATGATGCCCATCGCGCGACCGCGGTGCTCGGGCCGGCTCACGTCGGCGGCCGCGTAGCGGGCGAGCAGGTTGGAGGTGCTGGCGACGCCGAAGAAGGCCATGCCGACCAGCATCAGCGGGAAGTGGCGCACCGCCACGCCCAGCAACCCCAGGCCCGCGCCCACGACCGCGAGCCAGTAGCCGAGGACCAGGCCGGGCCGCCGGCCCGCGCGCTCCATCAGGCGGGCCAGGGGCCAGCTCGCCAGCGCGGTGCCGAGCGCCCCCACCGCGACCGGCACGCCCGACCAGGTGTTGGTGCCGGTGATGCTGGCGGCCATGATGCTGCCGACCGCGAGGCCGATGGAGTGGCCGGTGCTCCCGCACACCTGCGCCACGAACAGCGTGGTCAGGAGCTTCGCGCGGACGGCGCCGCGCGATGACGTCGGCGTCAGCGCGTGCATGAGCGAGCCTCGGGCATCGTACCACGCTCCCGGCGCGGGGGGCGGTTCCCCGGGCGCGGATTCTGATAGGATGCGCGAATGCGCGTGAGCCGCGTGACTCCGTTCCTCGCCGACCTGGGCGGCGGCAAGAACCTCTGCTTCGTGGCCGTCGACACCGAGGGCGGCCCGCGCGGCTGGGGCGAGTGCTACACGCAGGCCGACCGCGACACCTCCATCGTGGCCCTGGTGGAGGCGCTCGGCCGCTATCTGGTCGGCCGCGACGCCTCGCACATCACCCACTTCGTGCACTGGGCCTACCACGACTTCGCGGCCAAGCGCGGTGCCATGGACTTCTGGTCGGCGGTGAGCGGCCTCGAGCAGGCGCTGTGGGACATCGCGGGCAAGCGGTACGGCGCCCCGGTGCACGCGCTGCTCGGCGGGCCGTGCCGCGAGCGCGTTCGCGTCTACGCCAACGGCTGGTACGGCGGCGCGAAGCAGCCGGCCGACTACGCGGCGCGGGCCCGCGAGACGGTCGCGCGCGGCTTCACCGCGCTCAAGTTCGACCCGTTCCCGGGCCCGTGGCGCACCCACATCGAGCGCGCGGCCGAGGAGCAGGCGGTGGCGACGGTGGCGGCGGTGCGCGAGGCGGCGGGCCCCGCGGTGGACCTGCTCATCGAGGTGCACCGGCGGCTGGCGCCCATGCACGCGATCCGGCTGGCCCGCGAGATGGAGCGCTTCCGCCCTTTCTGGTACGAGGAGCCGGTGTCCTCCACGAATCTCGAGGCGCTCGTGGAGTGCCGGCGGCAGATCGCGATCCCCATCGTGACCGGGGAGGAGCTCTACACCCGCGCCGAGTTCCGCCGCTGCTTCGAGCTGCGCGCGGCCGACATCGTGAATCCCGACGTGTGCAACTGCGGCGGCATCGGGGAGCTGCGCGCGATCGCCCAGATGGCGGAGCCGTCCCTGGTGACGGTGTCGCCCCACAACTACAACTCGACCACGGTGGGGCTGGCCGCGACCCTCCAGGTCTCCGCCGCGATCCCCAACTTCCTCATCACCGAGTACTTCGTGAACTTCGAGGCCCGGGGGCGGGAGATCGCGCGCCCCGCCTTCGAGGTCCGCGACGGCTTCATCGCGGTGCCGACCGCTCCAGGCCTGGGCCTCGAGCTGGACGAGGCGGCGCTGGCCCGCTTCCCGACCCGGACGCACGCGCGCGCGATGCCGACGCCGGCCAAGGAGACGCCGTGACCGCCGCGCGGATCGATCGGCGCGACTTCCTCCGGGCCGGGCTCGCGGCCGGGCTGGCCGCCGCCGGGTCCGCGCGGCCGGCGCGCGCCGGCGCGGCCGACCTCGACTTCGCCTCCGCGCGGGAGGCGGCGCGCGCCATCCGCGCCGGCTCCGTGTCCTCGGTGGAGCTGACCCGACGGATGCTCGACCGGATTGCGCGCCTGAATCCCGGGCTCAACGCGGTGGTGGCGCAGGACCCGGACCGGGCCCTCGCGCAGGCCCGCGCGGCGGACGAGGCGCTCGGCCGCCGCGAGTGGTGGGGCGCGTTCCACGGCGTGCCGATCACGGTGAAGGACAGCTTCGAGACCGCGGGGCTCGTGACCACCGCGGGCGCCCCGGAGCTGCGGCAGCACGTGCCGGTGCGCGACGCCACCGTGGTGCGGCGCCTGCGGCGCGCGGGCGCGGTGGTGCTCGGCAAGACCAACGTGCCGCTCTACGCCAGCGACTGGCAGACCTACAATGCGGTCTACGGGCAGACCGGCAACCCGTGGGATGTGGCCCTGACGCCGGGCGGATCCACCGGCGGCGGCGCGGCCGCGCTGGCGGCGGGGCTCAGCTTCCTCGACCCGGGCAGCGACCTCGGGGGCTCGATCCGGATTCCCGCGCACTTCTGCGGCCTCTACGGGCACAAGCCCTCGCTGGATGTGGTGCCGCTGCGCGGCCACATCCCGCCGCCGCCCGGCGTCCCCGCGACGCCGCCCTCGACGCTGCCGGTCGCGGGGCCGCTGGCGCGGTCTGCCGCGGACCTGCTCGCTGCGCTCGAGGTGATGGGCGGCCCCGACGGCGACGAGGCGCTCGCGTTCCGGTGGACGCTGCCGCCCGCGCGCGGGCGGCGCCTCGCCGACTACCGGATCGGGTACGTGCTCGACGATGCCCGCGCACCGGTGTCATCGGATCAGGCGCCGCGCCTGGCGGAGGCGGTGGAGGCGCTGCGGCGGGCGGGCGCGCAGCTCGAGGAGGGCTGGCCCCGGGGCCTGGACCTGGACGCGCAGTACGAGGCGTACCTGACGCTGCTCTTCGCGCACTTCACGCCGCCTCCGCCCGCGGATCGGCTGCCGGCCCTGCGCCAGCTCGCGGCGAGCCCGGAGCGCTCCTACGGAGTGCGCTACGCGCGCGCGGTCACCGCGACCGGTGCGCAGCTGGGCGGGGCCGAGGGGCGGCGGCGCGCGATGCGCGGGATCTGGCAGGCCTACTTCCGCACCCACGACGCGTTCCTGATGCCGACCGCGCTCGTGCCCGCGTTCCCCCACGATCACGCCAACGACCAGCTCACGCGCGTGCTGGCCACTCCGGCCGGCCCGCGCCCTTACGGCGACCTCGCGTTCTGGATCTCGTTCGCCACGCTCGCGGGCCTGCCCGCCACCACCGCTCCCGTCGGCCTGACCGCGGGCGGGCTGCCGGTGGGCCTGCAGATCGTGGGGCCCTATCTCGAGGACGCGACGCCGATCGCGGTGGCCGGGCACCTGGCCGACCTGGTCGGCGGCTTCCGTCCGCCGCCGGGGTATCGATGACGACGCCCGTCGGGGAGGAGCGCCCGGGCTGGTCCGCCCTCTGGCCGCTCGATCCGGGCATCGCGTTCCTCAATCACGGCTCCTACGGCGCGTGCCCGCGGGAGATCCTGGATCTTCAGGCCGCGCTGCGCGCCGAGCTCGAGTCCGAGCCGGTGCGCTTCCTCGGGCGCGAGCTCGACGACCGGCTGGATGCGGCGCGGGCGGCTCTGGCCGCGTTCGTGGGCGCCGACGCCGACGATCTGGCCTTCGTCGGCAACGCCACGTCGGGCGTGAACGCGGTGCTGCGATCGATCCGCTTGTCACCGGGCGACGAGCTGCTGACCACCGATCACTGCTATCAGGCGTGCCGCAACACGCTCGACTTCGTGGCCGAGCGCAGCGGCGCGAAGGTCGTGGTGGTGCGGCTGCCGTTCCCGGTGTCCGCGCCGCAGCAGATCGTGGACACCGTGCTGGCCGGGGCGACCGCGCGGACCCGCCTGGCCCTGCTCGACCACATCACGAGCCCCACCGCGCTGGTGCTGCCGATCGGGGCGCTGGTGCGGGCCCTCGCCGACCGCGGCGTGGACACGCTGGTGGACGGCGCGCACGGCCCCGGCATGGTGCCGCTCGACCTCACCGCCCTCGGCGCCGCCTACTACACCGGCAACTGCCACAAGTGGCTCTGCACCCCGAAGGGCTCCGCGTTCCTCTGGGTGCGGCGGGACCGCCAGCCCGAGATCCATCCGCTCACGATCAGCCACGGGGCCAGCGGATCCCGGGAGGGCCGCACGCGCTTCCGCCTCGAGTTCGACTGGACGGGGACGCAGGACCCCACCGCCTGGCTCACGGTGCCGCGCGCCATCGAGTACCTGGGCGGCCTCGTCCCGGGGGGATGGCCCGCGCTGATGGCCCGCAACCGGGCGCTGGCGCTCGAGGCCCGCCGCCGGCTCTGCGCGGCGGTGGGGACGCCGCCGCCGTGCCCCGACGAGATGATCGGCTCCATCGCGAGCGTGATGCTGCCCGACAACCGCACGGTGGAGCGCGGCTGGCGCGTGCGAGACCCGCTGCAGGGGCGGCTCTTCGAGCGCTGGCGGATCGAGGTGCCGATCATGCGGTGGCCGGCGCCGCCCCGGCGCCTGATCCGCATCTCCGCCCAGCTCTACAACCGGCTGCCGCAGTACACCCGGCTGGCCGAGGCCCTGAAGCGGGAATTGCCTCTGGATTAGATTGTGATTGCCTTGTGATTCAATCGGTGTACACTCGGGACAGGGAGGCGCTCACGATGGCTCCAGCCCGGGTTGCCGGCTCCCGGCCCGATCTGCAGGCGCACGACGACGCGATGCGGGCCCCGTTCCCCTTCGTGGCGCGCGAGCTCACCCGCATCCTCGGCGCGAAGCTCGTCGCCTACATCGCCCGCGTCTCGGAGACCCGGGCGGTCCACGAGTGGGCGGCCCAGGGGCGGGGGCCCAAGGACCCGTCGGTCGTCCCGCGCCTGCGCCTGGCCTTCCAGGTGGCCCGCCTCATCGGGCAGCGCGACAACCCCGAGGTGGCGCAGGCGTGGTTCCAGGGGTTGAACCCCCAGCTCGACGACCGATCGCCCGCGCGGCTGCTCCGCGAGGGCGATCTCGACGAGGTCGGCCCGGAGATCGTCGCGGCCGCGCGCGCGTTCGTCGTGGGCGGATGACCGACCTCGAGGAGGCGGCGCCGCCCGCGCGCATCCTCCGGGTCGGCCGCCCGCCCAACCCGTGGGCGTGGCCGCGCTGGGAGATCGCGGGGGAGGACGGCACGTTCGGCAACCGCTGGGACGACGCTCGCAGCACCTATCGGGTCCTCTACGGCTCGTCCCAGCTCGAGGCCTGCTTCGTGGAGACGCTGGCCCGCTTCCGGCCGGATCCGCACGTGCTGGCCGGGCTGGTCCGCATCCGCGGCGACGAGGCCGCCGAGGCGCCTGGGCTCCTGCCGCGCTCGTGGCTCACGGGGCGGGTGATCGGCGAGGCGGCGGTGCGCGGACGCTTCTGCGAGATCGGGGCGCCCGGCTCGCTCGCCCATCTGCATCGCGCCCTCGCCGCGGTGCTGGTGCGCCACCGCCTCCGGGAGCTGGACGGGGCGGCCATCCGGCTGACCGCGCCGCGCCGCTTCACCCAGGAGATCTCGAGCTACGTGTACGCGCAGAGCGACGTCCGCGGCCGGCCCCGCTTCGCGGGCATCGCGTACCGGTCGCGCTTCGGCGACCGCTTCGAGAACTGGGCGATCTTCGAGCGGCCGGCGGCGCGGCCGGTGATCCGGCGCCTCGCCACCCGCCGCATCGATCCCGCGCAGCCGGAGCTGCGCGCCGCGCTCCGGCTGCTGGGCCTGCGCCTCGGGGCGTGAAGCCGGCCCGCGCGGGATCGGATCAGTCGGTCAGCGAGCGGTAGATCTCGACCTCGGCCGCGCCCTCGGTCAGGCCCTCCTTCTCCCGGCGCTCACGGTAGGCGGCCAGGTGGGGCGCCTTGCGGTGGGCGTCGAAGGCGGCGTCGTCCCGGTACTGCTCGTAGAAGATGAAGAGGTCGGGATCCTTCGTCGAGCGGTGCGGGCGGTAGACCAGGCAGCCCGGCTCCGCCTTGCGCACCACTGCCGCCTGCTCCGCGAGCAGCGCGGCGAGCGCGTCGCCCCTGCCCTTCGCGGCCCGGATCTTCGCCACCACCGTCAGCACGTTGGCCATCGCCGGCTCCTTGGTCCTCGAGATGAGCGTCCCGGCCGCCGAGTATACGGCATCGCGCCCGCGCTCACAGGCGGCGCGAGGCGAGGAGGGCGAGGGCGTTGGCCGCCACCATGGCTCCGCCCACCGCGACCGCGAAGCGCGCGTCCACCGCGGCCGCGAGCAGGCCGCCCAGCAGGCCGCCGAGCGGGAGCAGGTTCCAGCAGAGCGAGCAGAGGCTCATCACGCGGCCGCGCAGCGCATCGGGCACCGTCTGCTGCAGCTGGGTCGAGACGTGGGTGAGGTAGAAGGTGTTGCGGAAGCCGACGCACGCGAGGACCGGCAGGGCCACCGCGAGGCCGGGCGCGCGCGAGAACACCACCAGCCCCAGGCCCATCGCCGCCGCGCCGATCAGGATGATGAGCCCGCGGCGCCGCAGGCGCGGGGCACCGAGGCCACCACCAGCGTGCCCGCGAGCGTGCCCAGGCCGTGGCCCGCGTTGGGCGCGCTCTCAGGCCCGCCAGGGCTCGACCAGGATCTTGGCGTGCTGCTCCGGGGAGGCGAGCGCCTCGAACGCGCCGGCCACGCCCTCCAGGCCGACCCGCCCGGTGACGAGCGGCGCGACCGGGATCGCGCCGCTCGCGATGTGGTCGAGCGTGGCCGCGAACTCCTCGGGGGTGTAGCCCAGCACGAACTGCAGGGCCAGCTCCTTGGTGATGCCGAGCATCGGGTAGATGGTGTCCGGCTGCATGCACACGCCCACCACCACGATCCGGGCCGCGCGGGGCGCGGCGGCCATGATCTGGTCCAGCACGCCGGGCACGCCCACGCACTCGAAGACCACCGCGGGCCGGCGCGGCGGCCCCGGCATCCACGGGGGCAGGGCGGGCGCGCGGCTCGCGTCGTGCCACACCGCCACCTCGTGCCAGCTCTGCCAGGGGCTCACCTGCGCGGGGTCGACGACCACGTCGGCGCCGAGCGTGGCGGCCAGCGCGCGCCGGCGCGCCGAGAAGTCGGCGGCCACGATGGGCCGCGCGCCGTGCAGGCGCAGCGCCGCGATGACCGCGAGGCCCACCGGGCCGCAGCCGATCACCAGCGGGGCGTCGTCCGGCCCGAGATGCGCCTTGGCCACCGCGTGCACGCCCACCGCCATCGGCTCGGTGAGAGCGGCGTGGTCGGTGGCGAGCGCCGGCGGCACCGGCAGCAGCAGCGACTCGGTGAGGCGCATGTACTCGCCGTAGCCGCCCGGCGTGTCGTTGGAGTAGCCCACCGTGATGCGGCGGTCCGCGCGCACCAGGCTCGGCCGCGAGCAGACGCGGGTGCCGCGGGGCAGCGTGCGGCGGGTGTCCGGGCCGTGATCGACGATCTCGGCGCAGAACTCGTGGCCCATCACCACGTCGCGCGCGAGGTCCATCGCGAACAGGTTGCCCGCGCGGCGCGAGGCGGCCACGAACTGCTCGGCGTGCCTCAGGGCGTGGAGGTCGGAGCCGCAGATGCCGCAGGCGAGCGTCTTCACCAGCACCTCGCCGGGGCCGGGCTCCGGGTGCGGGACGTCGGCGACCACCAGCTGCCGGTTCCGCATCACCGCGGCGCGCATGGGCGCGATCCTACCTCCGGTGACCCCCGCGCGTCGAGCGCGCCGCGCCGGGACCGCGCGGCGCGCGCGGCTCAGCGCACCTCGACCACCAGCTCGATCTCCACCGAGACGTTCGAGGGCAGGGAGGACAGGCCGACCGCGGAGCGGGCGTGGCGGCCGAGGGGGCCCCACAGCCGCTCCAGGAGATCCGAGGCGCCGTCGATCACCGCGGGGTGGGCGCCGAACTCGGCGCCCACGTTCACGAAGCCCAGCACCTTCACCACGCGCCGCACCCGGTCGAGCGAGCCCACCGCCTGCTTCACGCAGGCCAGGCAGTTGAGCGTGGCGTCGCGCGCGGAGAGATAGGCGTCGGCCTGGCTCACCTCCTGGCCCACGACGCCCACGTAGCGGCGCACCCCGTTGATGCGCGCGGTCTGCCCGGAGGTGAACACGAGCCGGCCGGCGCGCGCGGCGGGCAGGTAGTTGCCCACCGGCACCGGCGGCTGCGGCAGCGCCAGCCCGAGATCGGCGAGGCGGCGCTCGATGCGCCCGGGGCGTCCATCCGGATCGCGGGGCCGTCGGTCCCGGCTGCGGGCCACGCTAGCTGTGATCTCCCAGGACGTTATACATGTCGGCGGGGGTGTGTGGTAAGACGGCGAGCGGGGAGGGTCCGACGATGAAACTGCATGCGAACGCCCCACATGGGCCGAGGGGCCGGG
>Ga0070741_10002494_pt1 | contig 49106 bp, 46 predicted proteins | sample Coa_R1_4_FD_66440 | JGI IMG/M metagenome (GOLD analysis project Ga0070741, IMG submission 66440) | Surface soil microbial communities from Centralia Pennsylvania, which are recovering from an underground coalmine fire - Coalmine... | ecosystem: Environmental > Terrestrial > Soil > Unclassified ... | reverse complement strand
GCGCAGGTTCGCCGCGTCCGCCGCATCGCGTGCCTGGGCAAGCGCACGCTGCAGCGATTCGCGCGAAGCGTCCTTGCGTTCCAGCGCGGAGAGGGCCTGCATCATGTCATCCACGGCAGGCTCGCGCGGAGCATCTTCGAGCATGGCAAGCAGCCGGGCAGGCGATTCATCCTGCTCGGGCTCGGACCCGATTGCCGGAAATTCGCGAGAGTCCGACATTCGCGGCGCCAGCAAGGTCAAGCCGAGCAGAACCGCGAGCGCGCCGCCAAGGACCAGGTTGCGCGGGACGCGCGCGGGAGCCAGCCCGGCGGGGTCGAGCCGGCGTGCGGTCGTCGCGGCGCGGCCGACTTGCACGTCGGCAAACGAAGAGGCTTCGCCGTTGACGATAAACCAGTAGGCGCTCTTCAACTCGTCCTTCAGGCGCCCGGCGGTGTCGGCCACGCCGGCCGCCCGGGCTAAAGTCGTAGGGCGCATCGCCTGCCGCACCGCATACGCCTCGAACCCCACGAGCGCCGCAGCGAGCGCGACGAACGCAAGCCTCGTCGCAGCGGCGAACGCCGGACGCACCAGCTCGAAGGCAACCAAGGAAAACAGGGCGATGCAGGCACCGAAGCCGATTTCCTGGATCGCGCGGTTGACCCAAAGACGGCGGGCGACCCTGCGCAACAAGCCCAGGATGACGTCGCGATCTCTCATAGCCGGTCCGATTGTAGCCCAGGGAAGTGACGGCGGACGGCGCATCGGGCAGAAACAACTCGGGTAACATTGCCGCCCAACGACGAACAGGGAGGACAAGTTGCGGGTAGAGCGTACGGCGCACCGGCTCCTGGGGGCGTGTCTGGTGTTGCTCGCGTTATGCCACGCCGAGGCGGATGCGGCCGGCGCGCCGAACATCGTCTATATTCTCGCCGACGACCTGGGGTGGAAAGACGTCGGCTTTCACGGCGGCAAGGCGCAAACGCCCAACCTGGACCATCTGGCGCAATCGGGCGTACGGCTGGAAAAGTTCTACACGTTGCCGAATTCGACGCCCACACGCGCCGCGCTGCTAACCGGCCGCTACCCGATGCGTTACGGGCTGCAGACGCTGTCCATTCTCGCCTGGAGCAGCTATGGACTCCCGGTGGACGAGCGCCTCCTTCCGCAGGCGCTGAAGGAAGCCGGATATCGCACGGCTGCGTTCGGCAAGTGGCAACTTGGCCACGCGCGCAGGGACTACTGGCCCACGCAACGCGGATTCGACTATTTCTACGGTTGCCTGAACGGCGACGTCGACCATTTCAAGAAAATCGACCGTCTCGGCAGGCACGATTGGCAGCGCAACGAGCGCTCGCTCCGGGACCAAGGTTACGACGTCACCATCATTGCGAAAGACGCGGCCGACTACATCTCCGGACACGACGCCTCGGAGCCTTTGTTCCTTTACGTGTCATTGCCGGCGCCTTCGGCTCCGTTACAGGCGCCCCGGGCGATTCTGGAGCGCTATCGGAATGTCGCGCCCGAGGAGCGGCGCGTGTACTACGCGATGATCACGGCGCTCGACGACGCGGTGGGCACGATCGTTTCGGCCCTGGAGAAAAAAGGCCTGTGGGAAAATACGGTGCTCGTCTTTCACAGCGACAACGGCGGCGCCGTCCGGCACAAGTACGCCACGGGCGACGGCGACGTGCCGAAGAGCGTGAGCGACAACGGTCCCTTCCTCGGCGGCGCCGGCGAACTGCACGAGGGCGGCGTTCGGGTGGCGGCATTTGCGGTGGCGCCCGGGCGCATCGAGCCGGGTGTGGTCACCGAACGCATTCACGTGACGGACCTATATCCGACCCTGATCCGCCTGGCCGGCGGGAAACTGGAGCAGACCAAGCCGATAGACGGACTGGACGTCTGGCCGGTCATCGCCGAGGGCGCTCCGAGCCCACGCAAGGAGATGCTGATCGACGTCGAGGAATTTCGCGGCGCGATCTCGGTGGGCAACTGGAAGCTCATCGTCTACGGACCGCTGCCTGTGCGCTACGAGCTGTACAACGTCCAGGACGATCCCTCGGAAGAGGACAATCACGCCGAACGCGAGCCGCAAAAGCTCCAGGAACTTCTCTCCCGGCTCAATGAATTCGCATGGGAGATGTCGCCTTCGCTCTACCTGGCGGACCTGGCGAGAGCACACAAGTACGACACGCCGATGTTCTGGGGAGAAAACCCGAATCGACCCTAGCAACGACGCCAGGGCGGCCACGCACCCGAGGCGGGAATTCAATTCCAGGATATCCGAAACCGGCTGAAAAGACGATGATGGCGCACGCAATCAACATCGCGGATCTGCGGCGGCTCGCGCGCAAGCGCCTGCCGCGCGCGATATTCGAGTTCATTGATGGGGGCGCGCAGGATGAAACGACGCTGCGCGCAAACAGCACTGACTTCCGTCGCATTCGTTTCGTCACCCGGGCTCTGACTGACATCTCCAGACGCGACCAGTCGATCGAACTGTTCGGCCGCCGCTACGACTCTCCGGTCGTGCTCGCGCCCACCGGGCTCGCCGGCCTGCTCTGGCGCCGCGGAGAGCTTCATGCCGTACGGGCGGCGCAGAAGCTCAATGTGCCTTACTGCCTGTCCACCATGGCGACCTGCAGCATCGAGGAGATCGCGCAGACAAGCGGCGCTCCGAATTGGTTCCAGCTCTATGTGCTACGCGACCGCGGACTCACCAAGGCGTTCATCGAGCGGGCCCGTGCCGCGCGCTGTTCGGCACTGGTACTTACGGTGGATACCAAGATGCAGGGCCCTCGCGAGCGCGACATCCGCAACGGATTCACCGTGCCGCCGCGTTTTACCCTGTCCACCCTGCTCGACTTCGCCGTGCACCCGCGGTGGATATTCGACGTCGCGTTCGGCCCGAAAATCACGTTCCGGAATTTCCTCGGCACCGGCGCGCAGTCGAGCGACGCCGTTACCATCACCCAGTTCATTGCCAACCAGTACGACCTCTCGGTCAGCTGGCGCGACGTCGAGTGGTTCAAGACGCAGTGGGGAGGGCCTGTCCTCTTGAAGGGGATCCTCGCCGCCGAAGACGCAAAACAAGCAGTCGCGTCAGGCATCGACGGCATCATCGTGTCTAATCACGGTGGGCGCCAGCTCGAGGGTGCGTTGTCGGCGGTTTCCGCGCTGCCGGCCGTTGTGGCCGCCGTGCAGGGCCGGGTACCGGTCCTGCTCGACGGAGGCGTTCGCCGCGGCGCGGACGTGGTGAAGGCAGTGGCACTCGGTGCCACGGCGTGCATGATCGGCCGCGCCTGGCTTTACGGCCTGGCTGCGGGAGGGCAGCCCGGCGTGGAACGTGCGATCACGATCCTGCGTGACGAGATCGATCTCGCCCTGGCTCTGCTCGGTCGGCCGACACTCGCGGATCTGGACCGCAGCGCACTGGTGTTGCAAGAGGCAGAATCTCGAAGATTCGGGTAAAGTCGTTTTCTGGTTTCGAGAATGAGCGCAATTATGGCTTCCAAACTCGCGATCACCTATTACGCGTCCCGCGACCTGCTAGGCGTAGTCTCCGACGAGGAATACGAGCGGTTCAAGGACATGCTGCTCGAGTCCTTCCAGGAGGAGTGGCCCGACGCTCAGATCTCCATCGAGGACGAGGAGGACATGTACGCCGAGATCGACGGCGTGCAAGGCGACGCCGAGCGGGACGTCCGCGACCGCATCGACGATATCGTCAACGATGTCATCGATTCGGGCGCGTGGCAAGACGAGGAAGAGGGTCCCTTCGGCGAAGAGGAAGAGGCGGGCGACGAAGACGAGAACGACGAGTACTGAACAGCGTCGCAAATCGCAAATCTTGGTGGGCCCGCTGGGACTCGAACCCAGGACCAAAGGATTATGAGTCCTCTGCTCTGACCGACTGAGCTACAGGCCCGCCGCCGGACGGTAAAAAATGGCCGGGCGACCGCCCGGCCATTTTATTTACTGTCGGTGCCAGTCTCGATCAGCTGTTCGGATCGAGAAAGCTGCGCAGCCGCTCGGAACGCGAGGGGTGGCGCAACTTGCGCAGCGCCTTGGCCTCGATCTGGCGGATGCGTTCGCGCGTGACGTCGAACTGCTTACCGACTTCCTCGAGCGTGTGGTCCGTCGACATTTCGATGCCGAACCGCATGCGCAGCACCTTCGCCTCCCGCGGCGTAAGCGTATCCAGCACTTCCTTGGTCGCGTCGCGCAGGCTAGTGTAGACCGCCGCGTCCACCGGCGCCACCGTCGCCGTGTCCTCGATGAAGTCGCCGAGATGCGAGTCGTCGTCGTCGCCGATCGGTGTTTCCATCGAGATCGGCTCCTTGGAGATCTTGAGGATCTTGCGGATCTTCTCTTCCGGCATCTCCATTTTCTCGGCGAGCGTCGCTGGGTCCGGCTCCTGTCCCGTCTCCTGCAGGATCTGGCGCGAGATGCGGTTCATCTTGTTGATCGTCTCGATCATGTGCACCGGGATGCGGATGGTGCGGGCCTGGTCGGCGATTGACCGGGTGATCGCCTGGCGAATCCACCACGTCGCGTAGGTCGAGAATTTGTAGCCGCGCCGGTACTCGAATTTGTCGACCGCCTTCATCAGGCCGATGTTGCCTTCCTGGATCAGGTCCAGGAACTGCAGTCCCCGATTGGTGTATTTCTTCGCGATAGAGATCACCAGGCGCAGATTGGCCTCGGTCATTTCACGTTTCGCGCGACGCGCCTTCGCTTCGCCTGTCGACATTTGGCGGTTGATCTCCTTGAGATCCCTGAGCGGAATCCCGACCCTGCGCTGCACGTCGAGCAGCTTTTGCTGGTTCTCCATTATCGCGGGCGCGAAACGGGCGAGTACGTCGCTGTACGGCCTGCGTGCCGCGATCTCGCGGCCGATCCAGCTCGGATCGTCCTCGTTGCCCGGGAAGGCCTTGATGAAGTAGGTGCGCGGCATGCCGGCCTTGTCGATGCACAGGTCCATGATCGCGCGCTCATGCGAGCGGACCTCGTCAACTACCTTGCGCACGCTGTCACACAGCGCCTCGATCTGCTTGGCGGCGAAACGGATCAACATCAGCTCATTGGAAATCTCTTCCTGCGCCTTCAGAGAAGGCCGGCTGCGCGGCCCGTTCTTGACCAGCGCTTTCATCATCTTGTTGTAGAGGACGCGGATCTTGGCAAAGCGCTCCAGCGCGTCAGCCTTGAGCTGAAGCAGCGTCGCACTCTGCACCGCACCACCCTCGTCGTCCTCGCCTTCCACGGCCTCGAGTTCTTCCTCCATTTCCTCGTCGGACACCTCGGCAATCTGCTCTTCGGTGGCGTTCGGATCCACCAGTCCGTCGACCACCTCGTCGACGCGCAGCTCGTCGCGTTCGACCCTGTCGGCGAGCTCGAGAATCTCGGCGATGGTCATCGGGCAGGCGGAAATCGCCTGGATCATGTGCTTCAGACCTTCCTCGATACGCTTGGCGATCTCGATCTCGCCCTCGCGCGTGAGCAGCTCCACCGACCCCATCTCGCGCATGTACATGCGCACCGGATCGGTGGTGCGGCCGAACTCGGAATCCACCGAAGACAGCGCCTGCTCCGCTTCCTCGACCACATCCTCGTCGGTCACAGGCGCCGTTGCCTCCGACATGAGCAGCGTCTCGGTATCGGGTGCCTCGTCATATACCTGGATGCCCATGTCGTTGATCATGCTGATGATGTTTTCGATTTGCTCAGCATCCAGCATGTCGTCGGGCAGATGGTCATTGATCTCGGCGTAGGTAAGGTAGCCTCGTTCCTTGCCGAGCACGATCAGGTTTTTAAGCCGCAAGCGGCGCGTCTCGGCGTCCATCGGCGGCTGAGCCACGACCTGCTGCCTTTCCTGCTCCTTCTCCCTACGTTTTTCCCGTGCCATATCCCTCAATCCCTAAAACAAGCCCGCAAAAACAATCGCTTGGGCCGAAAGCGAAAAAGAACCGCGCATTATATCGGTTTCACCGCCCGCCATCACTCAGCGGGTAAACGACCGCCCGGGAGCGGCTGCTGCAAGCGTCTGTACAGCTCCTGGTCCTCGGCAGTCCAGCCGATACGCTTGCTCTTGTCCAGTAACGCATCAATGCGAGCCTTGCGTATCCGTTCCATCAGTTGCCGCCAGGCGCCGCGAAAATCCACTTCCAGCGCCGCTGCGTCCGTCCAGTGTTCCTCCAACGCGAGCGCCGCTGCCTCCGCCTGCTGGGCAACGAGCTCCAGGGGCCCACCCCTGAAATACTCGACGACTCCTCGCGTTTCCGGGCGCTCGCGCCCTAATTCCAGCAAGGCCCGCAGCAGATCGAAATTGGCCTCCCGCCCCTCGGGGTCGATAAGCTCGGCAACGTCTGAAATTTGATCGGAATCGACAAGCCGCGCGAGAGCGGGCTGGAAGACGAGCATTTCAGTGAGTTTGCGTACGATCGAAGGCCGCGGCGCTCCGCGCCTTTCGTTGGTCTTCGAATACGCTTGCAATTTGATCTCATATCGCTGCTCAAGTTCACTCTGGGACACGCCGGCCAGCTCGGCAACGCGCTTGCGCAGCAGCAGTGAAAGCATCGGCGCGGCGACCTGTTTGACGAGCGGCTTGGCGTCCTGCAGGAACTTCGCGCGGCCCTCGGCTGTGCGCAGGTCGCCGCGCGAAGCCAGTTCCTGCAACAAGACCTCGGATAGCGGCTGTGCGTTCAACAGCAGTTTTACGAAGGCTTCCCGGCCGTAGGCGCGCACGTAGCTGTCCGGGTCCTCGCTTTCGGGAAGGAACAGAAAACGCACTTGCTTGCCGTCGACAAGCTGGCCGAGGCTATTTTCCAGGGCGCGCCACGCCGCACGCCGCCCGGCATCGTCGCCGTCGAAGCAGTACACGGCGAGGTCGGTCTGGCGTAACAGCTTCTGGACCTGCCACGGCGTCGTTGCCGTGCCGAGGGTGGCGACGGCGTAGCCGATGCCATACTGGGCCAGCGCGACGACGTCCATGTAGCCTTCGACGACGATGGCCATGCCCGCTTCGCGGATCGGTTGCCGCGCCTGGAATAGCCCATACAGCTCGCGCCCCTTCTCGAATAGGGAGGTCTCCGGCGAGTTGAGATACTTGGGCTCGCCCGCATCTATTATTCGGCCGCCGAATCCGATGATCGCGCCGCGCGAATTGTGTATCGGAAACATGATGCGGTCGCGAAAGCGGTCGTAACGCCGTCCCTCGGCGCTGTCGATCACAAGCCCGGCGTCAAGGAGCAATTTGTTGCTCTTATAGTCCGGAAACTCGGCTTCCAGGGATTGCCAGCCGTCCGGCGCAAACCCCAGACCGTAGCGCGCTGCGATTTCGCCGGTGAGGCCGCGATTCTTCAAGTACCCAATTGCGCGCTCGGACTGTTTCAGACGAGACTTGTAGAACTGCGCTGCCCGCGCCAGAGTCTCGGTCAGGTCCCTTGGCGTCTGGGTCGCTGCTTCATGGCTGGAGGACGCGGTCTCCGGCACGCTCATCCCGACCCGCGAGGCGAGGTTTTTCACGGCTTCGACGAAGCCCATGCCGTGAAATTCCATCAGGAAACTGATCGCCGTTCCGTGCGCCCCGCAGCCGAAGCAGTGATAGAACTGCTTGGACGGGCTCACGGTGAATGAGGGAGTCTTTTCGCTGTGAAACGGACAACGAGCCGTGTAGTTCGATCCGGCCCGCTTGAGCGCCACGTAGGATTCGATGATGTCCACGATGTCGACTCGGGCGAGAAGATCGTGGGTAAATGATTGGGGAATCATGCGTGCGTGCGGCGAGGTGCGGTAAGGCGGCCCGCGACGCCGCCTTCGACGAATTATAGGCGACTTTGCCGGCTTTTCTGCCCCGACGCGTAAAGCACCCGGGAGACGGACAAATTGCAAATCAAGAGGTTAGACCGGTACATGAACCGGTTTTTTGGTATTTGACGAAATCGCCGGCTCAGGCCGAGAGCTTCGCTTTCACGACGGCGGAGACTCTGGACATATCTGCCCGCCCGGCAAGCTGCGGCCTGAGTAGGGCCATGACCTTGCCCATGTCCGCCATGGTTTTTGCCCCGCTCGCGGCCAAGGCCACCGCCACTGCGGATTCGACTTCCGCGTCGGACAGTGCGCGGGGCAGGTAAGACTGCAGCACGCTGACTTCGAATTGCTCCGCCTCGACAAGGTCCTGCCGATTGGCTTTTTCGTACTGGGAAATGGATTCGCGGCGCTGCTTGATCATCTTGTCGATGACGCTCACCACGTCGGCGTCGGCGAGCGCCTTTCGCTCATCGACTTCGCGCTGCTTGATCGCGGCGAGCAGCAGGCGGACGGCCGACAGTCGTGGCGTATCCTTCGCCCGCATGGCCGCCTTCATGTCTTCGTTAATGCGCGCTTTCAGTGTCATGGAATCCATTACCAAAACAAAACGGTGAACGGCTGCAGCCGTTCACCGTTTCGATGCCGCCCGCTGCTGGCTCAGTACATCTTGGGCGGCAGAATCTGGCTACGCAGGCGTTTGTGATGACGCTTGATCGCCGCCGCCAGCTTGCGTTTGCGCGCTGCGGTGGGCTTCTCGTAATATTCCCGAGCCCGCAGCTCAGTCAGCAGGCCGGTCTTTTCCACGGTACGCTTGAAGCGACGCAACGCCACCTCAAACGGCTCGTTTTCCTTGACTCGAATCGTAGGCATAGAAGAATGCTTTCCTCATCGTCGCATTGACCTCGAAAGGAAGGCGCGCATTCTAGCAATAATTCCCTGATTTGCAAATCAAAGCCGGCCGCAGCGTGGGCCGCTCTAGCGAATCCTCCGATCATGCTGGTCCTAGGCATCGAGACATCCTGCGACGAAACCGGCGTCGCGCTCTACGACACCACGGAAGGTCTCCTTGGTCACACGCTTTATTCTCAAGTGGCCATGCACGCGGAGTACGGCGGGGTGGTGCCCGAACTTGCCTCCCGCGACCACGTCCGGCGGCTGCTCCCGCTTGTCCGCGAGGTGCTAAGCCGCACCGATCGGACCCTGTCGGATCTCGGCGGCGTCGCCTACACAGAGGGGCCGGGACTGGCGGGCGCGCTACTGGTCGGCGCCTCGGTGGCGGCCGCGCTCGGATACGCGCTCAAGCTCCCGGTGACAGGCATTCACCATCTGGAAGGCCATTTGCTGTCGCCGCTGCTTGCCCAACCGGCGCCGCGTTTCCCTTTTGTCGCCCTGCTGGTCTCGGGCGGCCATACACAGATCATGCAGGTCGAAGGGGTCGGGCGCTATCGTTTGTTGGGTGAAACGCGCGATGACGCCGCCGGGGAAGCCTTTGACAAGACGGCCAAGCTGCTGGGACTGCCCTACCCCGGAGGACCGGCGCTGTCCCGGCTGGCGCAGAGCGGAAATTCCCAGCGCTTCAGCCTGCCCCGGCCGATGCTCGATAGCGGCGATCTAGATTTCAGCTTTTCGGGCTTAAAAACCGCGGTGCTGACACTGGTACACCACACCGGCGCGGACGAGCGGACTCGCGCGGATGTCGCCGCTTCGATTCAGGCCGCGATCGTCGACGTGCTGGTTGGCAAGGCGCGGATGGCGATGCGATCCACTGGACTGGAGCGGCTTGTGGTGGCGGGCGGGGTCGGCGCCAACCGCGAGCTGCGCGCCCGACTCGACATCGCCGCCGCCCGCGAGAGCTTCGCGGTTTTCTATCCGCCGCCTGACCTGTGTACCGACAACGGGGCGATGGTTGCCTTTGCCGGGGCAATGCGGCTCGCCACGGCCCGCACTGGCGCGCAGGGTTTCAGCGTGCGTCCCCGCTGGGAGCTTGCTTCGCTTCCCTCGACAACCTGATGCGGGTCTCGGTGCCGTCGTTCAGCTTCCGGATGTTCGAACGATGCCGCCAGACAAGCAGTAACGCGATCAACGTCAACGATCCAGTCATCCAGGACACACCAAACAGCGCTGCCGCGCCGAAGGGTGCAACACACGCGGCGGCAATCGCGGCGAGGGAAGAATAGCGGAACGCGGCCGCCACGACGAGCCATGTTGCCACCAGCGCGAGACCCAGGCGCCAGTCTGCGACGAACACGATCCCGGCGGCAGTCGCTACGCCCTTGCCACCCTTGAAGCGGAAGAATACCGGGTAGAGGTGTCCAAGGAATACCACAAGCGGCACCGCCGCCAGCGCGAGGTCAGTCAGCGCCAGGGCCGGCGCCAGACGCTGCGACAGCGCTAGCGCCACTGCACCCTTGAGCGCGTCGCCGGCTAACGTGAGCGCCGCAGCCACCTTGTTGCCGGTGCGCAGCACGTTGGTGGCGCCCGGATTGCCCGAGCCGTAGGTATGCGGATCCGGAAGGCCCAGCACCCGACTTACCACGACCGCAAAGGAGATCGAGCCGAGCAGATAGGCCGTGAAAATCAAGGCAAGTTGAATCATCCTGGGGTAATCCTAGCCTCTCGGGTGGTGCTTGGCATGGAGCTGCCGCAGCCGTTCCCGTGCCACATGGGTATAGATCTGGGTCGTAGAAATATCGGAATGGCCGAGCAGCATCTGCACCACGCGCAAGTCTGCGCCGTGATTGAGCAAGTGGGTGGCGAACGCGTGGCGCAGCGTATGCGGCGAAATCGCCTTATCGATCCCCGCCACCGTCGCATATCGCCGGACCAGATTCCAGAAAGCCTGCCGCGACATGCCTCTGGCATGGGCGGTGACAAACAGCATGTCGGAGGTACGGCCGTGGAGCAGCGCCGGCCGTGTTCCCGTGAGATAGATGCGCAGCCAATGTAGCGCTTCTTCGCCAATCGGCACCAGTCTTTCTCTCGCCCCCTTGCCGAGGATGCGTACTACGCCAGCGTTCTGGTTGAGCTGCGAAATCTTCAGGCCTACCAGCTCCGATACCCGCAGCCCGCTCGCGTACAGCGTCTCCAGCATCGCGCGATCCCGTACGCCAAGCGCTGTCGACTCGTTCGGCGCCGCGAGCAATGCTTCAACGTTTTCCTCGGTCAGGCTTTTCGGCAGCGCCCGCGGCAGCTTTGGCGATTCGATCTGGAGCGTCGGATCGGCGCCGATGCGTCCCTCACGCAGCAGGTGCCGGTAGAAGCGTTTCAGGCTCGAAAGCAGACGTGCCGCCGAGCGTGGCCGCGTGTGCTGCTGAAAACGATGCGAGAGATAGGCGAGCAGATCGGCGCGCTCGGCCTGCGTGAGGGTCCTGCCGCGCCGCTCAAGAAGCCAGTCGCCGAACTGCCGGAGATCGCGGCGATACGCGTCCAGCGTGTGGCGCGACAGGCCGTCCTCGAGCCACAGCGCATCGCAGAACTCGTCGAGAAGTGCGCCTGGGGCGGGAGCAATCATGAAAGAGCGCCTTCGTGCGCAAGCAGCCAGTGCTTGATATCAATTCCCCGGCCGCGGGTTGCGTGCATGAAGCCGCCGATACCTCGGCTTCCGACCACGCGATGGCAGGGAATTACCAGGGGAAGCCGATTCGCGCCGCAAGCCAGGCCCACCGGGCGCGGAGCAGAGCGGACCCGCTTGGCCACGTCAGCGTAGCTCAGAACCTCCCCCGGCGGAATGTCACGCACCGCGGCCCAGACCCGCCGCTGAAACTCCGTGCCGCGAGTGATATACGGTAAATCGAATCGAAATTCTGCGTCGTCGATGTAACAGCCCAACTGTCTGCAAACTTCGGCGGCAAAAGGTGTCAACGGGCGCAGCTCGGCGGCCTCCACGGGAAGATATTCTAGCGCGCTGAGCACCTCGCCCTGCACGCGCACGCCTATGACGGCGAACGGGGCGCGCAGCCTGGCCTGGAATCCGTCAAGCGCCATCACGTCGAAGCCATTCCCGCTCGCTTTCTCCCGCCCCGGCCACCGCAGCATCCAGGGCGCGGTATTGCGCGATCCGAGACTGGACCGCGGGGAAAAATCGGAGTGTGCATACACCATGTGCAAACCGCGCGAAAATAAATAGTTCAGTTTTGCACAAGCCCGGATCTTGCTGCAACGTCGCGCCGCCATGATCGCAAGTGCACCGTTCGCACGGGCAGCGCCGTTCGGAGCGGCCGCGCTTGAACGTAGCATCTCAACATCATCCACGCGCTTCCCCTTCCCCTCGGTCGCCGTGGGTCCCTATACTTTGGCCATCCGGCCCCGAGCATCCCCCAAATGAGTACCGAGCCACTACATCCGGTAACCACAACCTGCCGGTACGAGGATATGCGGCTGCAGACCGGTGACCGGCTGCAAATCGAACTGCTTGTCGACGGTTCGCGTACGCACTACTTCACGAGTCTGATCGGCCACGTTGACGGCCAGAGCGTGCTGGTGCGCACGCCCATCGTTCAGGGCGAACCGATTGTCGTCCGCGAAGGCAGTACCGCCCTGCTGCGGGCGTTCTCGGGTAAATATGCGTACGCCTTCGAGACCACGATTCTTGCTGTATGCCGTACGCCGTTTGCCTATCTGCACCTCGCCTATCCGGCGGCGGTGCGCGCGACCGCCGTTCGGGGGGCGGCACGAGTGCATGTTGACCTGCCGGGAACGGCGCTCAATCGTCGCGATCCTCGCAGCATTCCGGTCGGCTGCATCATCGTCGATCTGAGCGTCGGGGGCGCGCAGGTGGAATGTCCACGCAGCCTCGGGGGCGCTGGCGAGGCGGTGCAGATGTTTTTCAAGTTCCGGCTGGAGCCCACCGGCTACGAGGTCAAAATGTCGCCCGAAGCCGAGATCCAGACCGTGCGCCGACAGCGTGACGATTCAGGTGGCAAGGACGTCTACAGCCACGGCGTGCGCTTCGCTGACATGCACGCAACCGAGGCGCTGCTGCTCCAAAGCTACATTCAACAGGTGCTGCTTGCGGACCGTGGCCGAATCGTATGAAAAAACTACGGCGGCCAAAGGCCGCCGTAGTAACCGAGAAGGGAACTCGAAGGTTTACGCTTCCGCGCCTTTGTCGCCGCTTTCCAACTTTTCGCGAATGCGCGCAGATTTGCCCGAGCGGCCGCGCAGGTAGTAGAGCTTGGCGCGGCGCACGTCGCCGCGGCGCTTGAGTTCAATACTGGCGATCAAGGGAGAATAGGTTTGGAAGGTGCGTTCCACTCCCTCGCCCGAGGAGACCTTGCGTACCACGAAGGACGAATTCAATCCCCGGTTGCGCTTTGCGATCACCACGCCTTCGTAGGCTTGGACCCGCTTGCGGTCGCCTTCCACCACGTTCACGTTGACGACCACCGTGTCTCCGGGTGCAAAGTCCGGAATGTTCTTGCCCAGCCGCGCCACTTCTTCCTGTTCCAGTTTGCGAATCAGGTCCATTTCAGACTCCCGATTTCTCCAATTCCCCGACTTCTTGCCTGTACTCCGCGAGCAGCTTTGTCTGCTCCGCATCGAGTGCGATCCGTTCCAACAGCTCGGGCCGCCGTCGCCATGTCCTGCCCAGCGCCTGCTTCATGCGCCAGCGCTCGATCTGCGCATGGTTGCCCGACAGCAGCACCGCCGGCACCGGCATTCCTTCGTACACCTCCGGGCGCGTGTAATGCGGACAATCCAGCAGCCCCGCGGCAAACGAGTCCTGCCGCGCTGACTCCGCATCGTTGAGCACGCCGGGCAGGCGTCTGACGATGGCATCGATCAGCACCATCGCCGGCAATTCGCCGCCGGAGAGCACATAATCGCCGATCGAGATCTCGTCGTCGACTTCACGCTCAATCAGGCGCTCGTCCACGCCCTCGTAGCGGCCCGCGAGCAGCACTAGGCCTTCCGGCTCGCTGAGCGCCTCGACCTCTTGTTGATCGAGCCGCCTTCCTTGCGGCGACAGATACACCGTCAGCGACCGGCGCACTCCGCAACTCGCCTGGCGTTGCCGCGCCGCATGCAACGCCTTGGCCAGCGGATGCGCCATCATCACCATTCCCGGCCCGCCGCCGTAAGGCCGGTCGTCCACGCTGCGATAGGCGTTGCTGCTGAAATCGCGGGGATCCCACAGCACCAACTGGTAGATCCCGCGATCCCGCGCTCGCTGCGTCACGCCATACGCGGTGACGGCATCGAACATCCCCGGGAACAGGGTAACCACATCGAAGTGCTTCATTGCCGCACCTCAATAATCCGGACCCCAGTCCACGCGCAGCTTCCCGGCGGCACGATTGACTTCCAGCACCACTCCCGAGACGAAGGGCAGCAGTCGCTGGCGCTCCCCTTTCACCACCAGCACCGTGTTGGCGCCGGTCTCGAGCAGCCGCTCCACGTACCCGAGCCGCTCCCCATGGACGTTCTCCACCTCGAGTTCGAGCAGGTCCGCCCAGTAATATTCCCCGCTTCCTGCCTCCGGCATCCGGTCGCGGGGAATTGCAACATCGCGATTCTTCAGGCTGGCGGCAGTTTCACGGTCAGCGAATCCTTCCAATCGCGCCAGCAGGTTGGCGCCATGCACCCCGGATTCGGCGACCCGATAGATCTCCCAACCCCGCCCGCCCGCTACCCACCACTCTGGATAGGCGAGCAGGCCGTCGACTTCCTGAGTAAAAGGCTGAACCCGGATCCAGCCCTTGACACCAAACGGGGCACAGATGCGCCCCATGACGATCATCCGATCAGGCTTTGGGCGCACCACTGAACTGCTTGACCAGGCGGGCAGCCGTCTGGGAAAGCTGCGCCCCCTTGCCCCGCCAATACGCCAACCGCTCCAGGTCGACGCGCAGACTTTCCCGTCCCGCAGGTGCCTTCGGGTCATAGAAGCCGACGCGCTCGATGAAGCGCCCGTCACGCGAATTGCGCGAATCGGTCACCACCATGTTGTAAAAGGGACGTTTCTTCGCGCCCCCGCGCGACAGACGAATGATCACCATGGGACCACCCTGAAAAGCAAAGGGCGTGATTTTACGCTTTTTCCCCTCCGAGGCAAGCGAGAACCGGTCCGGATCAGCGCGGCGCCTCGTCGGGCCGCCCGGCATGGAAGCACCGATCCAGGAAGTCGACCACGATCCGGACAAGCTCGTCCTCCTTGCCCTCGAAGAAATGCGGGGCGTTGGGCACTACGACCTGCCCGGAGCCCTTGATCCTCCGGATCTGTTTGAGGCGCTCGGGGCCTCCAACCTGAGTGATTTCCCAATCCTTGCTGCCATAGACGTCGAGTACCGGGATCTTGATCCGGAACATTTCCTCCAGACCATTGATAATGCCGATGAATACCCAGGCCTTGACGGGCGTGCTGTCGACCCAGATCAGGTACTGATTGGCCATCGTCGCGCCAAGGCTGTGGGATACGATCGCGACGTTCTTGTACCCCTTTTCCGCCAGGAATTTCGCCGCGAGGTCAAAACGCTCCCTGGCGTCGGGGTAGGTCGGCAGATAGTCACCGAGTTTCGCCCCCGGGCCAAGCACCGGAAGCTGAATGGACAACGTCGTGTAGCCTTGCTCGGCCAGCTTGACACGCAGCGCACCGTAGAGCTCGAAATCGGGGTTCCAGCCCCTGCCGTGGGCAACAATCACCGCACCGCGCGGCTCCTTCGCCTCGGTAAACAGGGCGAGAAACTCATGTCCGTTCTTCTGCTTGAACCAGACCGGGTCGCCGATCAGGATCGCCGGCAGGATCTGGTCTGCCCAGCGTTTTTCGCGCTCATAGTCCGGCTCCACCTGGGCGGCGGCACCGATGGCAAAGGCGGCGAGGAGAACGCCGAAAATCAGTCGAGTCATTCCCTATCCTATTTGCCAGGGCGGAAAGCGGTAACCTGAATCGATGGATCGGATGTCTTGGACCAGCGAGGAGATCGGCCGCTACTGCGCGCCGGGGAACATACCGCGCATCCCGCGCATCATTTTTTGCAGCCCGCCTCTCCCCATCATCTTCATCATTTTCTGCATTTGCTCGTGCTGTGCGAGCAGGCGATTCACTTCCTGCACTGAAACGCCCGCGCCGGCAGCAATCCTGCGTTTTCGCGACGCCTTGACGATCTCGGGTCTAGCCCGCTCCTGCGGGGTCATCGAATCGATGATGCCGATCGTGCGGTTGACTGCCTTGTCGTCCATCGGCGCGCCCTTCTGAGCGGCCTGGGCGAACTGCACGGGCAGCTTGTCGAGCAATGCACTCAGCCCGCCCATCTTCTTCATTTGCGCAAGTTGACCGCGGAAGTCGGCAAGGTCGAATCCTTTGCCCAACTTGACCTTTTTTGCGAGCTTTTGTGCCTCGGCGACATCGACAGCGCGGTGCGCGTCCTCCACCAGCGACAGCACGTCTCCCATGCCGAGAATGCGCGTGGCAAGCCGATCGGGGTGGAACGGTTCGAGCCCCGACATCTTCTCGGCCGTACCGACAAACTTGACCGGCTTGCCCGTCACGTGGCGGACGGACAGAGCCGCGCCGCCGCGCGCGTCACCATCGAGCTTGGTGAGTATGATCCCGGTCAACGGCAGCGCATCGGAAAAAGAGTTCGCGACGTTGACTGCATCCTGTCCCTGCATCGAATCGACCACGATCAACGTCTCAATCGGCTGCAGGACGGCGTGCAGCGCCCGGATCTCCCCCATCATCTTCTCATCGATCGTGAGGCGGCCCGCGGTATCGACGATCAGCACGTCGTGGAAATGGCGTCGCGCATGTTCCAGCGCGCCGGAGGCAATCGCTTCCGGCGGCTGCCCCGGATCGGAAGGAAAGAATTCGGCATCGACCTGTGTGGCCAAGGTCCGCAACTGCTCGATCGCCGCGGGACGGTAGACGTCGCAACTGACCAGCAACACTTTCTTCTTCTGGTCGCGCAGCCACTTCGCCAGCTTGGCGCTGGTAGTGGTCTTGCCCGAGCCCTGCAGGCCGACCATTAGGACCACCGCGGGCGGGCGGGTGGAGAGCGCGAGCGCGTCGCTGCGGCTGCCCATCAACTCGGTGAGCTCTCGGTGAACCACGCCGACCAGCGCCTGGCCGGGCGTCAGGCTGCCGACGACTTCCTGGCCGAGCGCCTTGTCTTTCACCCGCGCGACGAAGTCCCGGACAACGGGCAGCGCGACATCCGCCTCCAGGAGTGCGACACGCACTTCGCGCAGCGTGTCCTGGATGTTCGCCTCGGTGAGGCGGGTCTGGCCACGCAGAGTCTTGACAATGCCGGCAAGGCGGTTGGTCAATGTGTCCAGCATGCAGGGAAATTCGAAGGAATGTGGTTCCGGAGGGGATGATGTAGACTTTCGCAGCTCCGGTGTCGAATGCACTACATTCTACTTCATCTTCTGACAAGCGCCGGCTATGCCGCGCTCGCCCTCTATTTCTGGCGGTCGATACCGCAGCATGCGCGGGGCGCTGCGCCCCGTTCCCTATTCGGTCATCTGCTGATCGGGCTGCCGCTCGCCCTGCATGCGACCGTGCTATCGCAGTCGATGCTGCGCCCGGACGGACTGTATCTCGGCGTGGGCAATGCAGTTTCCGTCATCATTGCCCTTGCCGTGCTCATATATTGGGTAGGCAGTTTCTTTTACCGGCTCGAGGCGCTGCACGTACTCGTGCTGCCCGTCGCCGCGGTGCTTTCTCTGCTGCCGCTCGCCTTTCCCCCCACTCGGGCGCTCGCCAATACCCATCTGACGGCTTTCCGGGTGCATTTGCTGATCTCTCTCTTCGCCTATAGCTTGTTCACCATCGCCTCGCTGCATGTGCTGCTCATGGCGCTCGTCGAACGCAGGCTGCATGCCGGCAATCTGCCCCCGTTTCTGCAGGCGCTGCCGCCTCTGCTGACGATGGAAACGCTGCTGTTCAAGATCATCTCAGCCGGATTCGTGCTGCTCACGCTGACGCTGGGCAGCGGAATCGTTTTTTCCGAGGAGCTGTTCGGGACGCCGCTCAAGTTCACCCACAAGACTGCATTCGGCATCCTTTCGTGGCTGATCTTCGGCGCGCTGCTCGGCGGCCGCGCCGTCTACGGCTGGCGCGGCCGCGTGGCCGTGCGCTGGACGCTGGCGGGCTTCTTGTCCCTTGTGCTCGCCTACATCGGCAGCAGGTTCGTGCTGGAAGTCATTCTGCAGCGCTGAGCGCGGCAAGCTGCGTCGCGCTTGACATCGTCTTCGCGCACCTTCAATACTGGCTGCATCCAGTCTCCGGAGGACGCATCGCTTTGGACGATATTTCGCTGCACACGCTGTTGATTGCATTCATCGTCCTGCTATTCATCTCGGCGTTCTTTTCGATCTCCGAAACCAGCATGATGGCGCTCAACCGCTACCGGTTGAAGCACCTCGCGAAGACTGGTCACCGCGGCGCAAACCTGACCACGCAACTGCTGGCGCGCGTCGAGCGGCTGCTGGGCGTGGTGCTGCTCGGTAATACGCTGGTCAATGCCGGCGCAACCACCCTAGCCACTGTCATCGCGATCCGCCTTTTCGGCAGCGGCGAGATCGTGCTTTCGATCAGCACAGCAGTTGTCGCCTTCCTGCTGCTGGTGTTCAGCGAGATCACACCCAAGGTTATTGGGGCCACGTATCCGGAACGCATCGCTTTCCCGGCGGGTTATGTGCTTGCACCTCTGCTCAGGCTTGCCTACCCGGTGGTTTGGGTTTTGAACCTGTTTGTCAGCGGCCTGCTCTGGCTGCTGCAATTCAAGCCGCAGGCCACGCAGGGCCATACGCTCACCTCGGAAGAGCTTCGCACTCTAGTGCTGGAAGGGGGGAACTTTCTGCCGCAGAAACACCAGAAGATCCTTCTCAACCTGTTCGATCTCCAATCGATCACGGTGGAGGACGTCATGACACCGCGCAGCCAGATCGAGGCGCTGAACCTCGACGCCCCTCCGGACGAGATCGGCAGGCAGATCGCCACCTGCAACCACACTCGGCTGCCCGCGTTCCGTGGCAGGATTGAGAACATCGTCGGCGTCGTCCACGTGCGCAAGGTGCTGAATCTCTCGGAGGGACGGGCGATCGACGGTGACACCATTCGGGAGATCATGCGCGAACCCTACTTCATCCCGATCGGTACGCCGCTGCTCACCCAGCTGCAGAATTTCCAGGACCAGCAGGATCGAATCGGCCTGGTCGTCGACGAATACGGCGAACTGATGGGACTGGTAACCATCGAGGACATCATCGAAGAAATCATCGGCGAGTTCACCACCCAGTCTCCGCTGCAGACCGCGCGCTTCAAACGCCTGGAGGATGGGAGCATCGTGGTGGAGGGCGGAAGCCTGCTGCGGGAACTCAATCGCAAGCTCGGCTACCGCTTCCCTCTGGACGGGCCAAAGACCCTCAACGGGCTGATTCTGGAACAGCTCCAGGACATCCCCGAGCCGGGTACCTCGCTCAAGCTCGCCGGCTACCCGGTTGAAATCCTCCAGACCCAGGACCGGGTGATCAAATCGGTTCGTCTACTCTCGCCGGATGAGGACTAAAAATCAATGACTTCCGTCTTTACATTCAAGCTGTGCGGGAGCATCATGCGCAGCATCCGATCTCTGGCCACCGGTAGATGGTTGCGGCAACACTTCAAGGTTCGCTGACCGGCCTGGCACGGGCAATGGTGCAGCGTGGTCTCCTGCCCGAGCAGGAGGCGGAATCCATTCAGACGCAGGCGAACAGCGGCGGCGTCTCTTTTGTCGAACAACTGGTTCACGGCAAGCGCTTCAAAGAAATGCAAATCGCGGAATTCGCCGCCGAGACCTTCGGACTTCCGCTGCTCGATTTGAACGCCGTCGACTTGGAACAGGTTCCCTTGGCCGTCGTCGGCGACCGTTTCATCCAGACGCATCGCGCGCTGCCGCTGTTTCAGCGCGGCAATCGACTCTTCGTGGGGATGTCGGACCCGACTAACCGGGCACTGCTGGATGAACTGAAGTTCCAGACCGGTCTGCAGATCGATCCGATCGTCGTCGAAGACAACAAGCTCGGCAGCCTCATCCACAAGCTGCAGCAGGCGGCTGACAAGACACTCAGGGACCTGGAAGCCGAGGAAGCAGGCGCCGACCTGCTGGCGGGGTTGCCGCAGGAAGAGCAGCCTGCCGATACTTCCTCCGCCGAGATCGACGATGCACCGGTTGTACGCTACATCCAGAAAATTCTGCTCGACGCGATCAATAGCGGCGCGTCGGATGTTCATTTCGAGCCGTACGAGAAGTTTTATCGCATCCGCTATCGGCTGGATGGAGAACTCTACGAAATCGCCCAACCACCGCTCGCGATCAAGGAGAAAATCGCGTCGCGCGTCAAGGTGATCTCGAGACTGGACATTGCCGAAAAACGCGTACCTCAGGACGGGCGAATGAAGCTCGTGCTGTCAAAGCATCGCGCCATCGATTTCCGAGTCAGCACGCTGCCGACGTTGTTCGGGGAAAAGATCGTAATGCGTATCCTCGATCCTTCCAGCGCGACCTTGGGGATCGATGCTCTCGGATACGAACCCGATCAGAAAGAATCTCTGCTGTGGGCGGTCAATCGGCCGTACGGCATGATCCTCGTCACCGGCCCAACGGGTTCCGGCAAAACAGTCTCGCTCTACACCTGCCTCAACATCCTGAACAAGCCCGGCATCAATATTTCCACCGCCGAAGACCCGGCAGAGATCAACCTGCCCGGAATCAATCAGGTAAACGTCAATGACAAGGCTGGGCTGACCTTCGCTGCGGCGCTCAAGTCATTTCTGCGCCAGGATCCCGACATCATCATGGTTGGGGAGATTCGAGACCTGGAAACAGGCGAAATCGCGGTCAAGGCGGCGCAGACCGGGCACCTGGTGCTGTCGACGTTGCACACCAACGATGCGCCGACCACGCTTACGCGCCTGTTAAACATGGGAATCGCACCTTTCAATATCGCCAGCTCCGTGATCTTGATCACCGCGCAGCGATTGGCGCGCCGCCTATGCAAGGAATGCAAGCGGCCAGCCGATATTCCGAAGGAAGCGCTCGTACGCGCGGGCTTCACGGAACAAGATCTCGACGGCGGCTGGACGCTTTACCGAGCTGTCGGCTGCGACGCATGCAAGGGCACCGGCTACAAGGGACGCGTCGGGATTTATCAGGTAATGCCGATTTCGGAAGAGATGAACCAGATCATCATGACCGACGGCAATGCGCTGGACATCGCGCGGCAGGCAAAGAAGGAAGGGATTCGCGACCTGCGCGAATCGGGATTGCTCAAGATCAAGCAGGGCGTTACCTCGCTCGAAGAGATCGAGGCGGTCACGAACGAATAACGCTTCTTGAAGGGGAAGGCAGATGGCTACGGCAGCAGCAGCGGTCCGCAAGGACATCAAGGAATACAGCTTCTCGTGGGAAGGCAAGGACAAATCCGGCAAGCTGGTGAAGGGCGAGATGCGCGCCGGCGGCGAATCGGTGGTTACCTCCACCCTGCGCCGGCAGGGCATTACCGTCCTCAAGGTCAAGCGGCAGAGGGCCGGCCTGGGCGGAAAAGTCAGCGACAAGGACATCACCTTCTTCACCCGTCAGCTTGCCACGATGATGAAGGCGGGCGTGCCGCTGCTGCAGGCCTTCGACATCGTGGGCAAGGGCCACAGCAACCCGGCGGTCGCGCGGCTCCTGATGGATATCAAGAACGAGGTCGAAACCGGCAACAGCCTCAATGCGGCGTTCAAGAAATACCCGCTGTATTTCGACGCGCTGTTCTGCAACCTGGTGGCCGCGGGCGAACAGGCCGGTATCCTGGACAGCCTGCTCGACCGTCTCGCCAGTTACAAGGAAAAAATTCTCGCCATCAAAGGCAAGATCAAATCCGCCCTGTTCTATCCGATCTCGATCATCGTGGTGGCGTTCGTGATCACCGCCATCATCATGATTTTCGTGATTCCGGCCTTCAAGAATTTGTTCTCGAGCTTCGGCGCCGATCTTCCCGCCCCAACACTGATGGTGATGGCGGTATCGGACTTTTTCGTAAGATTCTGGTGGGCCATATTCGGTGGCGTGGGATTTGGCGTGTGGTTCTTCTTCTACACCTGGAAGCGCTCCGTCAAAATGCAACAGACTTTGGACCGGCTGTTTCTCAAGATTCCCGTGTTCGGGCCGCTGATACAGAAAGCGACGATCGCGCGCTGGACGCGAACGCTGTCCACGATGTTCGCCGCGGGCGTGCCGTTGGTGGAGGCGCTGGATTCCGTGGCGGGCGCCGCGGGAAACTTCGTGTACTACTCCGCGACCAAAAAGATCCAGAGCGAAGTCAGCACCGGCACAAGCCTCACGGTGGCGATGCAGAACAGCGAAGTGTTTCCGAATATGGTGATCCAGATGGTCTCGATCGGCGAGGAGTCCGGCTCCCTGGACGGAATGCTCAGCAAAGTGGCGGACTTCTTTGAGCAGGAAGTCGACGACGCGGTGGAAGCGCTGTCCAGTCTGATGGAACCAATGATCATGGTTGTCCTCGGCACTCTGATCGGAGGTATGGTGATCGCAATGTACCTGCCGATCTTCAAGATGGGCCAGGCCGTCTGATTGCTTCGGCGGCACGCGAAGCCCCCGATGCGTTGGCCGGGCGCTTCCTTTTTCGATTCGATGCTTGTCATTGCGGCCGCCGGGTCCGCCTTTCCAGTCCGGCGCCGGCGTAGAGCAGTGATCTTCTCATGGGCGATGTGATCGATTTTCTGCAGGCTCACCATGGTGCGCTCGTCGTCATCGCAGTGCTTCTCGGATTGACGGTGGGCAGCTTTCTCAACGTGGTAATTCACCGGCTGCCCAGGATGATGCAGGCCGAGTGGCGCGAGCAGGCGGCCGGCATTGCGCAGGAAGCGGGGCTGCGTGACTGCGCGGCCAAGCTCCGCCCGTCGTCACAGCGCTACAACCTGCTGGTACCGCCCTCAAATTGCCCGAATTGCGGTCATCGCATCGGTGCGCTGGAAAATGTTCCCGTGCTGAGCTACCTTTGGCTGCGCGGCAGATGTTCGGCATGCGCGAGTCCCATCTCGCCGCGGTATCCTTTGGTGGAAGGCATCAGCGGGCTGCTTGCAGGATACGTGGCCTGGCGCTACGGGCCGTCGCTCGCCACAGCCGGGGGGCTGCTGTTCGTCTGGGCGCTGATTGCGCTCACCGTGATAGACATCGACACGCAGCTGCTGCCTGACGACATCACTTTTCCCCTCCTCTGGGCGGGCCTTCTATTCGGCATCGGCGCGGCTTTCGTGACTCTGCCCGAGGCCGTCATAGGGGCAGCGACCGGCTATCTGTCGCTGTGGGCGGTCTACTGGATCTTCAGGTTCGCCACCGGCAAAGAGGGAATGGGCTTCGGAGACTTCAAGCTGCTCGGCGCGATAGGCGCCTGGCTCGGATGGAAGATGCTGCCACTGGTAATTCTGTTGTCATCGGTGGTAGGTGCGGCGGTCGGCATTGCGCTAATCGCCCTGGGCCGGCAAGGCCGCAGCACGCCCATACCGTTCGGCCCATATCTCGCCGTTGCGGGACTGATTGCGATGCTGTGGGGGCCGCAGATCAATCGAGCTTACCTTCAGCTTTTCCAGTAGGCCCGTATGCCCTTTGTCGTCGGTCTGACCGGCGGAATCGGATCCGGGAAGACCACCGTCGCGAAGATTTTCGAGCGTGCGGGCGCACAAGTAATCGACACCGATGAAATCGCGCGACGTTTGACTTCCGCAGGGCAGCCCGCGGTTGCGCGCATCGTGCAGCTTCTGGGAACCGATGTCGTCGCCGCAGATGGCTCCCTCGATCGCGCAAAGGTGCGCGAAACGGTGTTTCGGGACGCGGCCGCCCGGCGTTCGCTCGAGGCCGTGCTGCACCCGTTGATCGGGGACGAGGTGCGCAAACGAGCGGTATCTTGCAGCGGGCCCTACGTCATGGTGATCGTTCCATTGCTGGTCGAGACCGGCGCATACGCCGATCTTTTCGATCGGATCGTGGTCGTCGACTGCCCGGAAGAACTCCAGGTGGAGCGGGTGACGCGACGTAATGGCCTGTCTCCCGAAGAGGTGCGCGCGATCATGCGTGTCCAGGCCTCGCGCTCCGAGCGGCTGGCGCGCGCAGACCATGTCATCCGCAATGAGGGGACGCCACAGGCGCTGCTGCCCCAAGTGGAAGCGTTGCATCGGTTCTTCTTGGCCGCAGCCTCGAGCCGCTAGCATCGCGCGGCTTTATTTTTCCCGCCGTTTCGTGAATACTAGCCCGCGACTCGTCCAGGGCGTGGGTGCCGTGATCAGCTACGAGTTTCCGCTCAACGAGAGAATCCGCACACTGCTCCGCCTGGAAGACCTGTATGAGCGGGCGCAGTATTTCGCCGCGAAATCCGATCCGCAGGAGCACCACGTCGCGCTGATCGCACTATTCGAGATCCTCGATGTCGCGGGGCGTGCAGACCTCAAGGCGGACCTGATGCAGGAGCTGGAGCGCCAAAAGCACCATCTCGAGGCTCTGCGAAACAATCCCTCGGTTTCCCAGGATGTCCTGGGCGCGGTTCTGGCTAATATCGAGAGGGCGATTGCGGGCCTGTTCATGGCGTCCGGCAAGACCGGCCAAGAGCTGCGCGAAAACGAGTGGCTGATGAGCATTCGACAGCGTTCCGGCATTCCAGGCGGTGTATGCGAGTTCGATCTGCCCTCATATCACTATTGGCTCAATCAGAACCCGGAGGCCCGCCGGCTCGACTTGGATGAGTGGCTGGCACCGTTTCTGCCGATCCGCAACGGCGTGGCCATCATACTGAAGCTTCTGCGCGAAAACGGAAAGACCAGCCAGCAGGTCGCCCATCAGGGAGTGTATCAGCAGATGCTCTCCGGGAGACTGGCGCAGATGCTCCGGATTCGCCTGTCGCGCAGCCACGAGTGCGTGCCGGAGATCAGCGCCAATAAGTACGCGCTGAACGTTCGCTTCACCACCGCGGCCGGCTCGCAGCGCCGCACCACCGCCGAAGACGTGAGCTTCGAACTGACCTTCTGCAACCTCTGATGAGCGATATACGGCAGACGCGCAGGTTGGTGGCCTGCCCGCAATGCGGCAAGCAGGTACCCTGGAGTGCGGAAAATCCATACCGGCCGTTCTGCTCCGAGCGCTGCAAACTCATCGATCTGGGCGAGTGGGCGACGGAGAGTTACCGCATCGCGCAATCTCAGGACGACCTGGTCAACCGGGACGAAGAGTAGCGTCGGATTATGGCTGCCACGCGCCGCGCATCATCGCGATGCCGTGTGCCCCCGCCTCCCGCGCCCGGAGAAGATCCGGTAAAGACAAGCCGCCTAGCGCATACACCGGCAACGGCGCACCCTGCGCCATCGCGGCGAACTTTTCCCAACCCAGCGGCATGGCATCGGGATGGGTGGGAGTACGTTTGACCGGACCGAGGACGACGAAATCCAGACCGAGCTCCGCCGCCCGCCGAAGCTCATCGCGGGTATGGCAAGAGGCAGCGCACCAATCGAGCGTCGGGCGTTCGCGCACGGCGGCGAGACGGGCTGCCGTGAGATGCACACCATCGGCACCCGATTCTGTCGCCAACTCCGCATCCGCGTTCACCAGCACTTTCGCGCAGTAGCGGTGGGCACGCGTGACGACCTCCCGGGCAAATTCGAGCAACCGGTCGCGCGGCATGTTCTTATCCCGGACCTGAATGAGCCGCAGCCCATGACGCAGCGCATGATCGAGCCTCGACAGTGCGGCTTCCCCACCGTCCTCAGAAGTATTGGTGATCGCGTAGACGAGCGGCAATTCCAGGGCCCGCAAGACCGCAACGTTGGCCGGGAGCATCGGCGCAACACTCAGCAAGTCGGGCCGCTGCCATGAGAAGGCTTGTCGCTCGCGCGATACCGGTTCACCTCGCCAGCGCACTACGCGCAGAAAGTTCAAGCGAACCGTAGCGTGAGGATAGGTGTAAATGCGGGTAAGCCACGGCACGGCCTGTTCTATCTCGACCCCGAGTTCTTCCCTTAGCTCGCGCCGCAGGGCCGCAAGCGGCGTCTCTCCGGCCTCTATCTTGCCGCCGGGAAATTCCCAGTAGCCCGCATACACCTTTCCCGTTGGCCGTTGGGCTAGCAAAAACCGGCCGTCTCCGCGCTCGACTACTGCCGCCGCCACTTCGACGAGCTTCTCCTTCACGTCGCTTACTTGGTACGCATGGGCGCGGACTGAATCTTGTGCCGGCCGACCCAGTCACGCGCGAAATGCCAAGCAACGCGGCCGCTGCGTGAACCCCTGAGCAGGGCCCACTGCAAGGCTTCCTGGCGCACGGCAGCGCTGTCGAAGCCGGTGACGCCGAGCTGTCCGAGCCAGTATTCCGCGATACGCAGGTACTCGTTCTGGTCGAAAGGGTAGAACGACACCCAGAGGCCGAAGCGTTCGGACAGCGAAATTTTTTCCTCCACCGTCTCGCCGGGATGGATTTCCTCTCCGAGGTACTTGGTTTCCAGGTTCTCCTGCATGTACTCCGGCATCAGGTGCCTGCGGTTCGACGTGGCGTAGATCACCAGATTCTCGGATGTGGTCGCTATCGAGCCGTCCAGAATCGCTTTGAGCGCCTTATAACCCGGTTCGTCGGCGTCGAACGACAAATCGTCGCAGAACAGGATGAACTTGAACGGCGATTCGGCCACCAGGTCGACAATGTCCGGCAGGTCGACGAGGTCGTGCTTTTCCACCTCGATCAATCGCAGCCCCCTGGACGCGAACTTGTTGAGCACGGCCTTCACGAGAGAGGACTTACCGGTGCCCCGGGCGCCGGTGAGCAATACGTTGTTTGCCGTATAGCCTTCCACGAACTGCCGGGTATTACGCTCGATCAACTTCTTCTGCTCGTCGATTTCCTGCAGATCCGACAAACGGATCAAGTGCGGATGCGCCACCGGATGGAGGAAACCGAGCGCACCACGCTTACGCCAGCGGTAGGCGATCGATGCCTTCCAGTCCGGCGGCAGCGACTTTTGTGGCAGAAAATCCTCGGCCCGGTCAAGCAATCGATTCAGGCGCGCCACCAGCTTGTCCAGCTCGCTCAATTCCTCAGCTCCGATAATCTGCATTAATGCTGACATATTCATGCGAGAGATCGCAGGTCCAGACGGCGGACGACGCGGCACCTCTATTGAGCACCACCCGCACGTTTATTTCCGCTTGCTTCATGATCCGCTGACCATCTTCCTCCCGATAGGACGGGGCCCGTGCGCCGCGTGTGGCGACGAGCAGACTATCGAGATACAGATCCACTTTCGCGACGTCCAAGTCGACGATCCTGGCGTAGCCGATGGCGGCTAGTATCCTGCCCAGATTCGGATCGGAGGCGAAGAACGCGGTCTTGACCAAGGGAGATTGCGCAATTGCATAGGCCACTTTGCGACATTCGGCCTCGTTCATTCCCCCTTCCACCGATACACTGATGAACTTCGTCGCGCCCTCCCCGTCGCGCACCAGCGCCTGTGCAAGCCAGGTGCAAACCGCTGTTACCGCGGACAGCAGCACCTTGAATTCCGGTGCGTCGGAATTCACTATCTTCGGCAACTCGGCCCGGCCGGTAGCGAGCAGAATGAAGCTGTCGTTGGTGGAGGTATCGCCATCCACGGTGACGCAGTTGAAGCTCCTCTCCGCAGCGTACGCCGCCATGCTCTGCAGCAACGCAGGTTCGACCGGGGCGTCTGTGGCGACGAACGCCAGCATCGTTGCCATGTCAGGTCTGATCATGCCCGATCCCTTGGCAATACCGGACACGGTCACCGGGCGACCGGCAATCTCCACGCGCCGGGATATCGCTTTCGGAACCGTGTCGGTAGTCATGATCGCTTCTGCGGCGTTCAGCCAGTTGGCATCTGCCAGCGAAGCGGCGCACGCGGGCAATGCGTCGGCGATACGGTCTACCGGCAGCGGTTCCATTATGACGCCGGTAGAAAATGGCAGCACTTGCTCCGACCTGCAGCCCAGCAGCCCGGCTGCAACTTCACAGATTCTCTTTGCTGCAGCAAGACCTTGCTCGCCGGTGCCAGCGTTTGCGCAGCCCGTATTCACTACCAGCGCGCGAACCGCGCCGGTGGCAAGATGCGACTTGGCAACCGTTACCGGTGCGGCGCAAAAGCGATTCTGTGTGAACACGCCCGCCACGCTCGACCCCTCTACGAGCGAGACAAGCAGCAAGTCCTTTCGCCCCGGTTTGCGGATGCCGGCTGCAGCGGCACCAAGCCTGACACCGCGCACCGGCAGAAGTGCCGCGGGATCCGGGACCGATAGGTTTACCGGCATTTCAACGTGAAGCAGCTTGCTAACGGATCAAGCGAGCCGGCCGTGGCAATGCTTGAATTTTTTGCCCGAGCCGCAGGGGCAGGGATCATTGCGGCCGACTTTCTGTCCGGAACGTACGAAGGGCTGCACTTTTGTCACCGTATCCGCTTGGGCATTCGCCTTGGCTAGCGCCTCGTCGTAGTCGGCGTGCTGGTACTGGACGTTTTTCAGTTCCGCATGCTCTTCTGTCACTTCCTCGACCTCTTTGGCGCTGCGGATCTGCACTGTCATCAAAACGCGAGTTACTTCGTTGCGGACCGTCTCAAGCAATATCGCAAATAGCTCGAACGCTTCACGCTTGTATTCCTGTTTCGGATTCTTCTGCGCGTAGCCACGCAAGTGAATACCCTGACGCAGGTGGTCAAGCGCAGCTAGATGTTCCCGCCAATGCGTGTCCAGACTCTGCAGCATGATTGCGCGCTCGTATTGGCGGATCGCATCCACCGGTACCGACCGGATTTTTTCCTCGTAATGACGATGGGCCGCCTCGACGACGCGCGCGCGTAGCTGCGGTTCGTCGAGACTGTCGTCCTGCTGAAGCCACCTGGTGATCGGAAGGTCCAAGGTGAGTTCGGAAGCAAGCGCCGCCTCCACGCCTGCCGTATCCCACTGCTCTTCCACACTGTCCGCAGGAATGTATTGGGAAAAGATTGAATTAACGGTGCCCTCACGCATCGCTCGCAGCGTTTCGGAGACATCTGTCGACTCAAGCAGCTCGTTACGTTGCTGGTAGATTACCTTGCGCTGGTCATTGGCCACGTCGTCGTATTCCAGCAGCTGCTTGCGGATGTCGAAATTGCGCGCCTCGACCTTGCGTTGCGCGTTCTCGATGGCGCGAGTAACCCACGGATGTTCGATCGCCTCGCCTTCTGGCATCTTAAGCCGGTCCATGATCGCAGCCACTCGCTCCGAAGCGAAAATGCGCAGCAGCGGATCCTCCAGAGAAAGATAGAAACGGCTTGATCCCGGATCCCCCTGGCGCCCGGCTCGACCGCGCAGTTGGTTGTCTACCCGTCGCGACTCGTGGCGCTCGGTGCCGACAATATGCAAGCCGCCTGCTTCGACAACGAATTCGTGCAACTTGCGCCACTCGTCCCGGATCTTCTTTACATGCACATCCTTCTGCTCGCCAGAAAGATTCTCGTCGTTACGGACCCGATTGATCTCGGGTTCCGGATTGCCGCCAAGCACGATGTCGGTGCCACGGCCCGCCATGTTGGTGGCAATAGTGATCATCTTTGGCCGACCAGCCTGGGCGATGATCTCCGCCTCGCGTGCGTGTTGTTTTGCGTTCAGCACCTGGTGGGAAAACTTTTCCTTTGAAAGCATCTGCGACAACAGTTCGGAGTTTTCAATGGATGTCGTCCCCACCAGTACTGGCTGTCCACGCACGTGACATTCCCGAACGTCCTCCAGCACTGCGCGGTATTTCTCCCGTGCGGTCCGGTACACCTTGTCCATGCGGTCCTCGCGGACCATCGGCATGTGCGTCGGGATGATGATCGTCTCGAGGCCGTAAATGTGCTGAAACTCGTAGGCCTCGGTGTCCGCCGTGCCAGTCATCCCTGCGAGCTTCTTGTACATCCGAAAGTAGTTCTGGAAGGTGATGGACGCGAGCGTCTGGTTCTCCTTTTGAATGTGTACGCCCTCTTTCGCCTCAACGGCTTGGTGCAAGCCATCCGACCACCTGCGACCTGGCATCAGACGGCCGGTAAATTCATCGACGATGACGATATCACCGTCCTGTACCACGTAATGCTGGTCGCGATGAAAGAGGTTGTGAGCCCGTAACGCGGCGTAGAGGTGATGCATCAGTCCGATGTTGACGGCGTCGTACAGGCTGCCGTTCTCCGGTAGCAACCCCGCCTTGGCAAGCAATTCCTCAGCGCGTTCATGTCCGGCTTCGGTAAGCAACACCTGGTGCGCCTTTTCGTCGACGATGTAGTCACCGGGGTCGCCCTCTTTCGCCGCGCGTCGCAGCTTGGGGGCGATTTCGTTCATCCGGTAGTAGAGTTCTGTGCTGTCTTCCGCCTGCCCTGAGATGATGAGCGGCGTACGCGCCTCGTCGATCAATATGGAGTCGACTTCGTCGACGATGGCGAATTGCAGTCCACGCTGTACCCGCTCGGATGTTTGGAACACCATGTTGTCGCGCAGGTAGTCGAATCCGAACTCGTTATTGGTTCCGTACGTAATATCAGCAGCGTAGGCCTGCTGCTTCAGCGCGTGCTCCATCTGGGATAAATTTACGCCCACGCTCAAGCCTAGGTAGCGGTACAGCCGCCCCATCCATTCGGCGTCGCGGCTGGCCAGGTAGTCATTGACCGTCACTACGTGCACGCCCTTGTCGAGAAGTGCGTTCAGGTAGGCAGGAAGCGTGGCGACCAGCGTCTTGCCTTCGCCGGTACGCATTTCCGCAATCTTTCCGTTATGCAGGGCAATGCCGCCCAACAGCTGCACATCGAAATGGCGCATCTGAAGTACCCTGCGGCTCGCCTCACGCACCACGGCAAAAGCCTCTGGCAGTAACTCGTCCAGCGGTTGGCCGTTCCCCACTCGCTCTTTGAAGCGGTCGGTGCATCCGCGAAGGTCCGCATCGCTGAGTTTCTGAAACTCTGGCTCGAACGCGTTGATACGCTGGACAAGCTGGCCGTACTTACGCAGCACGCGTTCATTGCGGCTGCCGAATATCTTCTTGAGAATGGTGACGATCATGAGTCCGGAAACCGTAAACAAAGAGGGGTGGGGCTGAAGCCCCACCCCTCTCGGAAACCTAGTTCCGGGAATCGATCAACCCGGCACTTGCAGAAAACGGGCAGGGTTCTGCGGGGCACCCCATTGCCGTACTTCGAAATGCAGATGGGTCCCGGTCGATCGACCGGTGGAGCCGACTTCGGCGATTTTCTGCCCGCGCAACACAACATCACCGACTTTAGCGATCAACTTCGAAGCGTGAGCATACCGCGTGATCAAGCCATTGCCATGATCAATTTCAATCATATTACCATATTGAGGATGCGTGCCTGCGTAGACAACCACGCCGCCGGCAGCTGCGTGTATCGCCTCGCCCTCAGGCGCCATGAAATCCATTCCCTCGTGAAAAGCGTTCAACCCAGTAAACGGATCAATACGCCATCCGAAATTCGACGAAAACCAACCGGTGGTCACTGGTAGTTGCGTCGGTAAAAGCTGTTTTTTCGCATGTACAAGCGTGAGGCGCGACTCAAGCACGCCCAGTTTGTCGCTGCGATCGTCCAACTGTTGCGCGAGCTGCTCCAGTTGGTGCACGAGATCGCTCATGGACATCTCTTGGGTCTGTCCCGCCAGCGCTGGCCCGCCTCGCGCAGGCGCCTGATCAAACATGAATTCCTTGGGATTGAACCCTGCTAGCTTCGAAAGCCGTTCTCCCAGCGTATCCAAACGGAGGAGCTTGGCCTGCATCTCACCTAGCCTAGCCGCCATGGTGTTCAAACTTTCCCGAAGATAGGACTGGGTTTGACGAGACTGTTCCGCTTGAACTGCCTCCAACAGCGACTGCAAATACGGACTCTGATTGGTAATCGCATAGCGCAACGAAAAGTAGTTTAGGAGGACCGCCAGCGACACCACCATCAAAAAAAACAGCAGGACAAGGAAACTCACCTGCGGCACGCTCACGGTAAAGCTACGTGCATGAGAAAGTCGATTGGAGACTACGATTATGTCCATCCCTGCCTTCCCCTTTTGCGTACTTTATCACCCAGAAGATCGTGGCTATCCCTCAAATCCGTGACCTCTTCGACACCTTGGGCGAACTGCGCGAGCTGAGGACCCGGTATCGTCGACTATCCCTACTTCGGGCTGTCGTCCGCGATTCCCTGCCGGAAGGCCTGAAATCCCATGTCTCAGTTGCGGCCCTCGATCACGGCAGGCTGGTCCTATCGGCGGAAAGTGGCGTAACCGCCGCCAAATTACGCTACCTAGTTCCTTGTTTATTGGAAACAGTACGTCAACGCGCTCCGGAAGTTATCGCAATACAAATACGAGTGCAAGTAATCCAAGACATTAACCCATTGCGGCAAAAACAAATTTCGCTCAGCCCTGAGGCTCGCAAAGCATTGGAGAACCTTGCCCAGACTCTGCCTCAATCCGGATTGAAGGAGGCTGTAATGCGTTTTGCAACCCGCTTCATTGGATCGTCAGATGACCAGCAAGATTCGTTCAATGGAAAAAAATAAAGCAGCGTCAATATCTTAAATAAGCCGGCTCCAACATTAAGCGATAAAGCGCGACCATTTCCCGTCTTTTATGACAATAAACATCACCTTAGCGGTACCGCTAGTAAGCGCAGCTCAGGAGCCTAATCAATTACTGTCAAGATTGCGGTGTTCAAGGATTATCGCGCCTTATCACGCGTCCGAATCAGTCAGGCGGACTGCGCTTGAAGGCGCAGGAAGGCTGGGGCGTCGTTTCGTGAATAAAAACTCACGTATTCCCATGATTCTTGGTCTTGTAACAACTGTCTCAGTAGCTGATTGTTTAGGGCATGACCAGACTTATGGGCGATGAAGGCACCAATAAGCGAGTGTCCGAGCAAGTAAAGGTCGCCAATTGCATCCAATGCCTTGTGTTTGACGAATTCATCCTCATACCGCAAGCCATCTGTGTTTAGTATTCTGAATTCATCCATGACAATCGCATTATCGAGGCTACCGCCGAGCCCTAGGCCTTGTGCCCGCATGCTCTCCACGTCTTGCATGAAGCCGAAAGTCCGTGCCCGGCTCACCTCTTTGATATAGGACGTGTGCTCGAAGTCGACAACGACCCGCTTGTTTGCGGCAGCAAATGCCGGGTGTTTAAAGTCAATACTGAAGTCGACGCGAAACCCGTTGTAAGGCTCAAACCTTACCCATTTGTCGCCGCTTCGCACCTCTACCATCTTGCGGATGCGTATGAATTTCTTCGGGGCCGCCTGCTCTTCAATCCCAGCGGACTGCAGAAGAAACACGAACGGCGACGCCGACCCGTCCATGATCGGCACCTCACCTGCGCTCAAATCGACGTAAACGTTGTCGACACCAAGACCGGCAAGGGCAGACATGAGGTGTTCCACCGTCTGAATACGGGCGCTCCCTCTCTCAAGACACGAAGAAAGCCGCGTATCCCCGACCGTGTAGGGATCGGCCCGGATTTCGACTATGGGATCAAGATCCACACGGCGGAACACGATGCCGGTATGCGGCATAGCCGGACGCAGAGTGAGATACACCTTTTCGCCGGTGTGCAGGCCTACTCCCGTAGCACGGACGATATTTTTCAGGCTTCGCTGCTTGATCATTTATCTGGCATAAGCGACAGTGCAAATTTTTGCATCATTATGACTGTCACTTTCTAAGCGGTTGATTAACTTACCATACATTAGTCCCATTTGGCGAATACTCGTTCGTTTTTTGCGATGCACACAACATGCCCATCTCTAATCTGCTTGTTTTCGCAGAAAGGCGGGAATATCTAAAGTATCGACCCCGGATTGCTTCATTGCCTCGACCGCGGCGTCTCGATTGCGCCTCCGAATAACGGCCGGAGCGTCAAGATCCCCATAGTTGACCTCGACCGGTGTGGAATCGGTGCCGGTGCGAACCACCGTGAGCGGTTTTTGCTGCTGGCGGTTCGCCGGGTTTCCCAACCCGGTGGCAACCATCGTTACACGTAGACGATCCTGTAGTGCGTCGTCGATTACGGTACCCACGATCACAGTTGCGTCTTCGGCGATAAATGTCTTGATGGTATTCATCACCTCATGTACCTCCTTCATCTTAAGGCTGGCGCTGGCGGTGATGTTGACCAACACGCCGCGCGCGCCGGCGAGATTCACATCTTCGAGTAACGGGCTTGCCACAGCCTGCTCGGCGGCCTGCCGGGACCGCTCTTGCCCCGCCGATGTTGCCGAACCCATCATCGCCATTCCCATCTCAGACATCACCGTACGCACATCGGCGAAGTCGACATTGACCAACCCTGGGCATTTGATTACTTCCGCGATGCCCGCCACGGCACCGTGCAGCACACCGTTCGCTGCCTTGAACGCATCCAGCATCGAGACTTCTTCGCCGAGCACCTGCATGAGCTTGTCATTTGGTATCACGATCAGCGAATCGACATGACGACCCAGTTCATCGAGGCCTTGCAGGGCCACTTTCTGGCGCTTACCCTCGAACGCGAATGGCTTGGTGACCACTGCAACGGTAAGAATGCCGAGTTCGCGGGCTGCCTCCGCGACGATTGGCGCGGCGCCGGTGCCGGTACCGCCGCCCATGCCGGCGGTGAGAAATAGCATGTCTGCGCCATCGATGAGTTCGATGATGCGTTCGCGATCCTCGATCGCTGCCTGACGACCGATCTCCGGATTGGCCCCTGCGCCGAGCCCCTTGGTAATTCCCGAGCCCAGTTGTAGCAATGTCTTTGCCTTGTTGCGTTTCAGCGCTTGCGCGTCGGTGTTGGCGCAGATGAACTCGACGCCTTCCACGCCTTCGCTGATCATGTGGTCCACCGCGTTACCGCCGCAGCCCCCAACACCAATTACCTTGATCACGGCTTCCTGGGGTTGAGTATCCACGATCTCGAACATGATTGTGCCCTCCTAATCAAGATGAAAAAACCCAGAATCCAAAGACCGATCCGCTACCAGGACTATTAGAAATTCGACTCGAACCATTTGCGCATACGCCCGAAGACGTGCTTGAGAGATCCGTTTTGTATTTTCGCGATCTGCTGACGCTGGTGTTGCTGTGAGCCAGCCATCAGCAGCCCCACGCCAGTCGAATAGCGCGGGTTGCGGATTACTTCTGACAGCCCGCCCGCATAAGCCGGCAGCCCGAGCCTCACCGGCATGTGAAACACCTCCTCGCCAAGTTCGACCATGCCCTGCATTACCGCACTGCCGCCGGTTAGCACGATTCCGGACGAGAGCAGTTCCTCGAATCCGCTCCTGCGCAGTTCAGCCTGCACCAGCGAATACAGCTCCTCCACACGTGGTTCGATCACTTCCGCGAGCGTCTGCCGCGAAAGCTTCCTCGGACCGCGGTCGCCCACGCCCGGCACCTCGATCATTTCCTGCTGGTTTGCAAGCTCGCGCAGTGCGCAGCCATGCCTGCGCTTGATCTCTTCCGCTTCCTTTGTGGGCGTGCGCAACGCCATCGCGATGTCGTTGGTGATCTGATCTCCCGCGATCGGAATTACCGCGGTATGGCGAATCGCACCCTGGGTGAACACCGCTAGGTCGGTCGTGCCGCCTCCGACATCCACCAGGCACACGCCCAGGTCTTTTTCGTCTTCCGACAGCACCGCCGTTGCTGAGGCAAGCGGCTGCAGGATGAAATCGTTTACCTCGAGCCCGCAGCGGCGCACGCACTTCATGATGTTCTGGGCCGCCGACACGGCACCGGTGACGATATGGACCCTGACCTCGAGCCGTACACCCGACATGCCGAGCGGCTCGCGGACGTCTTCCTGTCCGTCGATTACGAATTCCTGGTTCAGCACGTGCAGAATCTGCTGGTCGGTAGGGATCGGAATCGCCTTCGCGGTCTCCACCACGCGATCGACATCGAGCTGCGTTACTTCGCGATCCTTGATCGCGACCATGCCATGGGAGTTGAAGCTCTTGATGTGGCTGCCGGCGATGCCGGTCCAGACCTCACGGATCTTCACGTCTGCCATTAGCTCCGCCTCCTCAAGTGCGCGCTGAATGGCATTGACCGTCGACTCGATGTTGACGACCACGCCTTTCTTCAGGCCGCGCGACGGTGCGCTGCCCATGCCGATGATCTCGAAGTCGCCGTCCGGCCTGAGCTCCGCGACGATCACGGCGATCTTCGAAGTACCGATGTCCAAGCCAACGATCAGATTCTTTGTCTCTCTGGTCTTGGTGAGCACCATGGCTCCCTTCCATTCGATCGGTTTCACGCTCGCTTGTCGCCCCATTTCATGCCTTTGATCCGTACCGCAAACCCGTTTGCGTAGCGCAGATCGATGTAAGCGGTACGTGCTTGCATTTGGCCTACGGTGCGGTCATACGCCGCCACGAAAGCGGCAAGTCGATTTTCGACGGCGTCGCGGCCGAGCTCGATCGCGGTGCCGTCGTCCAGCCTCACGCGCCAGGCGCGGCGCGGCGAGAGCCGGACTTCGTCGATGTGTCGGCCGATGGCGGCAAGCGCATGCGCGAAACTGCGGTACTTCTGCACCACCTCCTCGGACGTTCCATCGGGGCCAGAGAAAACCGGAAGCGTCTGGTTGCTGGCGCCCTCGAATATTTCGCCATGGTCGTTCACCAGCGCAGTGCTGCCCCAGCGGGCGATTGCTCGATGCTCTTCGATCACGAAGTCGATACGGTCTGGCCAACGTCGCCGCACATCGACCTGCCGCACCCAGGGCAGCTTTTCGAACGCGCCCCGTGCCGCTCCGAGATCCATGGTGAAAAAATTGCCCCTGAGCTCGCGGAAAATCACCGTCTCGACCTGCTCCCGTGTGACGTGCCCTACATCGCCAACTACGCGGATCTCGCGCACGGCAAAGACGTTCAGCTGCGCTACGCGCCATAGGACCTCGTATGCGGTCAACAGGCTGGCGAGCAGGAACCCGGCGCTTGCCACGCGACTGAGCGTCCGCGCGTTATTCCACACCGGCAGCCTCCAGAATTTTGAGCACGAGGTCGGCAAACGGCAGACCCGCCTCGCGCGCCGCCATCGGCACCAGGCTGTGGTCGGTCATTCCAGGCGAGGTATTCATTTCCAGGAAGGAGAACGACCCGTCGGCACGGAGAATCAGGTCGGCACGCCCCCAGTCTCTGCATCCCAGGACGTCGAACGCTTCTAGCGCCGTTACCTGAATCGCACGCTCGACATCCGCACGGATGCCCGCCGGGCAGTAGTACTTCGTTTCGTCGCTGAAGTACTTGTTCTGATAATCGTACTTACCATTCGGCGCCTCGATCCGGATCAGCGGCAATGCACGATCGCCGAGAATCGACGCGGTCAATTCCTGGCCAGCGACAAACTCCTCGGCAAGAACCGCACTGTCGTAGCGCGCTGCGAGCTCGTAGGCAGCAGGCAATTCACTTGCGCTACGAACTTTCGTCAGTCCGATCGTCGATCCTTCGTGCACCGGTTTGACGATAAGCGGCAGCCCCAGCTTCCGTGCGAGCTTCGGCCAGTCGGTACGTTCATCTATCAGCTCGTCGCGCGGTACGGGGATGCCGACCGCCTTCCAGATCAGCTTGGTGCGCCACTTGTCCATTGCCAGCGCGCTCGCCATCACCCCACTACCGGTATACGGAATACGCATCAGCTCCAGCGCGCCTTGGACCGTCCCGTCCTCACCATGGCGGCCGTGCAGCGCGATGAACACACGCTTGAAACCCTCGCGCTGCAAATCGAACAATGGTTTGTCCTTGGGATCGAAGGGATGGGCGTCCACGCCGCGGCTGCGCAGCGCAGCGAGCACGGCTTTCCCGCTCATGAGCGATATCTCGCGTTCGGCGGAAGTCCCGCCGAGCAACACCGCGACTTTGCCGAGTTCCGCGCCCGTCACTTTCCAGGCTCTCCGACGATCCGCACTTCCCGCTCAAGGCTGACGCCGCATTCGCGCTGCACTGTTCGTTGCACGTGCGCCATGAGTTCTTCGATGTCGCGCGCCGTTGCGCCGCCCTTATTGACGATGAAATTGGCGTGCTTCGGGGAGACCATGGCGCCGCCGATGGAGAATCCCTTGAGCCCGCAGGCTTCGATTAGCTCCGCAGCGTAGACTCCCGAGGGGTTGCGAAACACCGAGCCAGCGTTCGGCTGGTCCAGCGGTTGCGATGCAATACGACGCTGCAACAATTCCCTGATCCGGCGGCGCGAGCGCTCGGCACTGCCGGGCCGAAACCGCAGCCAGGCTGCGGCAAAGAATTCCTCCCGCGCGACATCCGGCTCTACATGGCGATAGCTGACGCGAAACTCGCGCGGCGCGCGCACATGCCGCTCGCCACGCCGATCGACGGTTAGCACCTGCGTCACCACCTCCCAGGTCTCGGTGCCGTAACAGCCTGCGTTCATCGCCAGCGCGCCCCCTATCGTGCCCGGTATGCCGGCGAAAAATTCCGCGCCCTCGAGTCCGTGCGTGGCGGCAAACCGCGCCACTTTCGGGCTCGCAACGCCGGCCTCCGCGTAGATCTCGGTCGCCTCCTCGCGCTGCGCCAGCTCGAGTCCGGTGAGCGCCGCGTGCGTGAACACCACGGTGCCGCGGACGCCGCCGTCGCGCACCAGAAGATTGCTGCCTAGCCCGACGAAAAGTACCGGCTCTGGGTCAGGCAGTGAACGCAAGAAGGTACAGAGATCGTTCAGGTCCGTCGGGATGTAGGAGCGGTCCGCGGGCCCACCCACCCGCCAACTGGTGTGTCGGTTCATCGGCTCGTTCACCCGCGTCTTGCCATGCAGCGCGCCGGTACGGATGTGGTCTGGTGCGGCCATGTACATGTCAGCGCTTCGCCAGCATTCCCGGCACCGTGCCGATGGATCCCGCGCCCATCGTAATCACGACATCTCCGGGCCTTGCCATCGCCAGAATTGCGTCGGGGAGTTCCGTCACCGATTCGACGAACACCGGCTCCACCTTCCCGGCGACGCGCACCGCACGCGCAAGCGCACGTCCGTCGGCGGCGACGATCGGCGTCTCTCCCGCAGGGTAGACCTCGGTCAGCAGCAACGCGTCCGCCGAGGACAGGACTTTCACGAAGTCTTCGAAGCAATCCCGCGTGCGTGTGTAGCGGTGCGGCTGGAAGGCCAGAACCACGCGCCGTCCGGGAAACGCGCCGCGCGCGGCCTCGATAGTGGCGGCCATTTCCACCGGGTGATGGCCGTAGTCGTCGATCAATACGAAGCTGCCGCCCGCAATAGCAACCTCGCCGTAGCGCTGGAAGCGGCGCCCGACTCCCTTGAATCCCTCGAGCGCACGCCTGATGGCATGGTCCGGCACGCCGACCTCCATCCCGACCGCGATTGCCGCGAGCGCGTTGCGCACATTGTGGCGGCCGGGAAGATTCAGCACCACCTGGAGATCGGGCAGCCGCTGCTCTTGGCCGTTCGCGCCGATACGCCGAGTGACGCCGAAGCACATCTGCCCCGCGGCTTCCGTAACGTCTACTGCGCGGATCTGCGCCTGCTCCGACAGCCCGTAGGTCGTGACCTGCCTGGTGATGATCGGCAGCAAGCTCCGCACGTTTTGATCGTCAATGCACAGCACCGCCATGCCGTAAAACGGCAGGTGCTCGACGAACTCCAGGAAGGCATGCCGAAGTCTGCTGAAGTCGTGGCCGTAGGTCTCCATGTGATCGGCGTCGATATTTGTCACCACCGCCAGCACCGGCTGCAGATAGAGAAACGAGGCGTCGGATTCGTCCGCCTCGACGACGATGAATTCGCCGCTGCCCAGCTTGGCGTGGGAGCCTGCGGCTTCGAGCCGGCCGCCGATGACGAACGTCGGATCCATTCCCGCCTCGGCGAGCACACTTGCGATCAGGCTGGTCGTCGTCGTCTTGCCGTGGGTGCCGGCAATCGCAATGCCCTGCTTGAGCCGCATCAGCTCCGCGAGCATCATTGCGCGCGGCACGACGGGAATGCGCTTGGATCGCGCCGCCGCGACCTCGGGGTTATCCGGTCTTACTGCCGTGGACACGACGACTGCGTTTGCACCCGTCACGTTCACGGCATCGTGTCCGGCCGACACTCTGGCGCCGAGCTGCCGGAGGCGTTGCGTAGCCGGGCTTTCGGACAGATCCGAGCCGCTCACCTGGAAACCGAGGTTGAGCATCACTTCGGCGATACCGCTCATTCCAGATCCGCCGATGCCGATGAAATGCACGCGTTTGACCTTGTGTTTCACGCCGCGGCCTCCACGCAGACATCGGCGACGTCTCGCGCCGCATCGGGCTTGCCCAACGCTCTCGCCTTGCGAGCCATTTCGAGCAACTTTGCACGCGTGAATCCGAGCAACAGATCGGCAAGCCGGCGGGCGGTCAACTCCCTTTGCGGCAGCAGCACCCCCGCGCCGGCATCGCTAAGGAACTTCGCGTTGCCAGTCTGATGGTCGTCGACCGCATGTGGGAAGGGGATGAGTACGCTCGCCACGCCCGCCGCCGCAAGCTCTGCGATAGTGGTGGCGCCGGCGCGGCACACCACGAGGTCGGCCCGGGCGTATTCGTCCGCCATGTTCTCGATGAACGGAACGAGCCTTGCCTCGACTGAAATGCCGCGATAGCTTTCTTCCAGTGCGGCGAGATGCTGGCGGCCGGATTGATGCGTGACCGCCGGGCGTGCGTCGACCGGCATCAAGGCGAGAGCCTGTGGCAACGTCTCGTTGAGCACGCGCGCACCAAGGCTGCCGCCCACCACCAGCACATGCAGCCTCCCCGTGCGCCCGGCAAAGCGCTTCTCCGGCGGTGCGATGCTCGCAATGGCGGCGCGCACAGGATTTCCGATCCAGACCGACTTGCGCAGCGCATTGGGAAAAGCAACGAGCACGCGATCGGCGATTTCCGCCAGCACCCTGTTGGCAAGCCCGGCAATCGCGTTTTGCTCGTGCAGCACCAGCGGGCGGCGCAGCAACACCGCCATCATTCCTCCCGGAAAGGCGATGTAACCGCCCATACCGAGGACCACGTCGGGTCGCACGCGCAGGATGATGCGCGCGCTCTGCCAAAAGGCCACAAGCAGACTCAGCGGCAGCAAGCTCAGCCGCACCAGTCCCTTGCCTCGCAAGCCGCCGAAGCGGATCCATTCGACTTCGTAGCCGTGCTGGGGAACGATCTGCGCTTCCATCCCTGTCTTCGCGCCCAGCCATACCACACGCCAGCCGCGCGCTTTCAGCTCCTCCGCCACCGCCAGCGCCGGAAAGATGTGCCCGCCGGTGCCGCCAGCCATGACGAGCATGGTTCGCGTCACAGAAAGCCGCCCTTCATCAACGCGCCTCCGCCTTCCCGTCCGGGCGCGGCAGCGATCGAGGTTGTCGGGCGTGCGACGAACGACATCACAGTGAATAGCCTTTCATCATCTGCCGGTTTTCGAAATCCACTCGCAACAGCAGGCCGACCGCCATGCAGTTGGCTACCAGGCCGCTGCCGCCGAACGACAGCAGCGGCAGCGTCAATCCCTTGGTCGGCAGAAGGCCAACGTTCACGCCCATGTTGATTGCTGCTTGAGCTCCGATCCAGAGGCCTACGCCCTGCGCCACGAGCGCAGAAAAATAGCGCTCCAGCCGCGCAGCCTGGTTGCCGATCGAGAACGCGCGCCAGGTGAGCCAGGCGAACAGTGTGATCACCACGGCAACGCCGACAAAACCGAGTTCCTCGGCGATCACCGCGAGCAAAAAATCGGTATGCGCTTCGGGCAGGTAGAGCAGCTTCTCCACGCTCGCGCCAAGCCCGACTCCGAACCACTCGCCGCGCCCGAACGCGATCAGAGCGTGCGACAGCTGATAACCCTTGCCGAACGGATCTGCCCATGGGTCCATGAAACCGAGCACGCGCTGCATTCGATACGGCGACGTCCAGATCAGCAGGACAAAACCGGCGATCAGCAGCAGCACCAGGCTTGCGAACAATCGCCAGCTCATACCGCCGAGGAAAAGCACGCCCATCGCGATCGCCGTGATGACCGCGAAAGCGCCGAGGTCGGGCTCCTGCAGCAGCAGTGCGCCGGTGACCAGCATGACCAGAAACAGAGGCAGGAACCCGCGCCGCAGGCTGGACATGTGCGCGGCCTTGCGCACCGTGTAGTCGGCTGCGTACAAGACAGCAAAGAGCTTCATCAGCTCCGAAGGCTGCAGGTTCACGATACCGAACGGGATCCAGCGCTGGCTGCCGTTGATTTCGCGCCCGACATGGGGAATGAGGACGACGAAGAGCAATCCCACACCGCACAGGAACGCATAGGGCGCCACGGCCTCCCAGAAGCGCATTGGAAACTGGACGACCGCCAGGCCGGCCACCAGCCCGACGGCAAGAAACGCCGCGTGCTTGACCAAGAAATACTGCGACTGCCCGCCCGACTGGGGCATGCCCTCCGCGATCGCGATGGACGCCGAGTACACCATGACCAGACCCAGCCCCAGCAAGATCGCGGTAATCCAGACCACCGCCGGATCGAAGTCCGGTTCGACGCGCTGCGAGCGAGCGGTGAGGTGGAGCATGCCGTTCACCCTCAGGCTCCCAATGCCTTGACCGCATCGACGAAGACTTCCGCGCGATGTGCATAGTTGCGGAACATGTCGAAGCTCGCGCAGGCGGGAGAAAGCAGTACCGCATCGCCGGGTCTGGCGAGCGCGTAGGCGCGGCGCACTGCCTCGTACATGTTCGCCGCCCGCTCGATTCTCGCTCCGGCGCCCTCGATCGCGCGCGCGATCGACTCGCGATCGCGTCCGATCAACACGATCGCCCGCACTTTGCCGCTGACGGCCTGTCTGAGCGGCGAGAAATCCTGCCCTTTGCCATCGCCGCCTAGGATCGCCACAACCGGCTGCTGCAGGCCGCGCAGGGCGGCGACGGTAGCGCCCACATTGGTCCCCTTGGAATCGTCGTAGAACGAGACCCCACCCACGTCGGCGATTTTCTGCACCCGGTGCGGCAATCCGCGGAAATCCCGCAGTGCATTGAGCAGCGGCGGGAACGGCAGATCGATTGCGCGACACAAGGCTAGCGCGGCGAGCGCATTCGCTGCGTTGTGCAAACCTGCCACGCGCAGATCACGAGCCGTCATGAGCGCGGTGTCGCCCTGCGCAAGCCATATGTCGTTGCCGACGCTGCGCAGGCCGAATTCGCCTTCCGCTCCCGGCTCGCCGAATCCGAAAGTCAGCGTGCTGCGATCCGGGATCGCCATGTCCCGTACCAGCGGGTCGTCGCGATTGATCACCTGGACGCCGTCGCCGAGATAGATTCTCGACTTCGCCTGCGCATATTCGCGCATGCTCGGATAGCGATCGAGATGGTCTTCGCTGAGATTGAGCACCGCCGCCGCTTCCGCGTTGAGAGATTGTGTGGTCTCGAGCTGAAAGCTGGACAGCTCCAGGACGAAAATATCGGGTCTGCGCCTTCGTCCCGACTGGATATCGATTGCCGCGTCCAGGACGGGCAAGCCGATGTTGCCGGCGACCAGCGTGCGCACGCCCGCGGCCTTGCACATCGCGCCCACCATCTCGGTGACCGTGCTCTTTCCGTTGGAACCCGTGATGGCGACGACCTTCGCGCCGGGAAACTCGCCCCGGATTCGAGCGAACAATTCGATGTCGCCGACCACGCGCATGCCGGCCTTTAGGGCCGCACTCACCGGCGGCTCGGCGAGCGCGACGCCGGGACTGATCGCGACCAGGTCAATGCCGGCAAAGCTGTCCTCGCGCAGCGGGCCCGCGTGGAGCTCGGCTTGCGGCAGCTCCCCGCGCAATTGCGCGGCGAATGGCGGCGTCTCGCGCGTGTCGGCCACCCGCACGCGCGCGCCGTACCGCGCTGCGAAGCGCGCCATCGACATGCCGGTCGCGCCGAGACCCAGCACCAGGACTGCTTTATCCTTCAGTGCCAGCAACACGACGCTCCCTCAGCGCCGCCTGCAGCCGTAGCAGACGTACCGCACCGACATCCTCTTCATCGGCAAGCGCCGGCTCCTCGACAAGCTGCAACTGCGGCGGCCTGACGGCAGATCGGGCGCCGCGCCTGCGGAGTGACTTTCGAGGGAATAGCTCGACATTCATGGCTTTCCTCCCAGCATCACGGCACGCAACGGCCTGCGCATGGCGGGCGCGTGATGCTGCGCCTCGGACAGGGTCAGCCTTGAAACCGCGATGGCGTACGCGCGCATCGTCGACTCACCTCAGCTTCAAGGTTGAAAGGCCGACAAGTACCAGCATCATCGTGATGATCCAGAAGCGCACGACCACCTGGTTTTCCTTCCAGCCTTTGAGTTCATAGTGATGATGCAGCGGCGCCATGCGGAAGATGCGCCTGCCGGTGAGCTTGAACGACGCCACCTGCAGCATCACCGACAGCGTTTCCACTACGAACACGCCGCCCATTATGAAAAGCACGATCTCCTGCCGCACGACCACCGCCACGGCGCCCAGCGCCGCACCTAGCGCCAGCGCGCCGACGTCACCCATGAACACTTCCGCCGGGTATGCGTTGAACCACAGAAAGGCAAGGCCTGCACCCGCCATCGCGGCGCACACCACGGTGAGCTCGCCCGCCCCCGGGATGTGCGGAAATCCGAGATAGCGCGAGAACACGGCGTTGCCAGCCACGTACGCAAACACGCCAAGCGCGCTGCCTACCATGACCGTCGGGAGGATCGCGAGTCCATCCAGACCGTCGGTCAGATTCACCGCATTGCTTGCGCCGACGATCACGAAATAAGTGACGATCACGAAACCGACCATCCCGAGCGGGTATGCGACCTGCTTGAAGAACGGCACGATCAGCTCGGTTTGTTCCGGCACCGAAGCGGTCGCGGCCAGATACAGCGCCGCCGCCAGCCCGATCAACGACTGGTAGAGGAATTTTCCCCGCGCCGACAGGCCCTTCGGGTTTCGATGAACGACCTTGCGATAATCGTCCACCCAACCGATGACGCCGAAGCCGAGGATCACGATCAACACCACCCAGACGTAGCGATTGGACAGATCCGCCCAGAGCAGCGTGGTAATGGCGATCGAGACCAGGATCAGCGCGCCACCCATGGTCGGAGTGCCCGCCTTGGTGAGATGGCTCTTCGGCCCGTCGTCGCGCACCGCTTGGCCGATCTTGTATGCCGCAAGTTTGCGGATCACCGAAGGCCCGACGATGAAAGAGATCACGAGTGCGGTAAGGGTGGCGAGCACGGCGCGCAGCGTGATGTAGCCGAAGACGTTGAAAGCGCGGATGTCCTGCGCGATCCACTGCGTCAGCCAGAGCAGCATCAGACGCCTCTAGGCAGCTTGCTGAGGTCGCCAGCCAGCGCTTCCACTATTCGCTCCATGCGCATGAAACGCGATCCCTTCACGAGAACGGTGGTGTCTGGGCCGAGATCGCCGCGCAGCGAAGCGACGAGCGATTCCACCGAATCGAAATGCGCGGCACCATCGCCGAAGGCCTGCGCTGCCGCGGCGGCTCCTTCCCCGAGCGCATACAGGCGATCGATGCCGGCACGGCGGGCGAAGGCGCCCACCTCGGCGTGCATCGCGACTACAACCGCGCCGAGTTCGCCCATGTCGCCCATCACGAACACGCGCTTGCCCGCTCGTGGAGCGAGTACGGACAGCGCTGCCTTCATCGAGTCCGGATTGGCGTTGTAGGTATCGTCGATCACCAGCATGCCGTCCGGCAGCCGCAATTGCTGCATGCGGCCCTTCACGCCGGCGTGACTTGCCAGACCCGCCACGATGTTCGCCGGCGACACGCCTGCGACCCAGGCCGCGGTAGCCGCGGCGAGCGCGTTTCTGACGTTGTGCACGCCCGGGACTGCGAGCCGCGCGACGAATTCCGCGTCCGGCATGCGCACCGTGACCAGACTGCCGCTGTCGGTGAGTTCATAGCGCGCCGTGACCGACGCGCGCTTGTCAAGACCGAAGTCGACCACGCGCCGGCTCTTGGCAAGACCGCGCCAGAACGCGGCGAATGCGTCGTCGCCGTTGATGACGCAGATGCCCGTTTGCGCCAGACCCTCGAAGACCTCGCCCTTGGCGCGCGCGATGCCTTCGACGGAGCCGACCTCGCCGATATGTGCGGTTCCGGCGTTGTTGATCAGCGCGATCGTCGGCCGCGCCAGGCGCGAGAGATACGCGATTTCGCCGAGATGGTTCATGCCCATCTCGATCACGGCGTAGCGGTGGTTGGACCGCAGGCCCAGCAGCGTAAGCGGCACACCGATGTCGTTATTGAGATTGCCCTGGGTCGCCAGCACGGCGTCCGCTCCCGCGTGCATACGCAGACTCGCCGCGAGCATTTCCTTGACCGTGGTCTTGCCGTTGCTGCCGGTCACTGCGGTCAGCGTGATATCGAACCGCGAACGCCACCACGACGCCAGCCTGCCGAGCGCAAGTCGGGTATCCGCAACCACCAGCAGTGGGGAGGAGGCGGACTTCACCGTGCCGGGATCGCTAACCATCGCGGCCGCCGCGCCCTTTGCCAGCACCTGATCGACGAACGCATGGCCGTCGAAACGCCCGCCCTTGAGCGCAACGAACAGATCCCCGGCGCGGAGGTCGCGGCTGTCGGTGGTCACGCGCAGCACCCTCGCGTTCCCGCCCAGGAGCGCAGCATCTATCGCCGGCGCAGCGGAGGCGAGATCAAACACCCGGCACCTCCGTGGCAACGCGCGCCATCATCTCGCGCGCCACCTCGACGTCGTCGAACGGCAGGCGTTCGCCGGCGACTTCCTGGTAAGCCTCGTGGCCCTTGCCGGCGATCAGCACGACGTCGTCGGGTTTGGCGTAGCGCAATGCGTCGAGGATGGCCTGCGCGCGGTCCTCCTCGACGTGATAGACGGGATGCGCTCCGACGAGGATGTCATCGATGATGGCGCGCGGGCTCTCCGAGCGCGGGTTGTCGCTGGTGATCACGCACCGATCGGCAAGCCGGGTGGCGATCTCGCCCATCAGAGGTCGCTTCCCGCGGTCTCGGTCACCTCCGCAGCCGAAGACGCAGTGCAGTCTCGCGCCGACGGGGAGCAGGCCGCGCAGGCTTTCGAGGGTCTTTTGAAGCGCATCGGGCGTGTGCGCATAGTCGACGACGACGAGCGGCGCACCCGGTGACCGGATCGTCTGCATTCTTCCGCGCACCGGCTCCAGTTGCGCCAGCGCGCCGACTGCCTCCCTCAGCTCCACGTCGGCGCTGATCAGCACGCCAAGCACGCCGAGCAGGTTGTGCGCGTTGAAAGCGCCGAGCACCGGGCTTGCAAGGCGCGCAGCTCCCCAGGGCGTGGCGATTTCGAGCTTCAGTCCCCTGCTCGACAGATCGAGCCTGTGACCGGCGATTTCGCCCTTTCCAAGACCGTAGCCGATCACGTTCACCCGCGAGCGGTCGATCCGCGAGGCGAGTCTGGCGCCGAACTCGTCATCGAGGTTCAGCACCGCATGCCTGAGCTGCGGCCAGTCGAACAGCCGTTCTTTCGCCGCTCGGTAGGTCTCCATGCTGCCGTGATAATCGAGGTGATCGCGTGACAAATTTGTAAACAGCGCCGTGTCGAACACCACGCCATTGACCCGCCCTTGGTCGAGTCCGTGCGAGGAAACCTCCATCGCGACCGCCTCGGCACCCTCGGCGCGCAATGCGTGCATTCGTGCATGCAGGGACACCGGGTCGGGAGTGGTATTGATCGCCGCGTCGAGCGCATCGGGAAACCCGCTGCCGAGCGTGCCGATGACGGCGGTGCGGCGGCCGAGCCGGGTAAGCGCCTGCGCGATCCAGTGCGAACAGGAGGTCTTGCCGTTGGTACCCGTCACGCCCGCCACCCACAGATGCCGCGACGGCTCGCCGAAGAAATGGCTGGCGATGGATCCCGCCATCTCGCGCAGCCCGCGCACGGCGCGGTTGGGTACCGTAAGCCGCGCGTCCCACACGAAGCCCTGTTCCTCCCAGAGCACCGCAACAGCCCCTCCGGCGAGCGCCTGCTCGATGAAACGCCGTCCATCGGCGCGCTCCCCGGGATAGGCGAGAAAAAGATCGCCAGGTCTGACCCTGCGACTATCGATCGCAAGCCCGGTCGGCGTCACGCCAATTTCCGCGAACAATCGCGCATCGAAGCGCGTGTCCGCATGCGCCTGGGGGGGAGTGATGGGCCTGCGCATCAGACCTCCTCGCGCGGCGAAGGCGCACCGTGCATCGGCCCGTATTCGTCGATCGCGTCCGGCGCGATACCGAGCAGGCGCAGCGCGCCCGCCATCACCGTGCTGAACACGGGCGCTGCAACTTCGCCGCCATAGTAGCGGCCGGCACCGGGCTGGTCGATCATCACCGCGATCACGATGCGCGGCGCCGAGGCCGGCGCAAAGCCGACGAAGGAGGATATGTAACTGTCCCGGGCATACGTCGCGCCCATCAGCTTGTGCGCGGTGCCGGTCTTGCCGGCGACGCGATAGCCGGTGACCCGTGCCTGTAGCGCCGTGCCGCCGGGTTGGGTCACCGTCTCCAGCATGGCGCGCACCATGCGCGCAGTCTTGGGGGAGATCACTCGCGCGCCCTCGACCGGTGTCTCGCGTTTGAGGAAGGTGAGCGGTTTCAGCTCGCCATCGGTAGCGAACACCGAATAGGCGCGCGCGACTTGCAGCAGGCTTACCGAGATGCCATGTCCGTAGGAGACCGTGGCCTGCTCGATCGGCTTCCAGGTCCGGTAATCGGGCAGCCGGCCGAACGCTTCGCCGGGGAAACCGGTGCGGGGCGAACTGCCGAAGCCGGAGGCAACCAGGATGCGCCAGAGGTTGCGCGGTGGCATCGCCAGCGCGAGCTTTGCCGCACCCACGTTGGAGGATTTCTGGAGCACCTGCGACACAGTGAGCATCCCCTCGGGGTGCGAGTCGTGAATGGTGCGGTGGCCGATGGTCAGCCGTCCCGGCGCGGTGTCGATCAGGCTGTCCGGACCGACCATCCCCGCCTCGATGGCCGCTGCGGCGGTGAACGGTTTCAACGTGGAGCCCGGCTCGAACAAATCGACGATTGCCCTATTGCGGGCACGCGCGGTGTCGTACGTATCGCGGTTGTTCGGGTTGTAGGTCGGGTAGTTCGCCAGTGCGAGCACCTCCCCGGTTGTGACGTCCAATGCAACGATGCTGCCACCGCGCGCCTCGTTCTCCAGCACCGCGTCCTTCAACTCCCGAAACGCGAGATACTGGATTCGGCTGTCAATGGACAGCTGCAGGTTCCTGCCCTGCTGCGGGGCGGCAATGCTTTGCACGTCCTCGACGATGCGCCCGAGCCGGTCTTTGATTACCCGCCGGCTGCCCGGTTTGCCGCCGAGCCATTCCTGA
>Ga0070741_10002493_pt1 | contig 49138 bp, 45 predicted proteins | sample Coa_R1_4_FD_66440 | JGI IMG/M metagenome (GOLD analysis project Ga0070741, IMG submission 66440) | Surface soil microbial communities from Centralia Pennsylvania, which are recovering from an underground coalmine fire - Coalmine... | ecosystem: Environmental > Terrestrial > Soil > Unclassified ... | reverse complement strand
TCTTTTTTCTCTCCTGCCGCACGTTTTCAGCCATGATTTTTCCGCCTCCCGGGTAGTTTCCCGGCGAGATTACCTCAAACGGTCCCGCCAGTTCACTGAGTCGCACTTTTAATCACACCCGCCGCTGACCGCTGATTAATCGCAGTTTGCTGTTTGCAGGGTGGGATGCTATATTGCGTGCCGTTTCCGTCAATACAACAGCTATATTTCTCAATCCGTTTTTCGAGGGAGGATCGTGTCATGTCTGAGGATCGTGGCAATGCCAGTAACAGTTTACTTTTCTTTCTGATCGGGGCCGGAATCGGCGCAGTCACGGCGCTGCTGTTTGCGCCCAAGGCGGGCAGCGAGTTGCGCTCCGAGCTTGCCGACGCGACGCGGCGCGGTCTGGATCAGGCCCGCGATACGGGGCGTCAGATCGGCGAGCGCGCGACTGATTATTACCAGACCGGGGTCGAAAAGGCCGCTGATCTCGCGGCGCGCGGCAGGGAGGGCGTCAGCGACCTGACCGAGCGCGGCAAGGAGGCTGTCACCCGCCAGAAAGCTTCCATCGCGGCGGCTATCGAGGCCGGCAAGCAGGGATACCGCGAAGCTAAAGAGGCAGACCAGGGGAAGGCCGGTGCGGCTTTTGAGGAGAGCTGAAAACAGACAAGTGGGAAGGGACAGGAGAGACGGACGGAAGACGACCGACCTCCTGTCCTCCTCTTCGTCCCTTCACTGCATCACGGCGTCGGTACTCCGATGGACACTTATCTGATCATCATTCTGGTTATCGTCACGCTGCTGCTCGTCGTTCAGGCGGCGGTCTTCGTCGGGCTCTATTTCCTGGCGCGCCGCGCGATGGCCCTGGCGGAGAGGGTCGGCCAGTTGCAGACCCGCGCCGAATACCTGATCAACAACACGGAACCCGTGCTGAGGATGGCCCAGGGGATGATGACCGAACTCAAGGAGGCTTCCGGCTACATCACGCAGGGCGCGCAGCATCTCACCGCGATCACCGAAATGGCGAAGGACGAGGCCGCGTCCATCCGCAACCTGCTGGGTGATTCCACCGCAATCGCCCGCCGCGAAGTCGAGCGCGCCCGCGAGAAGGCTGACAAGGTCCAAGCGACGCTGGCGCAGGTCACCGATCAGTTTCAACTCACCACCGAGTTGGTCCAGCGCAGCGTCCTCGAACCGGCCCGCGAGTTCTCCTACATCATGTTCGGCGTCCGGCGTGCGCTCGAAGTGCTGATGGCGGGCAATCGTCTGCCGGTCAATCGCGCGTATCAGGACGAAGAGATGTTTATCTGACCCGCCCGGTATCCTCTTTCCCGGGGTCTTCGGCTGAAGACTCTCAGCATGATTTCGGCGCCTGCCGCCCCGGGGCGGGCAGGATAAAGTCATGGCCCCATCAATGGTGAATATCGCTGCCGTGCAGGCGGCCCCGGTTTACCTGAACCTGGAGCGCAGTCTGGCGAAGGCGCTCAACCTGATCTCCGAAGCCGCGATGAAGCGCGCCCAGCTGGTGGCGTTCCCCGAAACGTGGCTGCCCGGCTACCCGGCGTGGCTCGATTACTGCCGCGACGTGGCCCTGTGGGATCACCCTCCAGTCAAGAAACTTTACGCGAGGCTGGTTGAAAACAGCGTGGTGATTCCGGGGCCGGTGACCGAAACGATTGCGGCGGCGGCACGCGAACACCAGACGACCGTCGTCATCGGGGTCAACGAGCGCGTCACCGAAGGGCCGGGGCGCGGCACACTTTACAACACGCTGCTCACCTTCGGGCCGACCGGCCTGATCCTCAACCGCCATCGCAAAATGATGCCGACTTTCAGCGAACGCCTGATCTGGGGTCAGGGAGACGGCACCGGCTTGCGCGCGGCCGAAACGCCCGCGGGTCGCGTCGGCGGTCTGATCTGCTGGGAACACTGGATGCCGCTCCCGCGCCAGGTGATGCACAACGCGGGCGAAGACATACACGTCGCGGCCTGGCCCGCGGTGAAGGAGATGCACCAGGTCGCCAGCCGCCATTACGCTTTTGAAGGGCGCTGTTTCGTCCTTGCGGTCGGCGGGATTATGCGGGCGCGCGACCTGCCTGGGGAACTTGAGCCGACGGCGAATCTGGCGGCCAACCCCGATGCCTTCATTTTGAATGGCGGCAGCGCGGTCATCGGCCCCGACGGGCATTACGTCGCAGGGCCCGCGTTCGATTGCGAAGCGCTCGTGATGGCCCGCGTCAACCTCGAACGCATTCGCGAGGAGAGCATGACGCTTGACGTGACGGGCCATTACAGCCGCCCGGACCTTTTCGAGATTCGTACAAAGGGCGACGGCAACCTGGCGCAGACTTCCAACGGGAGCCTGCCACATTCTGAACCGCCCGAGCCTTCATTCCCGCGCCCGTTCAGTTTCGACGTGGAGACTGAAGAGGCGCGCAAGCATTGATCCCGGGGCGATGACGAGTTCAATCAACGAATTTTTCAACTTCCTGTCTTCAGACATATGCAATCCGGAAAGATACTTTCAGCTTTTCTCTGTTTTTCACTCCTTTTCACACTGACTGTCGCGCCGATTTCCGTCGCGCCGCTCTCGCCAGCACAGGCCGCCTCGCGTCCGCCGGTGCGCGGCAAAAACGGGATGGTTTCATCGGTCAGCGAGATCGCTTCGCAAGTCGGCGTGGACGTGATGAAGCGCGGCGGCAATGCGGTTGATGCGGCGGTTGCCGTCGGTCTGGCGCTGGCGGTCGTCTGGCCTTCGGCGGGCAACCTCGGCGGCGGCGGGTTCATGGTGATCCGGCTGGCGAACGGCAAAGCGACCGCGATTGATTATCGCGAGATGGGGCCCGCGGCGGCGCACCGCAACGTCTACCTTGACGATAAGGGCGAATACATCAAAGAGTCTTCAACCTACGGGCACAGGGCGGCGGGCGTGCCGGGAACCGTGGCGGGGCTCGCCCTGGCGCTCGAAAAATACGGCACGATGAAATGGGCCGAGGTGGCCGAACCCGCCCGCAAGCTCGCGGCTGACGGATTCCCGGTCTGGTACCAGCTCGAACAGAGTCTGAGGCATTCTGAAGGCCTCTCGCGTTACCCGGAAACGAAACGCATTTTCCTGCGCGACGGGAAGTTTTATGAGACGGGCGAAATCTTCAGACAGCCCGAACTCGCGGCCACCTTCGCGCGGATGATCAATCAGGGGCCGCGGGAGTTTTATGAAGGCAAAACCGCGCAGCTGATTGAAGCCAGTATGAAGCGCGCGGGCAGCGGCAAACCCTGGATGACGGTTGAAGATCTGAAAAATTACAAGGCCGTCGAGCGCGAACCGTTGCGTGCCACTTACCGCGGGCATGAAATTATCACGATGCCGCCGCCCTCTTCCGGCGGGGTTGCGCTGATCGAGATGCTCAACATCATCGAGAAATACAACCTCAAGGAGATGGGTTTCGGCTCGTCGCAGTCAACGCACCTCAAGGTTGAGGCGATGCGGCGCGCCTTCGCGGATCGCGCACAGTTCCTCGGCGATCCCGACTTCGTCAAAGTCCCGGTCGCCGGGCTGACTTCGCGAACTTACGCGGAAAAGCTGGCGGCGACGATCAATCCTGATCGAGCTTCGACCTCGGAGCAGGTCGGGCATGGCAATCCATCGGCCTACGAATCGGACGAGACGACACACTTCACCGTCGTAGATAAGGACGGCAACGTCGCCTGTAACACCTACACGCTCAATGACAGTTTCGGCAACAAGATCACGGTCGAAGGCGCAGGCTTTGTACTCAACAACGAGATGGACGATTTCGCGCCGAAGCCCGGAGCGCCGAACAGCTACGGGCTGATTCAGGGCGAAGCCAACGCCGTCGCCGCGCGCAAGCGACCGCTCTCTTCCATGACGCCGACCATCGTCCTCAAAGACGGCCGATTGTGGTTCGCCGTGGGCAGTCCCGGCGGGCCGACGATCATCAACACGGTGATGCAGATCATCACCGGCGTGATTGATTACGGCATGAATATTCAACAGGCGATTGACGCGCCGCGCGTGCATCATCAGTGGCTGCCGGATACGATCACTTACGAGCCGTTCGGCCTTGCGCCCGATGTGATGAGAAAGCTTCAGGAAATGGGACACCGGTTCACCGACAAGCCGCGCTACATGGGTGACGCCGAAGCAATCATGATCGAGGATAAGACCGGCGTCAGACTGGGCGGCAGCGACCCGAGGCTGGATGGCAAGTCAGTTGGTTATTAATATCACCAGAGTATAAGCCCGCCGCCACTCCCCGGACTCTTTTCGGTCTGTAAAAATTTCCCGGTACCCCATCAGTCGTGCCGTCAAACACCTGATCGGTTATCTCCTCCGGCAACAGCCTGGCAGACCCGAGCCACAATCCTCAGCAGCTAAGTCAAACAATCGCTTACACTCCCGACCTCCATTAAGGTGCGCGGCGTCTCTCAGGGGAAAGTTAATAAAGAGGAATGCCCGCCTGGCACAATCGTTGCTCTGTTTAGTTTGTTGTTCATGACAACGATGACTTACCGCATCAGGACGCCTCGCCGATGCGACGTAATACAGGAGTAGCACCATGCTGAATGGGAAATTCAAAATACTGGTGGTGGAAGATGAGGAGAACACGCGAATGGCGCTGGAGGAATTGCTCCAGCTCGACGGGTTCGACGTGGTGACGGCCTGCAACGGTGAAGACGGTTATCAGAAGGCGCTCTGGTGCCAGCCCGATATGATCATCACCGACTTGGTCATGCCGGTGCTGGACGGCCTTGAGCTGTCACACCGCATTCGCTGTGAGCAGGGTGAAGTCAGCACCGTGCCGATCCTTGCGCTGAGCGGCAATCTCAATGAGTACCACCTGACCAGTCGGCTCAATTCCGGGATCAATCGCTTCCTGCGAAAGCCGATCAGCGATTATCGCAGTCTGGCCGGCGTCATCAGGTCGCTGCTGGTCTCCAGGAATTCTTCCGTCCCCGTAGTTTGACCTTCAGCCGCGTGAAAACCCCGTTCCTTAGAGCCTTTCACTCGCTGCAAACCCGCGTCAGTAGTGGTTTCCATCAGAGTCAGGTATGATCCATCTTGACGCTCATGCGGTCAGTCACTAGAATGCATCCCACCCCCGGAGATGCATTCGTTGTTCGGCGTCATAAAACCAGGATCCAGGCTTGGCGTTGTGCCCCCATTCTGTTGCGGCCTGGTCAGTTCTGTTGACCCTCCCCCGACGTGTCCCTGATTTTCTGAGGACTTATGTCGAAAGATTCTGCTCGTAAAATTCTGGTGGTTGATGATAACGATGACATTCGCGAGATGCTCGCGGTGTTGCTTGACATGCAGGGCTATAAGGTGGTCGTCGCGTCAGATGGTGAAGAGGCGGTCTCCGTCGCGACGCGCGAAGAGCCGGACGTCATCCTGATGGATGTCATGATGCCGAAGCTCGACGGACTCGAAGCGGCCCGCCGCATCAATCAGAACCCGAAGCTCAACAGGGTGCCGATCATCGGTCTGTCGGCCTTCAGTGACCCGCTCACTGAAAACGGCCAGTCCAATTCCTTCTCATGGACTGCGTACCTGCGCAAACCGATAGACGTGGATGAACTGGAGCGACTGCTCATCAAAACTCTGCGCAACGCCCATGAGTCAGCTCACCACAGGAATTGACCACGCTCCCGGCGCCACCCTCACGATCCGGGCATCCGGCTGATCCGACTCACTGGCGACTCATCGCTCAGGCGAACTCAATCGGGCGATCCGCGCCGCCCCCAGCAATCCGATATTTTTGCCGAGCGTCGCGCTGAGGATGCGACATTGCCGCGCGGCCAGCGGGTGCGCCCACAACCGGGCCTCGCGCCGCACTTCGTTCAGGTATGGCCGCAGTGCGACGCCCAGTTCCCCGCCGATGATCACAATCTCGGGGTTGAACATGGAGATCAGTTCAGCCACCCCGCGCCCCAGCCAGCCGCAGACTTCGGTAATGACCTTGAGCGCCAGCGAATCGCCGCCGCGCGCCGCGCGGATGACCGCCTCCGGGGTGAGGTGTGACGGCTCTTCAGACGCGATCCGGCTGAGCGGCGAGTGAGTGTCGCCGGACCACTCTTCAATCGTCCGCCGCACGAGCGCGGCCGCGGCGGCTTCAGTCTCCAGACATCCGCGCGTGGCGTACTCTTCCCTGAACCCTTCGCTCAAGGCGAACCAGCCGGCCGCCCCCGCCACACCTCCGGCCCCCTGAATGATCCTTCCTTCGGCAATGATCCCGGCATCAATCTTCCGACCGACGTTGACAAAGATCACATGACGTTTCCCTTCAGCCGTGCCGCACCACGTTTCAGCCACCACGCTGGCAATGGCGTCCGAAGTGACCGTGATGTCCGGGTGCGGCGACGCCAGCCGTTCCGCCCGCGCGCGTCTGGCGGAGGTTGCGCGACGGACGTCAAAGCCGGATTCCTCGATGCCCTGCTCGATCATCTCCCGCAAGGCAAGGCGATCCCACTTCAGGCCGGGCGCGGAAACGCGTCCGGCTTTCTGATCAACGTTCCCAGGCACGCAGATACCGACCGCGTTGATTTCATTCTCCCCCCGTTCGGCAACAGTAGAGATCTCAAGCAGCGCTTTGGTGATTGCCTGAACCACCGCTTTGCCTCCGGTCACAGGCAATTCAGTCTGACGGCTGGTCACGATTCGCGCCCGCTCGTCCACCAGCCCCGCCAGAATCCCGCCCCGGCATAAATCTATGGCACAGGTCAGCTGACTATTTTTTGACCTGTTCGGCTGGTCGGCATTTTCACTCATCATCAGGCCTTCCTTTCAGCGATTCTGACTTTGACCGCGGCGCACCGAAGTGGCTATGATACCGCGCACTCACTGCCGGCCCCGCGATCTTAAACCTTCGACATCCTGTAATGGCTGGAGAAATTTATGAAACGAACGCTCTCAATAATCGCGACTCTGCTCGCCCTTTCGCTGTCTCTGATCGGTTGCCTGGATCAATCGGGCAGGTTTGCCAATGAAAACAAGCCTGCGCCATCGCCGTCGGTTTCGCTGACAGGCACCGCGACGACCGTCAGCCCTGCCCCGACAGGCTCTCCGAGCGCCTCACCAGATGCCGCCAGAAACTCCGCTGAAGGGATGAAAACTACGCCATCCGGCCTGCAGTATCAAGACCTCGTCGTGGGCAACGGGGTGAAACCGCTGCTCGGTCAGACTGTCAGAATCATCTACACCGGCTGGCTGAAGAACGGGACGAAATTCGACAGCAATGTGGGCCAGCCTCCCTTCGAACTCAAATACGGAATGGATTCGGTGATTAAGGGCTGGAATCTGGGGATCGCCGGCAGCGAGAAGGAGGGCATCCCGCCGATGCGCGTCGGAGGCAAACGCAAGCTCATCATCCCGCCGGAACTTGGTTACGGGAAGGATGGCCAAGGGATCATTCCGCCGAATGCGACTCTGACGTTTGAAGTTGAAGTGGTCGGGATCAAAAAGGCGTCATTCGGGATGTAGTGATCATTTGCTGAGCGCAGAGCGAAAGGTGATGACGCCCCGCTCTGCGCTAGTCAGTTCATGGTTATCTGATCTGTGAAAAAGGCGTCGGTCGCAGAAACGCACTGTGGATGTTTGAAACGGCCTCCGCATCGGTCCAGCCCGGCCTGACCTTGATCCGGTTGAAATCCGGGCTGCTGCCAAATTTCGCCCACGCTTTCTCCCGCTCCTCCATACTGTCGAAGCCGACCATGTAGGTCAGCGAAGGCATCCGCGCGCCGGCCACGGTTTCACCGAAAAAGACCGGCGCGAAGCCGCAGTCGCGGAAGATTTTGATCTCCTCCTGATTGAACATCTCGACCTTGTTGCGGAGCGAAAGCGTCGTGCGCGACTCGTAAGTCCTCAGCTCAAACACGCGGAGCTGCGGCTTCCCGTCCTTGTCCGGCAGGGGATTCGGGGCATCAACTTTCGGGTGCCTGTCAAAGGCCCGCAGCACCGTCGTCTCATAGCGCACGTAAGGCAGGTCGCCCGCCCCCTCAAGCTCCTGCAGCGCCTTGCCGTACTCCCTGTCAACGGCCACGCGTTCGTGCGCCGACTGCATCTCCGCGAGCGATTTGTAATCAATGACGACCAGCAGCCCCGGCCTCGTGAAGCCCGCAATCGCGGTGAAGCAGCCGACGGGGCCCACTCCCTGACGCTTCATTGCGGGCAGAAAGTGATCCCTGAAGAAATCCTGAACGCGATTCGGCTTCAGATCGTTGCGCGTCTCGTAAGCGCGAAGTTCGTAGTAGTGTGCGCCCTCGGCCGCGGCCTGAGCGGTCAGATTTGCCGCGCCTGCGACGCCGGCGGCCAGCCCTGTTTTCAAAACGTGACGACGGTTCAAGGTTCTCTCCTTCCGGTTTGTAGTGCGATCTGCCCAATAGCACCTGTTTTCGCCAAAGCCACATCGAGGCCCCTGCCCGATCCCAAAACTCAGTTCACACGCTTTTCCTTTCCCTTCCAGTAACGGTCGCGCAACTGGTTCTTCTGAATCTTCCCGGTCGCCGTGCGCGGCAGCGCATCGCTGAAGCTGATCATCTTCGGGCATTTGAAATGGGCCATCCGCTCGCGGCTGAATTCGATCAGTTCAGCCTCAGTGGCCGACGCGCCCGGCTTGAGGACGACAATCGCCAGCGGCACTTCGCCCCAGCGCTCGTCGGGGATGGCAATGCAGGCGGCCTCAAGCACCGCCGGATGTTTGTACAGCACGCCTTCGATCTCAATCGAAGAAACATTCTCGCCGCCGGAAATGATCAGGTCTTTCTTGCGATCCACGACTTCGATGTAACCTTCCCGGTCCAGCGTCGCCATGTCGCCCGTGTGGAACCAGCCGTCAACGATCACTGCGTCGGTCGCTTCCGGCTGTCGCCAGTAACCGGCCATCACCACGTTGCTGCGCGCGATCACTTCGCCGACCGCCTCGCCGTCGGGCGCGATGTCACGGCCCTCTTCATCAACGACACGGAGGTCTACGCCCATCATCGGATAGCCGGTGCGCGTCTGCATCCGGTATTTCTCCTCCGCCGGCCAGTCGCGCATGTGCGGTTTGACCTTGGAAACGGTCAGGAACGGAGAGGTTTCAGTCAGCCCGTAAATCTGAATCACCTGCCAGTTTAGCCGCTCCTGCATCGCTTTGATCAGCGCCATCGGCGGTGCGGAGCCAGCCGTGCCGATCCTCATCGCCTTCGGCAGGGCCTCCTTGGCCTGTTCATCCAGTGGATGATTCATCGCCATATTGATCATCGTCGGCGGCATACACGCGAAGGAAACTTTCTCTTTGCCCGCCACGTCGAAGAATGCCGCCGGCTCATATTTCTTCATCACCACGTGCTTCGCGCCGACGCCGGTCACCGAGTAAGGCAGCCCCCAGCCGTTGCAGTGAAACATCGCGAGCGTGTGCAGGTAGACATCCGCATGAGTCAGGCCGAATTCAATCGTCGCGTTGAGCGCGTTGATGTACAGATTACGGTGCGTCAGCATCACGCCCTTCGGCCTGCCCGTCGTCCCCGAAGTGTAGAGCAGGGCCGAGGGTTCGTTTTCATCAATCACCGCCGGCTCTGCGTTCTCTCGTGGCGCGGCGGCAATCAGTGATTCGTAACTCTGCCACCCGTCGGGAACGTTGTCTGGCCGGTCGGCGCCGATCAGGTAATGTGCGACGCTCGTGAGCCGCGGGCGGATTTCATCAATCAGGTGCGTGAGCCCTTCTTCGACGATCACGACCTTCGCCTCGCCATGATTGAGGATGTACTCGAAGTCGGACGGCACGAGGCGGAAGTTGATCGGCATCAGAATCGCGCCGACGAGCGGGGAGCCGAAGAAGGCTTCGAGCATGCGGTGGCAGTTCTGCGAGAGAATCGCCACGCGGTCCCCGTGCCCGACGCCGAGCCCGCGCATCGCGTGCGCCCACGCGTTCACGCGCGCGCCGAACTGCCGGTAAGTGAACCGCTGCTCTCCGCAAACCACCGCTTCCTGATCACCATAAACGGCCAGAGCGCGTTTGAGAAAATCGTATTCATTCAACGGGACGATCACTGTCCATTCCTCCTGAAGATGATGATATTCACTGCACCGGCGGGATGCGCGGCAGTTTAGCACAGTCCGGCAGTTTGGATAATCGGGGAGATATGCAGCGGAGGTGAACAACTACCAGCTGACTGCGGCAATGCGCCGGTCCTGAAATAGCATGTGGCGGAAGCCAGTCAGAGATCGGGGCGAGATACTGCTGGCAGGATTTCGGTTCAACCTAGCCGCCTGATCAGAGATTGAGCTTTTCCGGGTCACGTTCTACAATGCCCGCACTATCTCCCGTTTTCATGAGTTTTTAATCAACCGGCCTCGCGTTCGTCGGGGCCACATTGAGACCCATTTCGGTGGGCCGGGAGGACATGATGGACACTCTCAATTCAATCATCCGCGGGCGCAAAACCTGGACGATCACCCCGGACATGACGGTGCTGGAGGCGGCCGATTTCATGGCCGGCAAGCGGATCGGCGCGGTGCCGGTAGTGGACGGCGACCGGCTGATCGGCATCTTCTCCGAACGCGACCTGATGACGCGCGTCGTCGTCGCCGGGCGCGCGCCGGTCGAGACTCGCGTCTCCGAAGTCATGACGCGCAACGTGGTGATCGGTAACCCCAACGAAAGCTGTGTCGAAGGCATGCGCCGCATGCAGCAGGCCAGGTGCCGCCACCTGCCGATAGTCATGGACGGAAAGCTCCTCGGCCTCGTCTCGCTCCGAGATCTGCTGCAACTCGAGATCGAAGAGAAGAACGAAGAGATCAGGTTCATGAACGAGTACATTCATTCGATGCCCTCGGCCTACGGGCATTAGGGCCGGTTCTCTGATCACAGGGAACACTCAGGGACGAAATCTGTTGCTTTGAATGAAGGCGCAGTGTTACTGGTCCGGCGCGTGTGCGTTTGCCGTATTATTTACTTCCCCAGCCCATCAATCAGAATCAGCGACAGCCGTGACATCAGCAGGTTGCCCGGATTGTCGTTGGTGTAATCAACCTCGGGAATGTCTTCGCAGGTAATCGCCATCGCGATGCGCCCGCGCTTCGTGTAGATGATGCCGACGTCGCTGCGCAGATGGTCGAGTGAGCCGGGCTTGCTGGCAATCTCAACGTCTTTCAGCGTGCGCCCGATGCCCTCGTGATACTGCTGGCGTTTGAGGATGCCGATCATCTCTCTGGACGCTGCGGGCGAAACCACTTCGCCGCGTTCGAGCTTTTCGAGCAGCGTGACCATCTCGCGCGGGGTGCTGCGGCCAATGCCGTAAGTGCTGCCGTCGGCGCGTTTGTTGCCCGGCTCACTGAAGGCCTTACTTTCCCCGCCTCCGCTGATCTTCCGCATCGAGCGAGTGACTTTCAGCCCCAGCCCGTCCAGCCTCTCATTCACCGCATCAGCCGTGACGTGATCAAGCACCAGATTCGTGGCCGTGTTGTCACTCAACACGATCATCAGCGTCACGGCGTCGCGCAACGTGAGGCGCAGGCCGTCGGACAATTCCGCCAGCACGCCTGTGCCCTGGACTTTCTTTTTATCAGTCAGGGTCAGTTCATCGCCCCATTTCACTTTGCCTTCGGCGACGAGCGCGAAAACCGCGGCCATAATCGGCAGCTTGATCGTGCTGGCAGTACGGACGGGTTCGTCCGGGTTGATTTCATAAGTCTGGCCCGTATCCAGATTTTTGGCGAAGAGCGTGACTTTGCCTTTGAACCTCGCGATCTCGGCACGCACCTGAGCGTCGAGCGGCTCAGGCTTTGCCGCCCTGTCGCCCGGTCTGGTGGCGGGTTGTGCGCAGATCACGCCGGTCAGCAGCAATAAGGCGATAAAGGAATGTGGGCAAATTGTTCGGTGCATTTTCATTTCGTTAGATTGACCTGTCTGACAAGAACTCCTTTTCAGACTGATAGGATTGATCTGGTCAAATGACGACATCACTTTAGTAACTCGTAGCGTTCGAGCAGCCCGCGCAGCGCCGGCTCGACTTCATCGCGGATTGCCTGATTCGCGTAACCGACCCACGAGATGTCTGTGGTCGTGACGAGCGGCGCATTGAGCGGCTGCCCCCGCCCGTCGGTGATGATCACTCCGGCTTCCTCGGCAATCAGCACGGTGCAGGCGTCGTAAGGGTGACACGAATGGCCGGCGGGCTTCTCTTCGCGCCGGAACTTTTCATACAGCAGCGAGCGCACGTCGGCAATCATGCGGTCGTGCCCCATCATCAGTTCATACAGCTGCCCGCCGGTCGAAAGATATTGATCGTTGAAGAGCGCGGTTTTGTTTTCCGCCCCGCGCATCAACTCGGTGACGAGTTCTTCTTCGATTGCCGCCAGAATGTTTTTACCCAGGGGGAAGAAAGTCACGAGCATCGCAAAACCGCCGCGGATCGTTTTTGCCTTCGTCGGCTGAGGGCGGAACGCGGCGCGGTGGCCCGTCCTGAGGTTGACGGTTTCGCCGCTCACCCCTTTGCCTCGCACAGCCCAGAGCGTGTCTGCAACGGCTGCGCGCGTCGTTGGGATTTCTACCTGCACGGCCAGCTCAATATCCCTGAGCGTCGTCGCCTCACCGCGATTCGGGGCCACGCCGACGAGTACCCACGCGCTGCGCTTGTTGTACATAATCGGGCGCGTGCCGTCTATCGGGTCAATAATGACGCGGGCGGCGCACTGTTCAATCGGGGTGCCGGCCGGGAACGCGAGCGGCCTTTCATCATTGACGCCTTCGCAGATCAGCGCGAATGACAGCACGGGCTGCAACTCTTCGGCGAGCGCCGGCAGCAGGACGTTTTCGACTGAACGGTCAATCGCATAGATCGTGTCGGCTGCGCTCTCGAATGCGACGGCTGAGAGAGCTTCCGCTGATTGCTGCCGCAATTCGTCCAGCACGTGATCACGCACGCGTTCGGCCACACGCACCAGCCGCTTTCTGACTTCATCGTGATCAATCATTCTTCGCCCTTCGATAGTACACGCTGCCTGCCGAGCGCAGTTCCGCGGCCTTCGCTTCCGGCGAAGTGTCGCTCAGGAAATTGCCGCTACCCAGTTCCGGGCCGGCCAGAAACTTAAGCAGTCCCGGCTGGCGCAGGGGCGCTTGCAGCTCGATGTACAGATGGAATTCGTCGTGGCCGCCGCCGTCGGTCGGGGCCTGATGGATCGCGAGCAGGTACGGGAATAGCAATCGGAAAAGGTTGTCGTATTTGACGAGTACCGTCTGCAAAGTCACCGCCAGATCACGCACGTCTTCAGCCGTCAGATCAAGCAGCGAGCGCCGGTGCAGCTTCGGCATAACGTAAGCTTCGTAAGCGTAACGCGCGAATTGCGGGACGAAGGCAATCGCCCGGCCGCCGCTGCTCCCAGACTGTTCCAGTGATCTCCTCATTATTCATGCGCCAGAGAAGTCAGTTGCTTATTGCAAGCGACTATCAATATAATCCTGTCCGGACTGACTGTTCCATCCGAGGGCACCATGACGAAAAAATTCAATCAGGATTGCGCGGTCGCCAAATCACTCGAAATCATCGGCGACCGCTGGACGCTGCTGATCGTGCGCGACCTGCTGCGGGGTAAAACGAAGTACCGCGAACTGGTCGAGACGCTGCCCGGCATCGCCTCCAACGTCCTTTCCGAACGGCTGAAACTGCTGGAAGCCGAAGGCATCGTCTCGCGGACATTCTACAGCGACCACCCGCCGCGCGCCGAATACGGCCTGACGAAAAAGGGGCTCGAACTCGGCCACGTTCTCGGCGCGCTCGCTTCGTGGGGCTCAAAACATATCTTCAAGGAATCGGCGCTGATTGACGCCGAATGCGGGCACGAAGTGAAAATCGCCTACTACTGCCCGGTCTGTGACCGGCGCACTTCGGGCTCGCAGGTTCGCCTTGCCCGCAGATCATCCGTCAAAAAGAAATAGCGAACAAGCGAGCCTTGGTCCCTTCTCCCTTTTCCTGTTTTTGAAAGCTGATCGGTGGCCCATTTTATTCAAGCCAGCCGAATCACACAGGATGATGCAGATGCCGAGCCACTCCGAAAAACTGCTCACATACTGCTCGCTCTACGAGAGCCCGGTCGTCGGCGTGCGCGACTACTCCTGCCGCGCAGCCTCGGGCGGGCCCGCGGGTGAGGAAAACCCCGGCGTCAACAACATCGTTCTGATGCGCCACGGCGCGTTCTGCAAGCACTTCGGCCGGCGAAGCGTGACCGCCGATGTCAATCAGGCGGTGTTCTTCTCAAAGGAATCGAGCTATCGCGTCAGTCACCCGACCGACTGCGGCGACCGCGGCACCGTTTTCGTCCCCTCGCCCCGCATCCTGGGTGATATCATCCGCGAACTCGATCCCTCCATTGAAGACCACCCGGAAAGGCCTTTTCCCTTCGTCACCGGGCCCTGCGATTCCGGCGTCTTCTGGCGGCACCGCGAACTCGTCCAGCGGCTGGAGGCCGCCCCGTCCGACCCGCTCGAACCGCTCTGGGCCGACGTGACGGCGCTCCAGCTCATCGCCGACGTGCTTGAAGCCGCGTTCGCGCGACACGGGATGCCGCGCAAGCGCCGCCGAAAGGGCACTGAGGCCGATCACGCCGAGCGCGCCGAGGCGGCCAAAACCTGGCTCGCCAGCCGATTTTGCGAACGTATCACACTCGACCAGGTCGCCCGCGCCGTGTACGCGTCGCCCTTTCACCTCGCCCGCGTCTTTCAGCAGCGAACCGGCGTGCCGGTCCACCGTTACCTCACCCTGCTTCGGCTCCGCGCCTCGCTCGAACGACTGGCCGATGGCGCCGACGACCTCACTGCACTCGCCCTCGAACTCGGATTTTCCAGCCACAGCCATTTCACCGACGCCTTCCGCCGCGAGTTCGGTCGCGCGCCCTCCGAAGTGCGCCGCGACGCCAGCCGCCGGACGCTCCGCGAAATGAGCAAGAATCTGGAAGTCTGATTTTCCCCGCCTGACTATCCTGTCTTCACGAGAATCGCCCGCGATTGTCGCAGTGATTGTCAGGGTTCATTTCAATTTCAAAGGAGGGCTTATGAAGACGAAGAAGTGTCCGGTGTGCGACTGGGAGATCAGGGATGGCGGAATCAAAATAACGGTCGGCGGCAGAGAGGTCGTCGTCTGCTGCGACGACTGCGCGGAGAAGGCGAAGGAGAGCCCGGCGAAATACGCTGGCGCAGCCACATAACTTCCAGTTCCTGACATTCCCCGGGCCGCGTCTGGTGGCAACCTCGTCACCGGACGCGGCCCTTTAGCAATTCCCCGATAACAGCAGGAGATCAAATGTCACAAGGAAACATCGGCCTTATCAAACGTATCTACGAAGCGTTCAACCATGGAAATTTCCCCGCAGTCCTCGACCTGTTCGATCAGGCTGTCGAATGGGTAGCGGCTGACAATTCTCCCCTGGCTGATCGCAGCCCCTACTACGGTCTGGATGAGGTGCGCGAGGGAGTGTTTATGCGGATTGCCGCGGGTTTTCCGGGGCTCACAATCAGAGTGGATGAGCTGATAGACGCAGGAGATAAAATTGTCATGCTGGGCGTCTATCAGGGCGTTCGCAAAGCAACAGGGAAACAGATTCAGGCTCAGGTTGCTCACATCTGGACGCCTGCCGCCGGCAAAGTCATCAGGTTCCAGCAATACACGGACACGTGGCAACTGGCTGAATCCGGAAAATAGGCCGCCGGCATCAAAGACCGTCCGATTCAGGCTTCCCCCTCAACCCGGTTTTCCTTGACAAAATGCAAGTGACTTGTAAAATGCAAGTGACTTGCTTTTTACCTTGGGCGCTTCCGCCGCCTTCACAGGCGGGCCATTCAGGGAGGACAGACAGATGCGACGCATGATCACTCGTTCCCTTATCCTCGCCGTCTTTTCCATTGCCTCTGGCGTTTCAATCACAGCGGTGGCACAAGCTCAGGCGCTCCGCTCAGCGCAGGATTATTACTCGCGCGGCAACGCCTGTTTTGCCAGAGGTGAATGGGACGGCGCGATCTCCGATTACGACCGGGTGGTTGAGTTTCTCTCCCGCCCCGCCGCTGGTCACCGTGACACTGACCTGAGCGAATCCCTGACGGCGCGAATCAGGATCATTGATCCGCACCTCGCCGCCGTTTATTTCAAGCGCGGCGCGGCCAGAAAAGCCAAAGGGGAATTTGACGAAGCGATTGCCGACTTTGACCGCGCTCTGGCGGTCAAACCCCGCTTTGTCGAGGCCCTGATCCATCGCGGAAACGCGTGGCATCTCAAAGGCGAGAGTGAAAAAGCCATCGCCGACTTCAGCCGGGCAATCGCCCTGGATTCGCGCCGCGTCGAGGCTTACAACAATCGCGGGATCGCACGGCAGGCGGCGGGCGACATCGCCGGCGCAATCGCCGATTTCGATCACAGCATTGCGCTGGCCCCCGATTCAAGCGAAGCGTGGAACAATCGCGGGGCCGCTCATTGCGTCAGGGGAGAAATTGATGCGGCGATGGCGGATCTTGATCGCGCCATTGCCCTCAACCCGGATTTCGCGCTGGCGCATGCCAATCGGGGAATGACCCTGTTGATGCAGGGTAAGGAAGCCGAGGCGGAGCAGGAATTGAACAGAGGTTTCGCTCTGAACGAGGCTTTGCGGCCTTCATTTGAAAAGCGCATCAGAGAATTGAAGGAATATCTGGCCGCCGGCCAGCAGCCCGGTAACCTGGCGAAAAAGAATTGATCAACCCAGGGGAATGAAACCCCGGGCCGACAGGGCTGTCATTCAAAGGGGAGAAGATGAGCGATACCGCCGCACGCAAACACACAATCAGCTGGCACGATCCGCTGGCGAACGCGGAAAGCAGGCGCCGGCTGAGCGGCCTCGAAGCGATACAGAAGATGCTTGCCGGGGAATTGCCGCCGCCACCCATTGCCGGATTGATGAATATGAATCTGGTCGAAGCGGTTGAAGGCAATGTCGTCTTCACCGCCGAACCGGCGGAGTTTCATTACAACCCGATTGGCAGCGTGCATGGCGGTTTCGCCGCGACCCTGCTCGATTCGGCGATGGGTTGCGCGGTGCAGACGATGCTGCCGGCCGGGGTCGGATGGACGACGCTCGAACTCAAGGTCAATTACATCCGCCCGATGAGTATGCAGACCGGGCTGGTGCGCTGCGAAGGCCGGGTGATTCACTCAGGCGGGCGCGTGGCCACGGCCGAGGGCCGGATCATCGACCGTGAAGGGAAGCTGTACGCGCACGGCACGACGACCTGTCTGATCATCCGGTGAAAAGCTTACCCGCGCATAAACGTTTCGAGCGCCCCTTGCGCAGCCATCTGCCTGCCCATCGCCTCCGAGAGCGCCTGAAGCCCTTTGAACGGGCGCACCATCACTTCGAAGTCTTCGATTCTGCCTTCGGCGTTGAAGCGGATGATGTCCACGCCCTTGAGCGAAAACTCCCCGACGCGCGCGCTGAATTCAAGCACCCACGTCGTGCCGTCGGTCATCTCGCGGTGATAAGCGAAATCCTCAAAGACGCGGGAAGCGGCGCTCAAGGCTATCCCGATCAGTTCCTTCCCCTCCTTCGGCTTCCAGAGAAAGGGGGAGCGGAAGCAGACGTTGTCCGCGAGGATTTCGCCGAGCGTGGTCATGTCCCCGTCGGCGACGCACCGATGAAAGTGCGCGAGCGACGCGGCGATCTGTGGTGATATTTGTGTCATCCGTAATCATGCCTTTCTCAACGGCCGGTGAAAACCGGTTTGCGCTTTTCGGCGAAGGCACGCATCGCATCGGCGTTGTCTTCCGTGCCGAAACACCTGTGGATCGTGGCCAGTTCGGCTTTCAATTGCGTCGTCAGCTCGTTCCGGGTCGCGGCCGTGAGTAACCGCTTCGTCAGCGCGAGCGCGATGGGCGGGCCGGCGGCGAGTTGCGCGGCGTAGACGGCGACCGATTCGGCAAACAAGCCTGCCGGGAACACGTGGCTGACCAGCCCGACCTTTTCCGCCTCACCGGCTTTCACATCGCGCGCGGTCAGGATCAGTTCAGTGGCGCGTGACACGCCGACCAGTCGCGGCAGGAACCAGGTCACTCCGGCGTCCGGCGAAAGCCCTATGCGCGCGTAGCCCGCGGTCAGCGTTGCGGCCTCGCTCATCAGGCGAATGTCGGCGGCGAGCGTCAGGCCGAAACCGGCGCCGGCCGCGGGCCCGTTGATCGCCGCGATCACCGGCTTATCGCAATTCGTGAGCGCGAGCGCCCAGCGCCCGACCCAGCCGAGATCATCGAGCAGGGACTGCCGGGACGCTTTCAGGCCTTCGATAAAGGCTTTCGTCGTCGCCGGATCGAGATCGAGTCCGGCGCAGAACCCCTTGCCGGCGCCGGTAATCACGACCACTCGCACGCCGTCATCCTTCGACGCTTCGTTAACCGCCTGCGGGAGTTCTTCGGCGAGTCGCGGGTTGACGGCGTTGTATTTCTCCGGCCGGTTGAGTGTGATCGTGCGGACGCCTTCGGGCGTCGTGTCAATCAGCAGGTGTTCGTAAGCATTGCTCATCGTCTGTCCTTTCGTCATTGCGCCGTTTTCACGGGGCCGTCGAGTTGCAGCCGGTAATTTTTCAGATCCCTGGGGTAGTTGTAAGTCAGTCGCATCACGACCGGCAGTTCGCGATCCAGCGTGAAGCTCGTGCCCTTCTGCTCGGGCTTATTGCTCGATGTGAGGGAGAAGCTGTTGGCATTATTTTCAAAGAGGATCTTTTTCGCTTCCTTGTCAAAAAGCTCAACTCCCAGCCCCGCGCCATTCCCTTCGACTTCGAGCGTCAGCTTCACCACGCCCGGCCCGGCGGCGAAGGTGTAATAAAGATCCTTCTCGCTGCCGCGCCCGGAGAGTTCCTTCGATTTGAGCGGCTCCGGCTGATCGCGGTCGGCAAAGAGCGGGCTGAGCGCTTCCGCAACTTTGGCCGCCGTGCCCGACGAATCCTGAGCCGTTTCCACCGGGCCTTCAAATCGCAGCCGGTAAGCGCGCACGTCCTTCGGGTAGCTGTTGATGATCCGCATCAGCACAGGCTGCCGGCGGTCGAGCAGCAGCTTTGCGACCTCCTGTTCATTATGCCCGCTTGAGGTGAGCGAAAAAGCTGTCGCGCCATTTTCAAAGCGCAGCTTTTCCGCCTCGCTGCCGAACAATTCGATTGAAGTGGCCGAGCCGTTGGCAATGACGTTGAGCGTGAGTTTGATTTCGCCCGGCCCGGCGGTGAAGCCGTAATACAAATCCTTGTTCGTCCCCTGCCCGCCGAAGATCGGATTCGCGACGAGCGGCTGCGGCCTGTCGCGGTCGGCGAATACTGTGGCGAGCGGCGAGGTCGCGCTATCGCCGCCTTTAGGCAGCTTCACCGCGCCGTCCAGCCGCAGGCGGTAAGCGTTCAGGTCTTTGGGATAGTTGTTGCTGACCTTCATCACCACTGGCTGCTCACGATCCAGCAGTATCCGCGCCGTGTCCTGTTCGTGATGATTACCTGACGTCAGCGAGAATGTTGCCCCCCTCTGGTCAAAGTTGAGTTTGCTGTTCTCGCCGTCAAGCACCTCAACGGAAACGGTCGCGCCGTTCGCGAGGATGTCCAGCGTCATTTTGATTTCACCCGGCCCGGCTGTGAAGCTGTAATAACGATCTTCGGTGTTGCCGCGACTGATCAGTTCCCGCGTCGTGAGCGGCGTGGGCTTTTTCGGATTGCTCGAAGCGGCAGCATTATTTTCACCAGGTGAGGACGGCTGCCTGATGAACCAGAGCGTGATGATCGCAATCAGAATGAGTGCTGCCGCTGCCGCCAGTGCGCCGGGCAACAACCAGCGCCGACCCGATGGTTTTTCCTTCAGTTGCATGGCTGGCGCGGCAGCCTGACCGGCCGGTCCGGCACTTCTCGGTTGCGTGATCGGGTTGGGCACCCCCTGCACCGTCGCCGGGTTGAATCGCGGGCTTTGCGTGATGTCCGGTGCGGCAGGCACGGGGCCGGACGATCCGCTGGCCGCATGCCGTAATGCCGCACGCATCACCGTCGCGCTGGCAAACCTCTGATTGCGATCCTGCGCCATCGCCTGCTGCAACACCGTCGCGACGGCGGGCGACACCAGCGGGTTTATTTCATCCGCCGGGCGCAGCGGGTCGGGCTGGCTGCCGACAATCGCCGCCGCGCGGGATACCGCGTCCGGCGGCACAACGCCCGTGATCAGGTGATAAAGCGTCGCCGCCACGCTGTACAGATCGCTGCGCGGGTCGGTGCCCAGCCCCTGAATCTGTTCGAGCGGCGCGTAAGTGAGCGTGTAACCGCGCACGCTCAGACTGGCCTGCGACCCGAGCTGCGAGGCCGCGCCCTTGGCCAGCCCGAAATCGAGCAGGATCACTTCGCCGCGCTCGTTCAGCTTCAGGTTCTGCGGCTTGATGTCGCGGTGAATGACCGGTGGGTGCTGCGCGTGCAGGTATTCGAGCGCGCCGAGCAACTGGTCGCCCCACGCCAGCACGTCAGGCGGCGGGATCGCGCGCCCGTGCATTTCGAGCAGTTTGCCCAGATCATCGCCGCGGATGTATTCCATCACCAGAAACTGCCCGTTGCCTTCGGTGAAATGATCCATCACTTTCGGCAGCGACTGGTGACGCAGCCCGGCCAGCATACTGGCTTCACGATGGAAGGCATGACGCATTGATTCATCAGTGAAGAAGGTTTCCTTGAGGGCAACCGTGTTGCCGAGCCGCTGATCCCTCGCCTCATAGACCGCACCCATTCCGCCCTGGGCGAGCAGCCGAACAATCAGATAGCGATCCTGCAAAATTGTGTTGGGAGTGAGCATGCAGATTTCTCTCAAATCGGGCCGGGAATAATGGGGCGCGGATGAAACGGATCAGGGCGGATTAAGGCAGATCAGAATCATATCCGTGCAAATCCGCCCTGATCCGTTTCATCCCCATTCTATTTCTTCTTTCGGAATGCCTTCACGTTTTCTCTGGTGATCACCACCGTCCCCGTGTCCACGTTAGTCGGCAGCGGCAGCACGCCGGCGCCGCGCCAGTCCGTGACCATCCTCACCTTGTTGTGGTGCAGATCATAGAGCATTTCAAGGCCCATGTAAGCCATCGTGTACGTGCGCTGCGCAATCGAGGCGTCAATGATTCCCTCCTCAATCAGGTTGAGCGTCGCCTCGTTGCGATCCATCGCCACAATCTTCACCTTGCCGACCAGCCCCTTTTCCTTGAGGACAATCGCCGCGCCCTCGCCGCCGCCCGCGTCAACACAGCCGAAGCCCGCAAGATCGGGGTTGGCGCTGAGCGCGGCCCGCGCCACCTTCGCGCCTTCCGCCGGGTCGGCGCGATCATTGCCGACGTTGATGATTTTGATCCCGGGGAATTTCTTCAGGGCATCCTGATAGCCCTTGATGCGGGCCTCCAGATTCGGCTCGCCCGGCACTGAGAGCAGATAAACTTCACCTTTGCCATTGAGGATTTTGCCGAGCAGTTCCCCGCCCTGCTTCCCCGCGTTGTAGTTATCAGTGCCGACGTAGCTGTAACGCCGGCTGTCGGGCGCGTCGGAATCAACGCAGATGACCGGGGTGCCGCCGTCAATCGCGCGATTGATGAGTGGCGTGATTCCGGGGCCGGCCGGGGCGACGATGATCCCTTTCGGCTTGCGCGCCAGAGCGTCCTCAAACTGCCTGACCTGTTCATTGACGTCGGCCCCTGACGAGCCGCGAAAATCCGCCTTCACGCCCAGCGCCGCCGCGCGGTCTTCGAGCCCCTCGCGCGCATCAACCCAGTAAGGATTGGAAATTGACTTGCCGATGAAGATGTATTCTTCATTCGCATCAGCTTCACTACTGACCGCCTGCGCGACCGCGCCGGGCGATTTCGCACCCCAGCGCGGCAGGAAGATGAGCATTCCGATAATAATCAGCCCAAGGATGACATTGATCGCACGTTCCATCTTTTTATTCCTCGTCGTGGTGAGCAGTTTCCAGAAGCCCCTGGCCCGCTCCCCCGTCAACTGGTCTATCATCACCGCGATGATCAGAATCAGGCCGGTGATGATCCCTTCGGCGTAAAACGAGACGCGCAGGAACCCGAGGCCGTTCGCAATCATCCCGGTCAGCAGCAGGCCCAGGAAGGTTCCAAGGATCGTGCCCGTCCCGCCTGAGAGGCTCGCGCCGCCGATGACGACTGCGGCAATCACACGCAGTTCCGCGCCCGTGCCCGCAATCGGCGAGGCCGAGCCGGTCTTCGCCGCGTTGATGACCCCGGCAAACGCCGCCAGCACGCCGGTGATCAGGTACATCGCCATCCGCACTTCGTCAACGCCGATGCCTGAGAGCCGGGCCGCTTCCTCGTTGCCGCCGATGTAGTAAGTCTGCCGCAGGTACCGCGAATGCCTGAGCAGCAGGTCGGCGATGACGAGCAGCACGATGAAGATGATGATCGGGTAAAAAACACCGAACGCCGTGCCTTCGCCCAGTTGCCTGAAAGATTGCGGGAAACCCGTGACGGTCGAGCCCTGCGTCTGCATCAGCACGATGCCGCGCACAATCGTCATCGTGCCAAGCGTCGTCACCAGCGGATTGACTTTGATCTTCGTGATGATGAACCCGTTGGCGAGCCCCACTATCGCGCCGCCCAGCATGCCGAGCAGGATCGCCGCCACCGTACCGTAACCGGCCAGCAGCGCCATGCTCGCCGCATAACCGCCAAACGCGAGCGTCGAACCGACGGAAAGATCAAAGCCGCCGGTGATGATCACGAAAGTCATCCCGATCGCCATCAGCCCGTCAGTCGCGATGCCGGTCAGGATGGCCTTAAGGTTATCGCCGGTGAGAAAGCGATTGGTGTCTCCGGGCTGGACGGCGTAAAACACGAGCGCCGTCACCATCACACAAAGGAAGATGACGAGTTCGCGGAGCTTGAGAAGTTGTTTGAGCATTGCGATTGGAGGTGATTACGGCTCCGGTTCCTGCTTTCCCGGATTGAGTCGTTCCAGCACTGTGGGTTGCTGCCCTTCAAACTCCCGATAATTCTTCAAGTCGGCTTCGCTGAATTCTACCCCAAGCTGGAGATGACCGCAGCGGGTGCAGCCGCAGGCCCGGACGGGCCGCATCCCGATCCCGAACCTGCGGCGCAGGGGATGACTGTCATCGGGCATAAAGCCGATGCTTTCTGACTTACCGTCATAGATCCGGCCCTCGACCAGAGCCGCGCTTCCACAGGCCGCGCATTTCATCTTTTCCGTTTCCCTCCCTTCAGAGCGTTGTTGTATTCAGCACCCGCCCCTTCCCGACTCGCTGCTGTTCAAGCTTGTCATCCCGGTTGCGACCTGACAGCATGAAGTATCTTCATTACGCAAGGGAGCTGTTTATGAAGAAGCCCGGGTCACTTGTCGCACTTTTTACCTGCCTGCTGCTGCTTTCGCTTACCTTCACTGCTGCTGCCCTGCGCCCACCCGAGCAGGATTATCTGGTCTACGTCCTCTCCGAATCCGCTGACAAAATCTCGCTCGTCCGTTTCGGGCCGCAGGGCGCAAAAGTCGAGCGCGAATTCACGACCGGCGTGATGGAACCCGACATTGACGGGCCGCACGGCGTCGCGGTTTCGCCCGACAGGCAGTTTTACTTCGTTTCGCTCGCGCACGGAAGGCCGTTCGGCACGGTCTGGAAATACTCGGCGAAGAATGACGCCGTGCTGAAAAAGGTGACGCTCGGCCTGTTCCCCGCGACGATGGACGTTTCGCCGGATGGGAGTTTCCTCTACGTCGTCAATTTCAACCTGCACGGCGATATGGTTCCGTCTTCGGTCTCGGTCGTCGTTGCTGACGAGATGCTTGAGATCGCGCGGATTCCGACCTGCACCATGCCGCACGGCTCGCGCTTCAACCCGCAGGGGACGAAGCATTATTCGGCCTGCATGATGGACGACATGCTCGTGGAGATTGACACGAGCAGTCTGAAAGTCTCGCGCCATTACCTGCTGACCAAAGGCAAAGAGATGGGAATGACCGGTTCGCCGGCAGATCACAAGACGGATGCTCACGCGGGCCACGGCGCACAAAGCAATCAAAGCGCTCACGCAACTCACGACAGCGGCGGTCACGGGATGGAAGCGCCGAAGCCCGGCGACGTTTCCTGCTCCCCCACGTGGGCGCAGCCTTCGAGCGACGGCCGTGTGGTTTACGTCGCGTGCAACAAGTCGAGCGAGATCGTCGAAGTTGACGCTCAGTCCTGGCAGATCACCCGCCGCCTCTCAGCCGGCCCCGGAGTTTACAACCTTGCGGTCACCAAAGACGGACGACTGATCGCAACCAACAAACGCGGCCCGTCGGTTTCCGTCTTTGATCTGAAGTCAGGCAAGGAACTCGCGCGCATCCCGACGAAACGCAAAGTCGTTCACGGCGTCACCGTCACGCCCGACAATCGCTACGCCTTCGTTTCAGTCGAAGGGATTGGCAGCGAACCCGGCACGGTCGAGATCATTGACCTCGAAACATTGAAGACTGTCGCAACTGTTGATGTCGCTCAACAGGCTGCCGGAATTGAATTCTGGAAGACAGAAGCCCCGGCAAAACAGGCAAATCGTAATTGAAAGTCTGAAGCGGGGCTTTATTATTCAATACCCGGGTGCCGTCGTTGAGCCCTTCTGTCGCGGCTTGCCGAGTTTCATAATCCACACGCCGGAGTTGATGTCGTTGAAAAAGATCAGGCCGTTGTGATGCCGCGCGCCCCACGTGAACGGCACGTTCGGGCGGAACCCCTGTGGGTCGCCCGTCCACAGGCGCGCGATCTCGCGGCCCTGACGGTACAGGTCTCCGCGCAGTTCGCCCGACACATCCAGCACCCGACCGCCGCCGCCGTAATAGCCCATCACCAAAATGTCATCCTTCACCCAGACGTTGTGCGCGCCGCCTTCGGGCACGGCGTATTCCGCGACCTTGCGCGGGTTGAGGATGTCGGAAACGTCCACCACATGCAGCACGCCGCGCGCCGCGATGCGCTCTTTGCCGTAGATATTGAACATGTCGGGGAGGACTTCATCGCCGACGAAGACGTAGTTCTTGTACCGGTAGACTTCGTGCGTGCCGGCCAGCCAGCCGTTGCCGTAAAGCTCGTTGTGATTGAAGCGGAGCTGGCTGACGAGCTTCGGGTTTTCCGGGCTGCCGCCTTTGACGCCGTTGCCGACATCCAGAATCACAAGCCCGTCGCGCCAGTAAGCCAGATAAGCCAGACCATCCTTCACCTGCACGTCGTGCAGGTAACGGCCATCGGTAAACTGACCCGTCCTTGACGGGTTGGCAAGCTTCGGGTCACGCAATTCGACCTGCCAGCGCGCGACTTCCTTCGGGTTTTTCACGTCCTGAAAATCAATCACGCGCATTGAGCCGGTCGCGTCGTCGGTCAGGTAAACGTAATGCCCGTCAATGTACGCGCTGTGGACGCCGCCGGTCACGGTCGCCGTGTATTCGGAAATGACCTTCGGGTGCGCCGGGTCGGAAGTGTCCAGAAAGACTATGCCGTCCTTGCGGCTCGACGAGGCTTCGCGCGTGAGGACGCCGATTTTGCCGTCAGCTGTGACGCTCACGTCGTTGACTATGCGGGCGTCAACCTTGACCGTGTCGGACAGCTTCGGACTGGCCGGGTCGGAGATGTCGTAAACCTGCACCTGATCCCAGATCGTCGAGACGTATGCGTAATTGCCGAAGAGCCACTCTTCGGCGGCCTGAATGTCTTTCAGGCGGATGCGGCCCACGAGTTCAAGTTCGCGCTCGGAATTGCGCGGCCCGACGACGACAGAAGCAGCCGACGCCTGCTCGCCCACCGTCGCGGTGATGACATAGGTTCCGGGACGTTCGGCGACGAAACTTCCGTCGCTTTCAATCGTCGCACCCTCACCGCTCACCGCCCAGCGCACGGAGGCATTTTTGACCATCGCATTGCGTGAGTCTTTGGCCTGCGCGGCGAAATGAATCACGTCGCCCGTGCGCGCATTCATCGTCCTCGGCTCAATGCTCAGATTGCGCACGTTGCTTTTGACGATTTCAATCATCGTCTCGCCGGTCGCGCCTTCGGCCTTCGCCACGAGCTTCGCCTTACCGGGCGCAACGCCCGTCACCAGACCCGCGGCGTCAACCGCTGCGACTGAAGGGTTGTCTGAAGACCAGGCAAACATCACGTCCGTCCGCGGGTCGCCGTTTGCGCCAATCGCTCTGGCCGTCAGTTTCATCGTGCCGCCAGCAACCAGTGGCGCGTTCAGGCCCGTAATCTCAAGCCGTGTCACGCGCGCGGGTTTGATGACGAGCTTCGCAAACCCAGGCTTGCCGCCGACGAGGGCGCCGACCCGGACTTCGCCGGGCGCGAACAGGCGGGCGGTGCCTGTTTCATCCACGGCTGCCACGTCGCCCGGAACCGCAAACCAGACGGTGGCTTTCTGATCGGTCGCCTTCCCTCCAGCGTCGAGCCCGGCGGCAGTGAATTTCACCTGCTGCCCGACTTCTGCCTCCGCGATGGCGGGGGTGACGGAAACCGTTTTGACTGCGCTCGCGGCGGTTGAATTGTTCTGAGCCTCCTGCGCCCACGCGGGAGCAGTCAGGGTGAGCAGGGTCAGGAGCGGGATCATTCGCAATGCGCCTCTCGTGAGTCTGGGCATGGCAACTCCTCTTTTCTTCAGTTGATGTCAAGGACATCGTGGCGCGTGATGATGCCGACGATGCGACCGTATTCTTCGACCAGTAGGGCCGGCGAGTTCTTCAGATATTTCATCGCGCGTTCGAGTTCGACGTTTTCGTTGATGACCGGGAAGGGCGCGTCCATCACTTCGCTGACCGGCGACTTGACCAGTTCCCGGTTGTCGAGCAGCCGGCCCATCAGGCGGCCCTCGCGCAGGCTGCCGACGCAGTTGCCGTCATCAATCACGGGCAGTTGCGACAGCCCGTGCTGATCCATCAGGTGCAGGGCTTCGGCGACCGTCTGATCCGATCTGATGGAAACCAGCCGCGGGGTTTCTTCGTCGCCTTTCGTCTGGTTGAGCAGCCCGAGCGTCATGCGCTCGAATCCGAGCAGCCGCTTCTCTTTCATCCATTCGTCGGAAAGGAACTTCGACAAATAGCGCTCGCCCGTGTCACAGACGATGAAGACGATCACGTCGTCCTCGCTGCCGTGTTCGGCGATCCGGAGCGCCGCCGCCAGAATCGTCCCCGTGCTGCCGCCGGAAAAAATTCCCTCCTCGCGCGCCAGCCGCCGCGCCAGATTGAATGAATCGCGGTCGGTCACGTTGATGATCTCGTCAATGTATTTCATGTGGACGTTTTCAGGGATGTTGTCCTGACCGATGCCTTCGACGAGGTACGGCGTGCTGCCGAGCAGCCGCCCGGTCTCCTTGAAAGTCTTGAAGACCGAGCCGTACGGGTCGGCGCCGATGATTTTTATGTTCGGATTCTTTTCCTTCAGGTAACGTCCCGCGCCGCTGATCGTGCCGCCGGTGCCCACTCCGGCGACGAAGTGCGTGACGCGGCCCTCAGTCGCCTCCCATATTTCGGGGCCGGTTGTGCGGTAATGGGCCTCGGGATTGGCCGGGTTGCCGTACTGAAACGTGAGCAGCGAGTTCGGAGTTTCCTCGGCGATGCGGCGCGCCATGTTGACGTAATGATCCGGCGAATCGCTCTTGGCTGCGGCGGGGACGACGACGACATCGGCGCCGAGCGCCTTGAGGTAGCGCACCTTCTCCTGACTGCATTTGTCCGTCATCACAAAGACACAGCGGTAGCCTTTGACCGCGCTCGCCAGAGCCAGCCCTATCCCAGTGTTGCCGCTCGTCGCTTCAACGACCGTGCCGCCGGGCTTGAGTTCGCCGTTTCTTTCCGCGCGCTCGATCATGGCCAGACCGATGCGATCCTTGACGCTGCCGCCGGGGTTGTGCGATTCGATCTTCGCCAGCACCAGTGGCTTCATGCCCTTCGTCATCTTGTTCAGCCTGACCAGCGGGGTATTGCCGATCAGTTCGAGGATGTTGTTTTTGTAATTCATAAATCCGCAGCTCCCGAAGTATGTTGCAGGCGGGGCGGGTTGCCAGTCTCAACAAGTGGACCCGGTCAGGCCAATTAATACCACAGGACGCCCTACTGCGCCCGGTCTGTTTGCAAAGCGTCTGCCCCTTCTTCATCAACACCGGCTTTGAGCAAAAGCAATCTCCCGGCCCTCCGCCAGACCTGCCACCCGCCGGGCAGTTCAATGTGCCTGCCGCCTTCGCTTCTCGTCGCGAGACTTTCGAGCGAGAGCAGGTGCGCGGCATCAATGCGATTGAGGTCGCCGCGCCCCCCCTTCAGCCACAACCGCAGCACGCGCCGCCTGATCGCCGGGTGCGCCTTCTGCAGGAGCTTCAGATCAAGTGACCAGTCCTGCTCCGGTTGCAAAGCTCTGTCGAGCAGCTCGGCGGCGCTCCCGCTCAGACAGTCACCATCCTCAGTCATCTGTCCTGAAAGGCGCAGCAGTGATTCGTCAAAGCGCGGGTTGTATGTCCTCATCTGCGGCAGCAGTTCAAGCCGCACCCGGTTGCGCGTGAAATCGGTTGAGAAGTTCGAGCTGTCGGTCCGAAAGCCGATGCCGTAATGCCCGCAGTGTTCGATAACTTCGGCGCGGGTGACGTTGAGCAGCGGGCGAATAAGTCTGGCCCCCGACGGCAGCACCGCGGATTCGTGAATGCCGCGCAACCCCTCGGCGCCGGTGCCGCGCAGCAACCGCATGAGCAGCGTCTCCACCTGGTCATCACGCGTGTGCGCAGTGGCAATGATGTTTGCCCCGAAGTGAGCCGCCGCCGTCTGAAAACCCCCGTACCGGAGATCACGCGCCGTCGCTTCCAAGTTGCGCGACTGGTCTTCGGCCAGCGCTGAAGCATTGAAGCTTCCGACAAATAACGGGACCCCATATGCCGGCGCCTGCCCCCTGACGAAAGCTTCGTCGGCATCGGATTCCTCGCCGCGCAGCAGGTGATTGCAATGAACCGCAAAGATTTCATCGGGCGTTTTCGCGCAGCGACGCAGGCGCACAAACGCATCAAGCAAAGCAGTCGAATCAGCCCCCCCGGAAACGGCGACCAGTACCTTGTCGCCCTCGGCAATCCCGAGACGACGAAGTGAGGCACGAAGCTTTTTCTCCAGTCTGGTCATCCCGATTACCTGCAATGCTACAATGCAGCCATGTGGCGCGCCTTAATCATTTTGTTACTCTGCCTGGTGCAAAATCAAAAGATGTATGGTGAAAGCCTCATTCCCCGCAGAGGCGCGGAGAGAGCAGAGACAACGCAGAGAGGAAATCTCTTCTCTGCATTCCCTCCGCGTTCTCTGCGCCTCTGCGGTGAACTCCCCTCTCACACCGGATCTCCTGACTTCGCACTTGAGACTCCTGCCGTCGCGCAGCAAAAGGCAAAGCCGCAACCCCCGCCGAAGCCGGGGCAGACGCCGCGCTGGCTCTCGCACCTCGGCTCGCGGGCCGAATTCGACCGGCTTTCTCGCACCTACTATCAGGGGCGATTCTACGCGCTGCCGCACCTGATGTTCGTCATTGACCGCGCCGCGCCGAAAGGTCAGCCGACGGTTTATTACGTCAATTCGCGGCGCTACGCCTTCCACACCGAATTCGTCCACGCGAATTATCTCACGCTCGAACGCGGGCGGGAATTTTACCGGCACAACTACCTGGAAGCGAATCGTCGCTTCCTGATGGGGACGATTGCTTATCAGACGAGGGCCGGAAAGTTCACTTTTGAATTCCAGGAAGTTGATCTGGTGACGCCGGAACTGGTGCGCGAGGCTTTCGCGAGACTGCGCGAAAGCTTCTTCGCCCCGCTCCACTTCAAACCAAACTCCGAGCGTCAGGAGCAGATCGCCGCGCAGCTCGGGGACGTGCCGCAACTGCGGGCCGAGGAGATCAATCAGCCGGGCGACTACGTACCGCTCAATCAGGCGAAGAACCTGGGCGTGCTGAGAATCCTTGACCGCCTGACCGATGACACGATCATTGACCGCAACGAAGTCATCATCTTTCGTGAAGCGCCCCTCACCCTGACGCCGCTTTCGGGGGTTATTACGACGAGGCTTTCCACGCCGCTCGCCCACGTCAATCTGCTGGCGAAGGGCTGGGGCATTCCGAACGCATACATCAGGGGCGCGGATGAATCCTTCAAGGCGCTCGAAGGCAAATTCGTTTACTTCGAGACGCGCGAGGACGGGTTCACTCTGCGCCCGGCTGAACTCACCGAAACGGCAGATTACGGGCGGCGGATGGCCGAGCGTTCCGACCTGATTACGCCGCGCGCCGACCTCGAATACCGGAAGCTGACCGGGCTTCAGCATCAGCGGCGCGCCGATTCGCTCCGGTTCGGCGCGAAGGCCGCGAATCTGGGCGAAGTGATTCAGGCCGCCCGACGTGGCCTGGTCAAGGGCATCACGGTGCCGCCGGGTTTCAGCATCCCGTTTTTTTACTACGACCAGTTCATCCGGGAAAACAAGCTCGATGACGAGATCACGGAAATGCTCGGCAATGACCGCTTCAATCACAACCCGGCTTATCGCAAAAAGCGGCTGGCCGAGCTGCGCGAGAAGATCCAGCGAGCCAGCGTGAACGCGGAATTCGTGCGCGCGGTGATTGCCAGGACGCACGAACTGTTCGGAACCAAAGGCGTCTTCGCCCGCAGTTCGACCAATGCGGAGGATCTGCCGGATTTCAGCGGCGCGGGTTTGTACACGAGCGTTCCCAATGTTCGCGGTGACGCCGCGCTCGTCGAAGCTGTCAAGACCGTGTGGGCCTCGCTCTGGAATTACGAAGCCTACGAGGCCAGAGAGAGCGCCGGCCTCAATCACGCGGCGGTGTACGCTTCGGTGCTGATTCAGGAAGGGATGAACGCCGACTCGGCGGGCGTGATGATCACGACCGACATTTTTGACAGCGAGGATCGCGGCGCCATTTATATTAACGCCAAACGCGGCCTCGGGATTCGTGTCGTCGAGGGCCGTCGCGTGCCGGAGCAGGTGATTTATCATCCGGGCACCGGGGAAATGCGCGTGCTGACCCGCTCGGGCGATGACACCATGCTGACCTTTGACGAACGCGGCGGCGTGCGCGAAGTGAAGGTTGAAACGGCGCGGGCGGTGCTGACCAACGCGATGGTGCGGCGGCTCGGGCGGGCGGCGGTGCAAATCAAACGCGCGTTCGGCGGACGCGATCAGGACATCGAATGGCTGACGGTCGGCAATGAACTTTACATCGTGCAATCACGCCCTTATGTCACGGGACAATGAGATGAAAGCGAAAGGCAAAAGGCAAAAGGCAGAAATCAAAGGTGTGAAAAAAGCCGTGATCACTTCGTGCCTACTGCTCCCCGCCCTCTGTTTTCAGATATTCCTCTCTGCCGGCTGCTCGCAGCCCCGCGATACTGAGGCCGAAGCGCGCGCCGCCATTGCGGCCCTGCACTCAAAGCTACGCTCGTGTTTACGGGAATCAGAGGTCGAAGGCAAAGTCAGGCTGGCCGTCGTTTCCTTCACTCGTGAACAGGAGGAGGCTCGCGTGCGACTGGTGGCTTACAACCCGGCGGACAGGGCGGCGGGGGATAAATCCGCCGGCTCAGACGGCGCGGTTGATTTCGACGCGCCGAATTATTTACTGAGTCGCGGGCGGTGGCTGATTAACGAAAGCGGGCGCTGTTACCTGATTGATGAACGCTGTCGGGAATACAAGCTGAAGGATCGCCAGTTGACGATGCGGCAGAGTGAGGCGAAGAACGGCAGGGTGCGATTGAATCCCGGAGAGGCGTGTGAGGTGACGCTCAGTTTCGCCCGGCTGCCGGAAGACGTGCAGGAAGTCGCGCTGGTTTACGGGAACCGGATGCTGTCAATCCCGCTGCCGCTCAGTCCGCAATGAACCGGCCCCTGCTATGCCCCGGACTTTGACCCCTCAAGCGGCTTGCGCGCGTAAAACCGTGTGCCGCAGGCTTCGCACATGAAGGGTCTGGTATCAGTGAAAGACAGAGCCAGGCGCTCCAGAAGGTTGCGGTGGCGGCGGCGCGTATGGACCGACCGGCACCGCGGGCAGGGCGGGCGCGAGACCTGTTTCAGCGAGACGGTGTTTACTTCAACGCCGTGACCTTCGGAATCTGAATTTTTTTCTCCCGGCGTCTCCCGCCTGTCCGGATCAGAGATGGTTTCTTCGTCTGATTTCCTGACCGCCTTTGACATCTCAAAACTGCCCTCCTTTTTTCTCTCTTCCCCGCTGGAACTCACCAGTTCGGATGCGGAATGATTCAGGTGGCTCAGGTCGACGGCGGAGGCAGGGTAAAGAGCTTCTGCGCTCTGGTGGCGGGAACGGTGTCGTTCTCGGCCTCTGGCAGGGGGGAGCGGGGAGAAGGCGTAAAACTGCGCGTTGCAGTTGTCGCACAGAATCGTGCGAAACAGGAAGAGTCGCAAAGGCAGCGGGGGAGGGCGATACCCGTTGCGCACCTTCGGACTTCCGCAATACCGGCATTCTAACATTCTCGAACCTGCCACAGGCCTCCCGGCGCAATCCCCTCGGTCATTTGCCGCCTCGGAAAACGCCGCTGAATTTATCCATCACTCCGGCTGATTATCTTCCTCAATTGAATCGTCACTTTAGCACTTTCCCTGAAGGAGCGAAACGGCGGGGAAGGCGACAGGCGAGGGACGGAACGGGGAACCTGGATCTCTGGCGACAGGGCGGCTGATGAGTTCGGGCAGTGGCAGAAAGCCTGATCGGCTCGTTCCGGCCTCCCGCACGCGGGTTCAGTTTCCGCGCTGCGAAAACAGGTAACTGGCGGCGATGGTGGAGAGCCAGATGACTGCCGCAGTGGCACTGATTTCGCGGCTGATAGTCTGGAACGAATCCGCCACCTGGTAAGAGGCGAGGTGGAAGAACCACGAAGACAGGAAAAGGACCATCGCACCGCGCCGCGCCCATTTCAACTGGTGGAGCAGATTGAGCCGTGAGACTTCGGCGTCGAGAAACTCCTCATCCCTGCGCAACCGCTCGTAGTAATCGGCCCGACGTTCGGCCAGACGGGCCAGGCTGAGATCGGTTTCATCTTCAACCACGCGCGATGTCGAGCGGTAAAAGTGGATGACGTGTGCCAGCCTGCCGCCGCGGAAGGCGACTTCCGCCAGCCCGATGCTGGCGCGCAACCGACCGGAATTTATCCGCAGGGCGCGCGTGAAATAACGCTCCGCCAGCTGGTCCTGGTGAATTTCGAAATACGATTCACCGATCCGCTCAAGCAGCGCGGCGTCCTCCCGGGCGAGACGCCCGGCCAGCCGAAAACAGGCGTCGGCGCGGCGCGCGCACGAAACCTGCGGCGACATCCCGCGCGGCGTCCGCTTCCGGATCTCTTTCGGCGCGCTTTCCAGCATCGCCCGCAATTGCAGGAAGCGTCCCATCTCGTAAAGCAGTGCCGCATTGCCCGGCTCGCGACGCCAGGCCAGACGGAAGTACCGTGTGGCGGTATCGAAATTACCTTCCAGTGCAAACTGATTGGCGAGGGAGCGCCACGACTGCGGTGAAACCCCAGTGGTTGATGACCCCTTCCCCGTTTCCAGGAGTTTCGGCAGGTTGATTTCCTGCCAGTAATTGAGCAGGTGACGTGAACGCGGGTCGAGTTTATTCGGGCTGACGGCGCCAAAGAATGATTTGATGAAGGCGCGATATTTCGCCTGATGCGATCTGATCTCCCAGCGCAAGCCGGCGCCGCTGATTATGGTGTGATAGACGAGGGCGCCGCGCCGGCGCTTCTCTTCAACATAACTGGAAACGGTTTCCAGCTCGTCGAGCGTGATTTCCTGCCTGCGTCCGAGCAGCAGCCCATATAACCACGCCCCCGGCCCGCGCCGCCTGAGAGTCTTCCCGTCAAAGACAATCGCGTCGCAGGCGAAGCCGACAACCATGGCGACAAACACGGCGGCAATCAGCCACACGCCACGGCTGTAAAGATTGCCCGCCGCCAGCGCGCCGGCCAGCAGCAGCGTGGCAATCAGGAGCCAGAACCAGGGCTGTCGCGTGCGAATCGCAATCTTCGTGGGGGGATGATTCATCAGGACGGCTCTTTCGGCTTGCGGCGTGACTTAAGTCCACGCCTTGTTATAGTTTCCGCCAGCTCCTGAAAGTCCCGATCCGCCAGAAAACAGTAATCCCAGCCTGAGTCCTGACAACTCAGCCGGCCTTTCATGGCAGAAATGGTGGAGCTTTCGGGCAGGGCTACGTCACCGATACGACGCTGACAACCAATGGATATGCGCAATAGGGCCGTTACTCCACAATCGGGCGGAGATTTTTGTCGAGCCTGATCCGGGTTCGGAAGGTATTGGTGACACCCAGGTTCTGAAAACGGACGTCGCGAATTTCGACTTCGGCGGGCGCGCCATTCTGATCTGAAGTAATAACTTCGCTCGTCGGGAAGCGGGCGAAACGCAGGAAGGTCTGCGCCTGAGCCGTCTGGCGCGCGGCGGCAATCGTAGATGGGTCGCCCGTTTCGCGCGGGTATGGCGACATCGAATCAAGCGCGGGGAGGTCGCGCGTCAGGTTCAGATCAGAAATGTAGAAGGCTTTGTCAGTCGCCAGCACCACGCGCCAGATGAATGGATTGGCCGGGGTCGGCATCGCGGCGGCCTGAGCCTGCCGCCCGCCGTCACGGGCATTTGCGGCGACGGCCAGTTCCCCTGCCCGCCCGAGTGCGGCGCGGTGCAACAGTGCCAGCGTGCCAAAGTAACCGAGCAGCGCCACCAGCAATCCTGTGATCACAAAGCGCGCCTGACTTCCCGAAAAATCGAAGGAGAACTTGAGGACGACTGCGCACATGGTTAGGAGTAGCCACGGCAGGCTGATCCATAAACTCACGTCGCCGAAGAAGAACATCGCAGCTGCCATCGTAATGAATAGTGCGGCCCAGACCATCATCCCGGGCCATGTCTTCGCGGTGAAGATGAATAACGCGCCGCCGACAACCACCCAGATCCAGGGATCAATCACAAAAGCGATGTCGCCGTAATACCACTGATCGCTCCAGGGCTGAAAAGGGCGCCAGCCGTATGAGTTGAGATAATCCAGCAGCGGGTGCGTCATCGTCGCCAGCAGGCTTAGGCCGCACAGCGGCCCGAAACGCGCGCCCAGACTTCGCCGACGCGAGTAAACAAAGACACCTGCAGCGAGCAGTAACGAAAGAATGGGAATGGCAACGAGCGAGTGTGTGACGCCGCGATGGTGTTCGAGGTAGAAGAGCTGGCCCGCCAGCCCGGTCACGATGTCAATGTCGGGTAAGTTGGCCGCGATGACCAGCGTCGTGGTCGCCAGCGGTGTCGTGCGTTTCAACCCGGTTTCGGCCAGCGCCAGCCCAACCAGCGAGTGTGTGATGTTGTCCATAAGGAAATTGTGATGCGCCCTCTCAGGATTCCCTCACTGCCGTCCGGCAGATCGAATCAGCGACCAGTCGTTTTTCGCCCCATTCCGCATTCCGCATCCGTCTAGGCTATAATCCCGCTTCTGCGGTTATGCTCAGAAAAGCCTTCAGGAATCTGCTGAACCTCGATGACCCGCCGGAACGCACGGCTCTGGCCTTTGCGGTCGGCGCCTTCATCGGGTTCTCCCCGCTGCTTGGGTTGCATACGATTCTGGGAGCGATTATTGCAGTCGTCTGGCGAATGAACAAACTGGCGATCTTTACGGGGATTTACCTGAGCAATCCCTGGACGATGACTCCGATCATCGTGGCGTCGTGGGCCATCGGCAAACTGTTCATCGGCGCGCCGGAAATCGAATTGCCGTCGGTCAGCCTGGGCGCACTGCTGACGGCAGAATTCTGGAGGCTGATCGCGACGCAGTGGCGACAGCTGCTGCCTTTCGCCGTCGGGGCGACGATTCTTTCGGTGATCAGTGCGATCATTTGTTACCCGCTGATGCTTTATCTTCTGCGTGCATACCGTCGCCAGCGCGGACGTGACGGATCACGCGCCTGAATTTCATTATCGAACGGAATCAAATCATGATGAATTACCCTGAAAAAATTCTGCCTGTCCTGTGCCGGCTGTGTGCGGTGTTCTTCCTTGCGGCTGATCTGACGATTGCCATTATGGCTCAGCAGCAACAGCCCCCGCCGCAACCGGCGAAGCCCGCGCCCGGCGGCGTGCCTCAGGATAAATCCAAAATCCCCCTCTACCAGCGGACGCGCGTGACTCTGGCCGACATCAACACCAGCGTCGCCACCGACAAGCGCGTGATCGCGATGATGGCCGCGCTCAACGTGGCCGGGTACGATTACGAATCAGGCAATCGTCAGTTGTCGGCGTTGCGCCAGCAGCTGCGCGAGGATTTGAAAAACACCGATCTCGATCTGGTGCGCAGGCTGCGCGATTACTTCCTCAAACACAAGAAGGACAAGACCGACGCGGCCAGCGTGGCGCCGTACCTCAGCCTCGCGCTCTCGCTGACCGAACCGCCGGGGTTTTCCGTGGAAACTTCCGTCGAAAAGCTGCCCGAAGACGTGCGCGAGATCGTTGACTTCGCGCTGCTGCTCGAAGAGTTTTACCGCGCCACCGGCTTCTCGAAGCTGATGCCCAGATACGTGGCGGCCCATCAGACGGCGACAAACAACTATGCTCCCGTGACGGCACAGGTCGCCGCCGTTGTGCTTTCTTACCTCCACACCGAGCCGATTCTTGAACTGCCGCCACTTTATGTCCCCCGGCCCGCGGCGCAGAAGCAGGATGAGGGAAGAAAAGACGGGAAGAAAGTCAAAGACGCCGCGGTTCAGGCGACCGTTCAGGAGTCCTTCAAAGTGCCGATGCGGGAGCGGCGGTTTGTCGTCATCCCTGACCTGCTCAACTCGACCGGCGCGGCCAACCTCCGCGTGATCCGCGACACTTATTACCTGCTGGTCGGGCCGACGACGGTTCCGAATGATGATGCCGTGCGGCGCGGCTTTCTGCGCTTCGTGCTGGATCCACTGACCGAGCGTCAGGTGAGGGAGGTCAGGGCCATCGCCGAAGACCTGAAGAAACTGCGCGACGCGCGCGGCGAAGGCGTGGACGAGGAATTCAAGGGGAAAGAAAGCAGCGCTTATTACCTGATCACCGACTCAATCGTGCGCGCGGCGAATGAACGGATCGCCCTGCTCATCAAAATTTACACCGGCCAGTATGCCGACGAGAAAGCGCTGAAACAGGCCGTGGCGCTGGCCGAAGAGGAGGCGATCTACCGGCTCAGTCAGGCTTACGAACGCGGCTCCGTGCTGGTTTATCACTTCTATGATCAGATGAAGGCTTACGAGGACGTGGGCATCAACATCCGCGATTACATCGCCAGCATGCTCGACAAGGACAACATCAACTTCGACCGCGAGGCGAAGCGATTGGAGGAATACAAAACGAAGATCGCGAATTATAAAAAGACTCAGGCCGAACTGGCGGCCAGACCGCCGCTGCCCGCCACGATCTCAAACGCCGACCCGCGGATTGCGGCGCGACTGAACGAAGCCGACGAGCTGATCAAGACGCGCAATTACGCCGACGCCCGCGCCATCCTCGAATCGGTCAGGCGCGAGCGCCCGACCAACGCGCGCGCCCTCTACGGACTGGCCGAAGTCACCAGCAAGCAGGCGCAGACCATCACGGATTCTGACCGGCTGGGCGAGGAACTTTATGCAGCCGTCGAGTTATACAAGCAGGCGGCACAGAATGCCTCGGCTGAAACGGAGAAATGGCTGGCCCAGCGCAGCTACGTTTCGGCGGGAAAAATCCTCGAATTTCTCGGCACTTCCCGCGCGAGCGACCTGTCGGACGCGGCGGCGGCCTATGATCTGGCCATCAGGCTGGGCGATGTAACCAACGGCGCTTACAAGGATGCGGTCGAAGGAAAGCAGCGGGTGGAACAGAAGATCAAACAGTAGATCAAGGGATCATCGCCAGTAAAAATACGAACGCGGCGACGGAGCGTTATAACTCCTGTCGCCGCGTTCGTTGTTCTGTGATTCGACTTCGGCTCAGCACTTGATTATCTGGCCGCCCTGCGTACAGAACATCACGGGCTGCACTCGCCGGCACCGGCTTCCAGCCGGGCACGCGAGAGCTGGTTTCAAGGCCTGCACCTGCCTCAGAGCTTCTGCCGGTATCCTGAGTTCACCTCGTATTTTCTGATCAACCTCTTCAGCCATCACCAGAGACACACGTACCTTAGTGACTTCCTTGATGGCATCCAGGGCCGGCGAAGTGCATTTGCCGGGGCGTGATTGCGCCGCGATGCTTTTCACCAGCTCCGGCATTCCCGGCAGCTCGTTCGACAGCACCAGCGACGCCTTCCTGTGCCGAACCTGCGGCAGTTCAACGACGGCTGCCTGCTCAATGGCCTGTCCCACTCCTGCCTTAAGGCTATAACCTCCGCTGATTGAGAAAACCGACTTCCCGGTTTCGCGAGTCCGCCAGTTCACTGCCACAGCATCCCTGATGACCCTGCTGCGACGGGCGGCTGGGGCAGTCTTTGCCTCAACAGTCATCTTTCGTGCCAGTGTCTGAGCTTCGCGTTGTGCTTCAAGCGGGCAGCGACTCTTCGGACTCACTGACGGAAGGGCGAAATCATACTCCGGGTTGAAGGATGTCGGCGGTTCCGCCCGCGCCATGTCTGATTCCCTCATCCCCAGGTCCGGAGCAGATGATGGTTCTGTCGGCGATCCGACTCCCCGAAAACTGCCGTCCAGAATTGTGGCCACGTAATCGGCCTGCTCCAGCGTGCAGGTGGCCGCGCCCGGCAGAAACAGAGAAAGTGACTGTGTGGTGCGGAACAGATGCCGCGTCACCCCTCTGACCGAAAACGGCCTTGCGGCATGGGCGACGGCAACCAGGGTGAGGGCCAGTAGCGCGCGTTGAATTATCCTGACAGCGTTGATGCGATTCATGGGGAACTCCTTTACAGCCTCCATTGCCCTGGAGATAACGACAGTGAGGGAGCGCATCTGTCAATCAGCCTGTTTTGAGAGTCAATCAGAACCGGGGATTACTCGACGGTAAAACCTTTAACGGTTCCCGTCGGGAAAAGTTCTCATTTTTCCTGTACGTCAGTGTGTGACAGATTACCCGGAAAGGTTTCACACGACAACTATAAATTACACTGACAGACGGAATGGGTTCCATTGTTTGCAAAGGCGGGTAGTAGTTACACGCGATGATAGGTCTCGACCGTGTCGCGGCCATCCATTTTCAGTTTCCCGTCCGCGACGGCCAAGTCAAGGTTGGCGACGGCTTCGGAAACGGCCAGAAACTGATTGATGTCCCTGGCCCCCGGGAACATCAGCACGGACATTTCCCAGGCGGTGATGCCGTTTTTTGGCACCAGGCTGATAACCCTGGCCTGTCGCTCCCGGACATGCCGCACCAGGCGGTTGAAGTGTTCCTCGTAATCCGTCACCTCGTCGCCATGCGAGGTTTTAAGCAGCGTCGGCGCGAGCGAGCGAATGCGAGCAAGCGAAACCAGGTATTCGCCCAGCGACGGGAACCGGCGTTCGGGGTTGAGCGGGTCGGGGTTGAGAATCGGATTAGGCGTGATGTTTTTGAGAATCGTATCGCCGGTCAGCATCAGACGGCTGCTTTCGCGCAGCAGGCAGCAGCTCCCCGGCGTGTGACCCGGCGTGTGGATCACGCGCAGCGAGCCCGTGGCAAAGACGAATTCCTGCTCGTCGCGGTATGCTTCCACGTCATCAACCGCATCGGCGTAGTTTTTGATTTTGTCGTAATACCCGGCCATCAGTTCCAGCTTTTCCCCGGGCACCCCGGCCCGCCCGATCAGCGGGCGATTCACGCGCCCATGCCGATTCGGGCCGATCTCTTCGATCTCCCACTCGTGAACGTAGACCTTCGCGCCCGAGGCCTGTTGCAACATCGCGGCCAGCCCGCAATGGTCTTCGTGCGTGTGCGTGAGGATGATGCGTTTGATGTGATCGAAGCGAAAGCCCAGTCCAGCCAGTTGCTGTTGTAATGCGGATTTCGCCTCATTAGTCTTCGGCCCGGTATCAACCAGCGTCAGCGGGTCGTCAACGATCAGATAAATATTGATCGGGCCGACCGGAAACGGGGTGGGGATGACGAGTCGTTCGATTCTCATAAGCTGGAGGCATTACCCGGACAACAGGAAAAAGGCAAAAGCCGGCGGATGCGAACATCTCATTTCCGGCCTTTGCCTTTCAACTTTTACTTTGCGACTTTCCGCTCACTGAAACAGGTAGCCGCCCGCCTCGACCACCTTGTCAGCCAGCCGTTCGCGAATCACGGCAGTGTTGATGGGGTCGTGTTTCACAAAGCGGCGCAGCGCAGCCAGCATCATGCGTAATTCGTCGCCGTCGGCAATCGCGGCCAGTGCGTTCTTCGCCGCGACTTCGACGCGGTTGATCGAGTCATGCACGTAAAGCCTGGTCGCATCAATGGCGGCCTGATGCTTCGCCTCGCCGTCGCGCGCCACGAGCTTGGCGGTGCGCGCAATCGCGCTGTCCATCAGGAAGGTTTCGATGATGATGTCCGCCGCCCAGCAGAGGATCATCTGCTGCTCCTGCAACGCCATCATATACTTCTGCGCCGCCGAACCGAGTACCATCAGCGCCACCTTTTTCGAGCCGGCGGCGAGCTTACGCTCGGCGGCCAGCGGCGAGTCATCTTCATCCATGTCGAACGAAGGCCCGGCGAGCAGTTCATCCTGCAACTGTTTTGCGGCGGCGAGCAGCGGCAGCCCGCCTTTCATCGCGCGCTTGAGCAGTTGGCCCGGAATCAGCAGCCGGTTGATTTCATTCGTGCCTTCGTAGATGCGATTGACGCGGCAGTCACGATAGACGCCTTCGGCCGGATAGTCCGCCGTGAAGCCGTTGCCGCCATGAATCTGCACGTTCTCGTCGGCGCAGTAAAAGAGGATTTCAGTACCCGCGACCTTGATGATCGCGCATTCGATCGCGTACTCCTCAATCGCCTTCATCAGCTCGGTGGGATTCTGCTTGTCAATCGTCGTCTCTTTGTCTTCGATCATTCCGGCCGTGCGATAGACGGCTGATTCACCCGCGTAAATCCTCGCGAGCATCTCAGCCAGCTTGTATTTGATCGCGCCGAAGCTGGCAATGGGGCGACCGAACTGATGACGTTCAGCCGCGTATCTCGCCGACTGCGCCAGCACGCGCTTCGAGCCGCCGATTGAGCCCGCGCCCATCTTGATGCGGCCGAAGTTCAGCACGTTGAAGGCGATCAGGTGGCCTTTGCCGATCTCGCCGAGCAGCCGATCCTTCGGAATCCTGGCGTCCTGCATCAGGATGGGCGTCGTTGACGAGCCGCGCTGACCGAGCTTGTGTTCTTCATTTCCCCGACTGACGCCGGGATCATCTTTCTCAACGATAAACCCGGTGAACTTATCGCCATCAACCTTGGCGAAGACGGTGTAGACGTCGGCGAAACCGCCGTTCGTGATCCACATCTTCTCGCCGTTCAGAATCCAGTGATTTCCGTCTTCGCTCAGGCGCGCCGTGGATTTGGCTCCGAGCGCGTCCGAACCGGAACCGGATTCGCTCAGACAATAAGCGCCGATCCATTCGCCCGAACCGAGCTTCGGCAGGTACTTTTTCTTCTGCTCTTCGGTGCCGAACAGCACAATCGGCAGCAACCCGATGCTGCTGGTCGCGCCGAACCCCGTCGAGAACGAAGCTTCGCCGGAGAGATTTTCCGCGATCAGCATGTTCGACACATGATCCAGTTCCAGCCCGCCGTACGCTTCGGGGATGCTGGCGTTGATCAATCCCAGATCGGCTGCCTGCCTGATCAGGCTGCGCTGAACTTCGTAATCCTTGGTCTCGATGGCTTCGTGCCGCGGGACGACTTCCTTGTCCATAAACTCGGTCGTCGTCTGCCCGATCATCCGCTGCTCTTCGCTGAAATCCTCGGGAGACAAAACCTGTGCGGGCAGAGTCTCGGAGATCAGAAAGCTGCCGCCTTTGACTACTTCTTTTTCAAGTGCTGCTGACATAGTTGATTCCTTTCAGTAAGAAGCGGTCAGCCAAAGCCAAAAGCTGAAAGCGGACCGCTGATCGCTTACAACATCAGATTCTCAAAAATTCCCGCCGCGCCCATGCCGCCGCCGACGCACATCGTGACCATCCCGTAACGCGCCTTGTTGCGTTTCATTTCATAAAGCAGCGTCGCCGTCAGCTTCGCGCCGGTGCAGCCGAGCGGATGGCCGAGCGCGATCGCACCGCCGTTGAGGTTCACCCGCTCGGGATCAATGTCGAGTTCCCTCATGACCGCGAGTGATTGCACCGCGAACGCCTCGTTGAGTTCGATGACGCCGATGTCATCCATCTTCAGCCCCGCAAGTTTGAGGGCTTTCGGGATCGCCACGACCGGGCCGATGCCCATCTCTTCAGGAGCGACGCCGCCGGTCGCGTAGCAGACGAAGCGCGCCATCGGCTTGAGGCCGAGAGCTTCGGCTCGTTCGCGTGACATCACGAGCGCCGCCGCCGCGCCGTCCGACGTCTGCGACGAAGTGCCCGCCGTTACGGTGCCTTTGACGTGAAAGACCGGTTTGAGTTTTGCCAGACCCTCCATCGAAGTGTCGCGCCGGACGCCTTCATCGGTATCGAAGACGGTCTCAGTCACCCTGAACCGCTCTTTCGGCGATTTGCCACCCAGCACTGCCGAAGCCGAGACTTCACGATTTGTGACTTTAATCGGGACGATCTCTTCCCTGAACCTGCCGCTGTCAATTGCGGCGGCGGCATTGCGATGCGAGCGCACTGCGAACTCTTCCTGCTGTTCGCGCGGGATTTCATACTTGCGCGCCAGGTTTTCCGCCGTCAGCCCCATGTTCAGGTAAGTATCAGGATAGCTTTCGACCAGCGACGGGTTCGGCGACAGGTTGTAACCGCCCATCGGCAGGAGGGACATTGATTCTGCCCCGCCACCGACCGCGACCTCAGAAAAGCCGCACATAATGTGTTCAGCCGCGATGGCAATCGCCTGCAGGCCCGAAGAGCAGAAACGATTGATGGTCATAGCCGACGTGGTAATCGGCAAACCCGCAAGCAATCCGACCTGCCGTGCCATATTCATCCCCTGCTGCGCTTCCGGAGTCGCGCAACCGATGACGATGTCTTCGACCTCTTCCGGCTTAACTTCCGGCGCGCGCGCCAGCAATTCCTTCACCACGGCCGCGGCCATATCATCAGGCCGCGCACCTTTGAGTGTGCCTTTCGGCGCTTTGCCGACGGCGGTGCGGAGCGCATTGACTATTACAGCTTCACGCATAACTTTGTCTCCTCGATTGATTCACCGCGTGCCTCGCGCGGAGTTTTCAGCATCGGGCTTCGGTTGACTCTCATCAAAACCTACCGCATCAGGCGGAGGATCGTAAAAACCAGGAACAGGATCAGTGCAGGCCCCAAAAGGAGTACCAGCATCCAGACAGGTTCCCGCCTGTATGAAAACTCGTAGAAGAATTTTGGAAGTTTCATCCCAACTCTCCCTTCTTTAGCGTTGCTCAGTTTCTCAGTGGCTTCCCCGTCTTGAGCATGTGCGCCAATCGCTCCTGCGTCGGCCTTGTGGCCAGCAGGCTGATGAAGGCTTCGCGCTCAAGGTCGAGCAGGTACTGTTCCGAAACGCGCGCCGGCTGTGTGATGCGGCCGCCGCAGACCACTTCCGCGATCTTCGTGCCGATCAGCGCGTCGTGATCCGAAATGTAGCCGCCGCGTTTCATCATATGAATGCCGAGCTTGAATTTCGTCAGCGCGGCCTCGCCGAGAACCAAGACGTCGGTGCGCGGCTGCGGCGGGACGTAGCCTTCCTTCGCGAGGGCAAGCGCGGTCTGTTTCGCCTCGGCGATCTGGCGATCCTTGTTCATGACGATCCGATCTGAAGGACGGATCAGGCCGAGGTGGCGCGCTTCGATGGCGCTCGTGGCGACTTTCGCCATCGCGATGTTTTCGAACCAGCGTTGCAGGAAGCTGAAGTGATCGGCCTGCGGATTGTCGGCAACCGCGTCGGAGGCGCGCACCGCCGCTTCTTTCGTTCCGCCGCCGCCCGGAATCAGGCCGACGCCGACTTCGACCAGTCCGATATAGGTCTCGGCCGCCGCGCAGGCTCGATCAGCGTGCAACGTCATTTCGCACCCACCGCCGAGCGTCAGGCCGAACGGGGCGACGACGACAGGCTTTGCCGAATAGCGGAGGCTCATCGTCATATTCTGGAACTGACGCACGGCCAGATTGATTTCGTCCCAGTCGCCTTCCTGCGCGCCCATCAGCATGAGCATAATGTTTGCGCCCGCCGAAAAGTTTTCGCCCTGATTGCCGACGACCAGCCCCTCAAAGTTCTTCTCGACTTCCCTGACCGCGTAACCGACCATCTGAATCTGGTCGCCGCCGAGCGCGTTCATCTTTGCGTGGAATTCAACGCAGGCGACGCCGTCACCGAGATCAATGAGACTCGCGCCGGCGTTCTTTTTGATTACCTTCTCGCGCTCCTTGAGCGATTTGAGGATGATGATGCCCGGATCCTCGCGCTCCGGCTTGTATGCGCCCGCGGCAAAATCAAAGTAATGACGCGCGCCGTTTTCGGTCCTGTAAAAGCTCTTCGCCCCGGCGGCGAGCATTTTTTCGACGTTGGCCGGGACGGCGCGGCCTTCCTCACGCAGCTTCGCAACAGATTTCTCAACGCCGATGGCATCCCAGACCTCGAACGGCCCCATCTCGTGCGCGAAGCCCCACTTCATCGCATTGTCAATTTCGATGATGTTGTCGGCGATTTCAGGAATGCGGTTGGCGGCGTAGATCAGTGATTCGGAAGTCGTGCGCCAGAGGAATTCGCCCGCCTTGTCCCTGGCGTAGATGAGCGCCTTCAGGCGATCTTCCAGACTCGGCAACTGCTTCGCGGCGTCGAGTGAAGCGAACTTCGCCTTCTGCTGCGGCCTGTATTCAAACGTGCCGGTGTCGAGCGTCAGAATGTCGCTGCCGACTTTCTTGTAGAAGCCGCCTTTTGTCTTGTCGCCGAGCATTTTGCGCCCGACCATCTTTTCCATGAACTCGGGGACTTTGAACGACTCGCGCATTTCATCGTCCGTCAGGCTGTTGTACAGGTTGCGCGCGACGTTGTACGCGGTATCGAGACCGACGATGTCAATCGTGCGAAAGCTCGCGCTCTTCGCATGACCGATCGCGGTGCCGGTCAGCGCGTCCACCTCCTCAAACGTCAGGCCCAGATCCGTCATCACCTTGAAGGCATGCAGCATTGAGAAATTGCCGATGCGATTGGCGACGAAGCCGGGCCGGTCTTTCGCGTACACGACGCCCTTGCCCAGCACGCGATCAGTGAAACCAGCCATGAACTTCGTGACTTCAGGGTCAGTGTCGGGCTGCGTGATGATCTCCATCAGGTGCAGGTAGCGCGGTGGGTTGAAAAAGTGCGTGCCGAGAAAATGCCTGCGGAAATTCTCCGAGCGGCCTTCGGCGAGTGACGAGAGCGGAATGCCTGAGGTGTTGGAGGTAACAATGGCCTCGGGTTTAAGGTGCGGTTCGACGCGGGCGTAGAGCGAACGTTTGATGTCGAGGTTTTCGACAATTGCCTCAACGACCCAGTCACAGTCTTTGATCTTTGCCAGGTCGTCTTCAAAGTTGCCGAGCGTCACCAGATTTGCAACTTCGGGCGAAAACAGGGCGGCCGGTTTCGCCTTCTTCGCGAATTCCCAGCCCGCACTGATAATGCGGTTGCGAACCTGAGGCGATTCGAGGCTCAAACCCTTTGCCTGTTCTTCAGGTGTCAGTTCCTTCGGCGCAATGTCGAGTAATAAACAAGGAATGCCGGCGTTGGCAATGTGCGCTGCGATCTGAGATCCCATCACGCCCGATCCCAGCACGGCAGCTTTTTTGATCCGCATAACAATCTCCTGATAGATGCCAGACTCATGAGCAGCCTGTCTGCCTGTTTTACAGCAGAGCCCAGGGCAGCAAATAACACGCGCTCGTCAGCGCGAAGAGCAGGCAGAAAACGTTCGAAGCCGGTGAGAACCTGAAAAACAGCGGCTGTTCCGCGAGCCGCATCACCCAGAAAATCCCGATCCCGGCGAGTACCGTATGCCCGAGGTCCGGATATGGCCTCAGCAGCGCTTCGGGGTGCTTGAGCGAGACGGCTCCGAAAAACAGGAAGCAGAAGCTGAGACACAGATTCAGAATCTGGATCACGTTCCGGTTGACAAAGCTCACCCGGCGCAACTCGCTGCGCCATTCAAACAGCCGCCAGAAAAACAGGTGAAAGACCAGCCAGCCGAGGTTCGCGAAACCGCCGACTTTGATCAGCGTTACCGCAGTCTCATAACGCATACCCGTGGGCACCATGTTAAAGGTGCTGAAATGCAGGTGAGTGCGGCTTCTGATTTCTCAACTGACACTCAGGGATTCAGCACTTATCCTTGTTTCACGGCGTATCGCTCTTCCTGCTCGGCGTAGAGGCGATCAATCAGGGTCTTGTACCTCTCGGCAACGACACGGCGCTTGACCTTCAGCGTGGGCGTCAGTTCCCCGCTCTCGATTGTCAGTTCATGTTCGAGCAACGCGACCGCCTTGATTTTCTCGTAGTGTGCCAGTTCCGGCGTAAACTTGTCCACCTGGCGTTCGATCAGGTCAATGATCCTCGGATGCGCGAGCAGCTGCTGCGGATCGGTGTAAGCAATGCCCTTCAACCCGGCGTAACTTTTCAGGGCGTCCATCTGCGGGACGATCAGCGCGACCGGGAATTTGCGCTGATCGCCGATGACAACCACCTGATTGACGAATCGGCTGCGCTTGATTTCGCTCTCTATCGGTTGCGGCGCAATGTATTTGCCGCCGCTCGTTTTGATCAGGTCTTTCTTGCGATCTGTGACGTAGAGAAAATCGTCCTCGTCCAGATGGCCGATGTCGCCGGTGTGCAGCCAGACGCGGCCCCACTCGTCCATCTCCAGAGCCTCGGCGGTCGCTTCGGGTTTGTTGTAATAACCGAGCATCATGTTCGGCCCGTGACACAGGATTTCGCCATCCTCCGCAATCTTCACAGTGACGCCCGGAATCGCTTTGCCGACCGAGCCAAGGCGATTATTGCCTGGCATATTCGCCGTAATCACCGGCGAGCTTTCAGTCAGGCCGTAGCCCTGCAGAATCGGCAGGCCCGCGCCGTAAAAGATGCCGGCCAGTTCAACCGAAAGCGGCGCGCCTCCGGAGATGAAACATTTGATTCGCCCGCCAACTCTTGCCCGCAATTTTGAAAATACCAGTTTCGTCGCCAGCGCGTGCCTGATTCTGAGCGGCAATCCGATGCGCTGCCCCTTGTTGTCAAGCGCGGCCCATTCGGCGCCGACAGCCATTGCCCATTTCGCTATCGCGGCTTTCAGCTTCCCTTCCTTTTCAGCCTGATCAATTATGCGCGCATGGATTTTTTCGAACACGCGCGGCACGCTGGTCATGTAATGCGGTCGCACTTCAGCCAGATTCTGCCCGACCATTTCTATGCTCTCGGCGTAATGAATCGAAGCGCGTCCGAGCAGGTAAAGATAAAAACCCGTCCGCTCGAAAATGTGCGAGAGCGGCAGGAAACTCAGAATCACATCGTCTTCCCCAACGGGCAGCGACTGCCGATTCGCCAGCACGTTCGAGACCAGATTGCGGTGCGTCAGCATGACGCCCTTCGGTTCGCCCGTCGTGCCGGAAGTGTAGATCAGTGTTGCCAGATTGTTGGGTCGCACGCTGCGCCGCAGCGTTTCGTAAAGGTTCGGTTCAGCTGCGTCTGCCTCGCGCCCGCGTTTTTGCAATTCGTCGAAGCTGATCAGGCGTTCATCGTCTGCCTCGATCCGATCAAACGCGATGATCGTGCGCAGCTTTGGCATGTCGTTCAGAGCTTCACGCACGCGGTTGTATTGCGTCTGGCCGGAAATGAACATCACACGCACGCCCGCGTCATTCAGAATGTAATGAACCTGGGCCTCAGCCTGCGTAGTGTGAATCGGGACATCGGCGGCGGCACAGTTCAGGATGCCGAGATCGGCCATCGTCCATTCGGGGCGGTTTTCCGAAAGCAGCCCGACGTGATCGCCGGCGCGCACCCCGAGCGCTTCAAGCCCCATCGCAGTGGCGCGCACTTTTTCTGCCAGCTCGCTCGCCGCAATCGGATGCCACGCCCCGTCGCGCTTGTAATTCAGCAGGTCGCGTTTCTCTTTTGCGACCGCAGCATTGAGCAGACCGACCAGTGTCTGGATTTCCCTTTCAGGCCCTGCCATCTGCCTTGTTCACTCCGTTCAGAAAAATATCCATCACCGGCTCAACCATCACCGTCAGCCCGGAGCTGTTGTGACTCAGCACCCAGTTGGTTGCCATCTCGTCGAGCGCGCCGAACAGAACCTTGGCTGTGACTTTCGAATTGATCTGCGAACGGAAGATGCCCCGGCGCTGCCCGTCTTCCAGAATCTCGCGGATGATTTGCAGGTATTCCGCCAGCCTCGTCGTCGAAAACAGCTCCATGAACTTCGTCGTGTGGCGCAGTTCGATCTGAAAGACAATCGCCGCGTCGCGGTCGCGCTCGAGCGATTCAAAATGCAGTTGCGCGAAGCGGCGCAACTTCTCCCGCGGATCATCAAGCCCGGCAATCTCCGCCCGCGCCCGATTGATGAAATCCTCCATCGCCACGTCGAAGATTGAACTCAGCAGATCATCCTTGTTCTTGAAGTATAGATAGACCGTGCCATCAGCCACACCCGCTGCACGCGCCACATCAGCAACCTTTGAATTGAAGAACCCCGATCGAGCAAAGACCTGAGTCGCCGCGCGCAATATCGCAGTGAATTTCTCAGGCCGTGCCGGTCTTCCCTGATTATTGTCAGCCCCGACAGCCGACCTTCCGACTTGAGAAGTGATGATGTCTGAATTGTTTTCCATGCGATTTGGACTTCAGGGGGCATCTGGACCAGACTGAATGAGCGCTCATTCAGCAGCAACGTTTTACTACAATCCCCGTATCGTCGGCAAGAGATAAGACAAGGCCATTCAGTTTTCCCCGGAGAGGTTGAAAAATGCTTCACCAACAAATAAAGAGTGTTGTTTCAGGCCGTAACGGGGATGCCACCCCACGGCCTGAAACAACACTCTCTAAGGTGA
>Ga0070741_10002492_pt1 | contig 49145 bp, 41 predicted proteins | sample Coa_R1_4_FD_66440 | JGI IMG/M metagenome (GOLD analysis project Ga0070741, IMG submission 66440) | Surface soil microbial communities from Centralia Pennsylvania, which are recovering from an underground coalmine fire - Coalmine... | ecosystem: Environmental > Terrestrial > Soil > Unclassified ... | reverse complement strand
GTGGGCGCGTAGCTCAACTGGCAGAGCAACTGACTCTTAATCAGTAGGTTGAAGGTTCGATTCCTTCCGCGCTCACCATTGGTCTGTCTGGGGTACCCTAGGCGGTTTTCTGCAGCTGCGCGTCGCTCACCGCGGGCTGCTCTGCCAATCCCGAGGGGATACCACCCGCGTCGTCATGACGAACCACGATTTGTTTCAGCAGGGACTGGAGCGTCTGCGCTGCGATCGCCTTGGGCAGTTGCGTCAGCGACTCGTCCTCCAGTTTCGCCTTGTTCCGTGATCATAACGTGCAGAGTGTGCTCCGCGTTTGCGATGATCACGGTGATCTCGCCTTTGCGGTTCAGCGAGTGCCAGGCGGCCAGCGCCATGAGGGACCCTCCGGCAGCCAGCCCACCGACTCCGATTGCCGGCGTGACTATGCCCAGGGGATCAGCGCGGCGCCGCGGGCGGCGAATCGCCGGCGCCGGTGCTGTTAGCCGGCGCTGCGCCCGAGCCGCTGCGCTCGCCGCCCACGCCCGTGGAGTTTCCGGCCCCGGCGCGCATGGCCACTTTGCCGCCATCACATTTTCAGGTCCTTGCCGCGGCACGCGCCTGATTGCACGCCCGGGTGTTATCGTGCTGCCGCGTCGTAAACCGCGCGTTCAACGCGCGAGAGCCTATGAAAAACGAAAAGCCAGTTGCGGCCATCACCGGGGCGGCCCAGGGGATTGGGCGAAGAGTCGCCGAGGTTTTGGCCGAGCGCGGATACCGCGTCGCGCTGAACGACCTGCGTCGGCCCAGGGAAACACTTCGCGCCATCCAGGCGAGCGGTGGGGAAGCGCTGGCCCACGTCGGCAACGTGGCCGACGAATCCGCAGTCGAACAGTTTCGTGCGCGCCACATACGACGCGTGGGGCCGAGCCGACGTGCTCGTGAACAACGCTGGCATCAGCTTCATATCTCCGGCGGAATGCACGTCTGGCGCTGATTTTCGCCGCGTCATCGAAGTGAACCTGGTGGCGCCATTTCTCCTCGCCAGAGCATTCGGGAGCAGGATGCTCGCTGCCGGCCGCGGCTGCGTGGTCAACGTCGCTTCGATCGCCGGTCTGGTCGGCGTGGCCGATCGCGCCGCCTACAACGCGTCGAAGCACGGACTGGTGGGACTCACGCGGACGCTGGCCGCCGAGTGGGGCGGGCGCGGCGTGCGCGTGAACGCCGTCTGTCCCGGATGGGTCAAGACGCCGATGGATGACTCGGCGCAGGCCAGCGGCATTTACACCGACGACGACATCACCGGCCGCATTCCCATGGCGCGCTTCGCCACACCCGACGACATTGCCCGCGCCATCGCCTTCCTCGCCGACGGCAGCCAGAGCGGTTTCATCAACGGCCACACCCTGGTCGTGGATGGCGGCTGGACTGCCGACGGAAGCTGGGAGTCGCTGCGCCGCAGCCATCGCTGAGCCGATCCGGCCTCTCGCCACGCGCCGGAAAAAATCTCCCCGCTCCCTTCGCATCGCGCGCGGTCCTCGCGGCAACGGCAGCGATCACAGTCGAGAAGGGCCGTGTCATGGAAGAAGTGTTGGCCCGGCGATGGCAGCAAAAGCGGCCGGTCCGGTATTGCCGCGAGCGTGCACCGGCTTGCTCGTGGAACTTCGATACACTGGTGGTGCACCGCATTCTTGTTGTCAGGACTCGTGCTTGATCCAGTCGCTCCGCAACATCGCGATTATCGCCCACGTTGACCACGGCAAGACCACGCTGGTCGATGCCATGCTCCGCCAGAGCGGCGTCTTCCGCGCCAACCAGGAAGTGATGGACCGCGTCATGGACTCGAACGAACTCGAGCGCGAGCGCGGCATCACCATCCTTGCGAAAAACACCGCCGTCTTCTATCACGACACAAAGATCAACATCGTGGACACGCCCGGCCACAGCGACTTCGGCGGGGAAGTCGAGCGCGCGCTCAAGATGGTGGACGGCGTGATGCTGCTGGTGGACGCCAGCGAAGGCCCGCTGCCGCAAACCCGCTACGTGCTCGGCAAGGCGCTCGAAGCCAAGCTCCCGCCCATTGTTGTCATCAACAAGATTGATCGCGCCGACTCCCGGCCGCAGGAAGTGCTGAACGAAATCTACGACCTGTTTATCGACCTGGACGCAGCGGAAGACCAGCTCGAGTTTCCCGTCCTCTACACCAACGCCAAGCTGGGCACGGCTTCCCGCGACCTGAAGGCCGCGGGGGAGGATTTGCAGCCGCTGTTCGACGCCATCGTCAGCACCATCCCGGCTCCGCGCGGTGATGCGTCAGGCACGCTGCAGGTGCTGGTCGCCAACCTTGACTACAGCGATTATCTCGGCCGGCTGGCCATCGCGCGCGTCTTCAACGGCACGCTGCGGGCGGGCGAAGAAGTGGGCATCGCCAAGCTCGACGGCTCCCTGGAGAAAGTGAAGATCACCAAGCTTTTCACCTTCGACGGCCTCAAGCGCAGCGACGTTGCCGAAACCGCGTTGGGCGACATCGTCGCCGTCGCCGGCGTTGAAGGCATCACCATCGGCGAGACGATCACCAGCGCCGAAAATCCGGCGCCGCTCGCGCGCATCGCGATTGACGAGCCGACGATTGCCATGCAGTTCACCGTCAACACCTCGCCTTTCTCCGGACGCGAAGGGCAATTCGTCACCTCGCGCCACCTGCGCGAGCGTCTGCAGGCCGAACTCCTCACCAACGTCTCCATTCGCGTGGAGGAAACCGCGAACACCGACTCATTCAAGGTCATGGGCCGCGGAGAACTCCAGCTCTCCATCCTGATCGAGATGATGCGCCGCGAAGGCTACGAACTCGCCGTCGGCAAGCCCGAGATCGTTACCCGCAACATCGGCGGCAAGATCATGGAGCCGCTGGAACTGCTCACCGTTGACCTGCCGGAGGAGTTCGTCGGCGTGGTGATGGAAAAGCTCGGGATGCGCAAGGCCGAGATGCAGAAGATGCACAACCACGGCTACGGCCGCGTGCGCATGGAATTCAAAATCCCCAGCCGCGGCCTGATCGGCCTGCGCTCCGAGCTGCTCACCGACACGCGCGGCACCATCGTGATGAACTCGCTCTTCGCCGGACACATCGAGTGGCAGGGCGAAATTCCGCACCGCCTTACCGGCGCGCTCGTCGCCGACCGCCCGGGCACCACCACGGCCTACGCGCTCTGGAACCTGCAGGAGCGCGGCGAGCTTTTTGCCGGCCCCGGCGTGGAAGTTTACGAAGGCATGATCATCGGCGAAAATGCGCGCGACAACGATCTCGACGTGAACGCCGTCCGCGAAAAAAAGCTCACCAACATGCGCGCCTCGACCGCCGACGAAGCCATCCGCCTCGTCCCGTTCCGCACGCTGAACCTGGAGCAGGCGATCGAGTTCATCGCCGACGACGAGTACGTGGAGGTCACGCCGAAGTCACTGCGGCTGCGCAAGAAAATCCTCCAGGCCAACCGCCGCCCGCGCAAGAACGCCGCCGAGCCGGTGCAGGCCTCGAGCTGACCGCCTGCGCCGTGGCCTCCGCTAAGCCACCAAGTCCCGCATGGCGGGATTCGCGCGCGCCGCGCACAGCGCCCTTGCAGCCCTCGCTTATACTCGGCGGCAAATGGACCGCCGATCGTTTCTTCGCAACACTGCCGGCGCTGCCGCCGGCGCGGCCCTGTCGCGCGAACTTCTGAAGCCGCTGGCCTCGGCTGAAGTCGCCGCGCAAGCCGCTCCGCCGAAAGCCGCGCCCAGCGCCGCTTCCGGCGACTTGCTCTTCCGCGACGACTTCTCGTCGCTTCCCGCCGGCTGGCTTTCCGAACCGATCAAGCAGCTGAACGGCGCCATCCAGGAGTACCACTATTTTGCGCATCGCGGCACGCCGCTCGGCGCCTGGGACAATGCCATCGTCCACATGGACGCGTGGATTGCCGGCGATGAAAACGGCAAGTCCTACGTCGAGCAGCACCTGGTCAACGAACTCGCCTACATCACCAATCCCATCCTTATTACTGGCGATCCCGAGTGGGCCGACACGACGGTTGCAGTGAAGCTCCGTCCGCTTTCGTTCGCCGACATGGCAGGCGTCGTTTTTCGGTATCGCACCAATCGCCACTACTACCTGTTCGCGTTGACCGGCGGCAAGACCGCGCGCCTCGTTGTGCGCCTGCCGGTGGAGACGAAGTTCAAGACCGCCGAGTGGCGCGAGATCGCGCGCAAGGACTTCGCCTACGACACCACGCGCTACTACGCGCTCAAGGTCGAGAACTCGGGCCTGCGCATCGTCGCCTCGATTGACGGCGACACGATCTTCGACGTGCGCGACGAAGAGCTGCTAAAAGGGAAGGCGGGCATTACGGCCAACATTCCTGCGCGGTTCCAGGAGTTCGTCGTCACGGCGCCTGCCGCCGCGCGCGCTGCCAGCGCGCGGCGCATCGCAAGCCGCGAGGCCGAAGTCCGCAAGCTGCGCGCCGAAAATCCGCAACCCAAGCTGTGGCGCAAGTTCTCCACGCCCAACTTCGGCGCCGGACGCGCCGTCCGCTTCGGCGACCTCGATGGCGATGGCCGCCTGGAAATGCTGATCGCGCAGAACGTGCCGCGCGTCGCGAGCGATGCCTTCGACGCCATCAGCTGCCTCACCGCCGTCACGCTCGATGGCCGCGTACTCTGGCAATCGGGCCGCGCCAAGTCCGGCAACGGCCTGCTCACCAACGATGTGCCCGCGCAAATCCACGACATTGACGGCGACGGCCGCAACGAAGTCGTCTGCGTCCGCGACTTCCAGGTGCAGGTACTCGACGGTTCGACCGGCAAGCTGAAGCACGCCGCGCCCACGCCCGCCGCCATCGTTGCTGCGGGCCAGCGGCGCCCGTATGAACTCGAAAACGGTGACGCGCTCGCGTTCGTCAACGTCTCCGGTGATCGGGCGCGCCGCGACGTATTAATCAAGGACCGCTATCGCAACTTCTGGGTGCTGAACAAGAACCTCGAGCTGCTCTGGAAAGGCCACGGCCAGACCGGACACTTTCCGTATCCGTTCGACGTTGACGGCGACGGCCGCGACGAAATCCTGATGGGCTACGCGCTCTGGGACCACGACGGCAAGCAGCTCTGGAGCCGCGACGACGAAATCAAGGACCACGCCGACGCGGTCGCCATCGGCAACTACTCGGGCGATCCTAAGGGCGAAATCCGCGCCTACGCCGCGTGCAGCGACGAAGGCGTGATCGTCTTCAGCCGCGCAGGGGAGATTTTGAAACATGTCCGCCTCGGCCACGGGCAGAACATGAGCATCGCGCGCTATCGCCCGGAAATGCCTGGGCTGCAGGTCATGGTCATCAACTTCTGGCGCAATCCCGGCATCGTGACGCTGCTCGACTTCGACGGCAACGTCCTCGAGCAGGCCGAGCTGCTGCACTGCGGCTCACCGCTGCTGCCGGTGAACTGGCGCGGCGACGGGCAGGAGTTCGCGCTGCTCAACGGCAACCCGCGAGAAGGCGGCATGATTGACGGCCATTTGCGCAGGGTAGTCATGTTCCCCGACGACGGTCATCCCGACACGTGCTGCGCCGTGGCCGACCTCACCGGCGACGGTTTCGACGATGTAATCCTTTGGGACCCGGAGCGCGTCCATATCTACACAGCGGACCGCGCGACCGCGGGCAAACGTGTTTACGCGCCTGTGCGCAACCCGCTCTACAACGAGTCGAACTATCGCGCTCTGGTCTCGATGCCCGGCTGGAAAACTTAGTTTCGAGTTTCAAGTTTCCAGTTTCGAGTGGCCGGTCGGCGTTGGAGTGTTCGGGTTGCAGCACGCCAAGGTCTGAGCTTTTGCCGGCGACCGACCCGCCGCAAGTTCCGCCCGCCGCCGCGATCTACGGATGAACCGGAGGGCGCCATGAAGAAGGCCTCGTCGCCCCGCGTCGCCCCAACTCAATTGCTGGTTTTCGCGCTTTGCTTCGCGCTCGCCGCTCCCATCTTCGCCCAAGATTCGCAAACCACTCCCGCCTCAGCCGCGAGCCCCGATCACCGCGATGTCGCCGCAACGTTCTCGGTGAACGTGAAAGTGGTGAACGTGCTCGCCAGCGTGCGCGACAAGCACGGCGAGATCGTCCGCGACCTGCGCCGCGAAGATTTCGCGCTGCTCGAAGACGGCCGCCCGCAGAACATCAAATATTTCGCCCAGCAGAGCGAGATGCCGCTCACGCTCGGCCTGCTGGTGGACACCAGCCTGAGCCAGATCCGCCTGATCGACCGCGAACGAGCCGCCAGCGAAGACTTTTTCGCCCAGGTCCTGCGCGAAACCAAGGACAAGGCATTCGTCATTCACTTCGATCACGAAGTGGAGCTGCTGCAGGACCTGACCTCGTCGCGCGATCGCCTGGAGGCCGCTATCCGACAGCTCGACATGTCCGGACCCGATCGTGATCCCGGACCCGGCGGCGGGCCTTACGGCCGCGGCGGATATCCCGGCGGCGGAGGAGGCGGCCATCCGCGGCCCAGCCGGCGCGGCGGCGGCACGCTGCTCTACGACGCCGTCTTCCTCGGCTCCGACGAACTCATGCAGAAGCAGCAGGGCCGCAAGGCCATGATCATCCTTACCGACGGTGTTGACCAGGGCAGCCAGCTCACGCTGCAGCGCGCCATCGAAGCGGCGCAGCGCAGCGACACGCTGGTGTATGCCGTGCTGTTCTCCGATCCGGACATGTACTCGGGCGGCAGCTTCGGCGGCAGACGCCACGGCGGCTGGGGCGGGCGCCACGGCGGCAATTGGCCACAGCCGGGTTCCGGATCCGATCAGCCCGCCAAGGGCAAAAAAGTCTTGCAGCAGATGGCGCGCGAAACCGGCGGCCGATTCTTCGAGGTGTCGCGCAACAACTCCATCGAAGACATCTATCGCGCCATCGACGAAGAGCTGCGCAACCAGTACAGCCTGGGATATTCCAGCGATCGTCCGCCGAAGGAAGCCGAGTACCGCAAGATCGAGGTCAAGGCGAAGCGTCCCGACGTTGTGGTGCAGGCGCGCGACGGTTATTACGCGCAACCGTAGGAGCAGCACTCAGCAGTCAGCACTCAGCATTCAGCCCCTGAACACTTTCGGTGCCCGACCACACCGGGACGGGCGCGCCTCTCCAGCCTGTTTTCTGCTTGAGTGGAAATTTTCTTCCGCCGATTTGGCACGGCGCGTGCGCGGCCCCTCCCCTTTGCTTCGCGGGCGGTCTTTCAGAATCAGTGGTTTGGCGGAAAATGGTCCGCAGATCTTTGAATTTGCAGGGCTTAGAGGCAAAGTATTCAAAATGCTGGATTAAATCTTTCAGCTATAGCGTGAAGTGGAAACACTTCACACTTTGCAGCCGATGAACTGTGGATTGCAAGCGACATGATGCGACGAGCCGCGCTACAGGATAGCGTCTACCCAGCACTCACGTGCTGGGCCAACAAATGTTGTCGCTGCGCGACTGGATTAAAGGCGGCCATCGGCCGGCGCTGATCGTGTACGACGATACCGGCCAGTCGAGCCAAGAACGGCTTGAGTGGCGCATTCGGGCCGCCCACCTTCTTCATTCACCCTTGCACTTGAATCGAATCCCTGACTCGTGATTTGTCAGCGCTGCTATTCGCGCAGCAACGGCAGGCGCGGGCGGTGAGTGCGGGTGCTCGTTGAGGAAGGATTGGAGCGCGCTGCGAACCACCGATTCAGGGTCACATGGACAGTCGCTTTGCAGCGCCTCCTGGAGCCTGGCCAGCTCTCGCCGCGAGGCTCGCCGGTACTGGTGGGGATAGCGAGCCTGAAAAGTAGTCCACGCCCCATACAGATCGGAGAGCCGGTTTCCAACGAAGGATGTGCAACCGGTGATGTCGGTCAGGCGATTTACGTACACCGGCCAGATACTGTCCGGATACGTTTTCTTGAACAGCTCAAAGAACATCCAATCTGCGTCGGCGCCTTTCTCGCGGGCGAGTTTCAGAAAGAAGTCCGCGAGTGGACGGACCGCGACAAATTCCTCGCGGGTGACGACGAAGCCGGCCATCATCTTCTGAAGTTTTTCATACGTCGCCTGGTCAAACTGTTCGAGCTTGGGTTCGATCTCCTTCGCTGCCGTTATCCCTTCTTCAAAGATAGTTTCGAGAGAAGCCGACGCGTGTCCGTTTGTGTACGCCGTGATGTCGCCGGCGTATCGCACAACGGAGGCCGGAACACGTGATGCGGTACCAGTCGCCTGCATCGGCGCGAAGAGCATAAGGCAGCAAAAGAGAAACGTCGTCACGTCACCGGCCCCGGATTGAAGGGCACCATGGCGTTGGCCAGGCCCCAGCGGTCAGCCCAGGTTTGCTTGCGGGCGCCGGCGACGTCGAGGATGGCGCGGAACAGTTCCCAGCCGACGTCTTCGATGGTCGCGTGGCCGGTGGCGATGCGGCCGGCGTCGAGATCAATCAGGTCGGGCCAGCGCTCGGCGAGCGATGTGCGCGAGGAGACTTTTATTACCGGAACGAGCGCCAAGCCATATGGGCTGCCCTCGCCGGTGGTGAAGACGTGCAGGTTCATCGAGGCGAGCTGCTGCGTGCCGCAGATGAAGTCGCTGGCGGGCGTGGCAGCGAAAACGAGCCCCTTCGCTGACACTTTTTCGCCGTTCGCGGCGACGCCGGCCAGCGCCGAGGTTCCGGCCTTGGCGATCGAGCCGAGCGCTTTTTCGACGACGTTGGCCAGCCCGCCGCGCTTGTTGCCGGGCGTGGGATTGGCGCTGCGGTCGGCGGAGCCGCGGGCGAGGTATTCGTCGTACCAGCGCATCTCGCGGATGAGCGCGCGGGCCACGTCTGCTGTCGCGCAGCGCGGCGTGAGCAGGTGCACGGCGTCGCGGACCTCGGTGACCTCGCTGAACATCACGGTGGCGCCGGCGCGAACAAGAAGATCGGCAGCGAAGCCGACGGCGGGATTGCAAGTCACGCCGGAGAAAGCGTCGCTGCCGCCACATTGCAGGCCGACGACGAGTTCCGACGCGGGCACGGTCACGCGCTGCCGGCGATTGATCTGTTCGAGACGTTTTTCGGCCGCGCGCAGGATGGCGCTTACGACTTCGCCGAAGCCGTGCTCGTCCTGCATGCGGATGAGCAGCGGATCGGTTTCGAGCACAGGCAATTTCGCGAAGTTGGTTTCAGGAAACAGCCGGTCGGGCTGAAGTTTTTCGCAGCCGAGGCTGACGACGAGGGGCGCGCCGCCGATGTTCGGATGCCGCGAGATGTGCTTCAGCGTGGCGATGGGAATGTGCGCGCCGGGCGCGTCGAGGGCGACGCCGCAGCCGTAGGGGTGGGTGATGGCGACCACGTCGTCGACGTTGCGGAAGCGCGGCAGGACTTCCGCCTTGATGCGGCGCACGGCGTAGTCCACCGTGGGCGCAACGCACTGCACGGTCGTGGTGATGCCGAGAATGTTCCTGGTGCCGACACTGCCGTCGGGATTGCGATAGCCCTCGAAGGTGAAGCCGGCCAGCGGGGGTTGCGGCGCGGGAACGCTGGTCGCGAGCGGAAGCTGATCGAGCGCGGGCGGCGGCGGAAGCAGGATGTGCTCTTCGCGGACCCACGATCCGCGCGCGAGTTTTTTCGCGGTGTGTCCGATGACCTGGCCGTAGCGCACGACCGGTTCGCCCTGGTCCAGTTCGCGCAGCGCGACCTTGTGGGCCTGCGGGATGCGCTCGGCGAGGGTGAGGCCGTCAGGGAAGCGCGTGCCGGCGGCGAGGCCATCGGGGTTGGCGATGATGGCCACGTTGTCGCGCTGGTGCACGCGGATGTAGAGCGGGTCCATGAACCGGTCCTCAGTTCTCAGCGGGCGTGCTCCAGCGCTTCCACATCCGCAAACGAAGGCAGATGCGGGGCACCCGGTACCCGGCAGAGAATCTACCGGAGCATCCGGCAGATTCTACGTTCGAGCTTACGAGCCGCAGAAGTAAAAGTACTCGCCGTCTCGATATGTGGCATCGGCCATAAAGTGCTCGGCGCTGACGGCGCCGCTGGCGCGATGGCGGTTGAGGACGACGGCGGCCAGGTCGGAGCGGCTTTCCAGCAACACGAGCGCAACCTGCTCCGGAGCGGCGAAGCCGGCCGCGTTGGGGAAGAAGCGGTCGACCGGACCGATATCGGAGCCTTGCGGCGGCAGATCGCCCTGGTAATCGAGTTCCTGGCCGGCGAGATTGCGCAGGCGCATGCGATACCGGGCCCGGCCGGAATAATCGCGCCTGGCGCCACAGTTGGTGATGGCCAGTTGCGACTCGATCGGCCCGGAGCACCACGCGCGCTGGTGCGCGCGCAGCACGGCCCCTTCGGGGAGCGGGCGAACAATCGAGTCAAGACGGTCGAGGGGCAGCAACCCACGAAGACGCGAGGCGGCCTGGGCCAGCTCCTGGCGGGCGTTCCATACGTCGCTCCATGCCATGACGTGCGCCGCGTTTACCGGCGAGCGATATTCGAGCAGCGCCTGCAGGTGACGCGGGTAGAGAGGCTTCTGGTCTGGGGTGAAGTTGAGGGCCACGTGTCCGGCAAACTGTTTTCGGCCGGCGGGAAGCAGTTCCGCGATTTCGCCGCGGCCGAGACCGCGGCGCGGCGCGCGAAGCCATCGCGATTTTTCGGCGACGAGAACGCCTGCTTCGTCGAAGAGGCGAGCGTCAACCCAGAAGTCGTCATCAAGGCCGCCGTGGCTGTTGAGGATGTTCACGCAGGTGGTGACCTGCCCGGAATGGACGGCGACCATGGGATTGACTTCGCCGTGTCCCAGGACGCGATAGACAAAGGAAGGGAGCGCAGGAAACGAGTAGCGGTCGCCGCCGTGATAAGCGCCCAGGCGAGCGCCCTCGGTGACCACGTAGGGCCGCAAGTACATCTTGCCTGCGGGGATCGCGCCCTCGAGGGTGGCGGCGCGTCCGGCGCAGAAATCGGCGAGCCCGGGGAAGAGATCGCTTAGATAAATGCGGTGGACCGAGAACGGATTCATGCCCGCGGGATACACGGCAGCGCGCGTTTCACCGCCGGCGTTGCGTGCGGTGAATCGCAACGTCTTCGCCGGGCGGGCCTGGGGGCCGTTCAACACGACAAGCAAATTGCGTTGCCCGGCCGACTCGAGAAACACGACCTCGGTCAGCTCCTGCGGCCTGGCCGAGAAGTCGAGCGCCTGGTCGCTGTGCAGCGCCATGGTTTCGCCGCCGTCGGAAAACCAATCCACCAGAGGACCGAGCCGCCGGAACGCAGCCCGCGCCTCGCTGGAAGCACGCACGGGCGGGACGGCCACGATAGCGAGGACGCCCTCGCAGGGAGAGCCTGCGTGCGATCGCGAATCCACAAGCAGCCAGCGGTCGCGAAGCAGGGTCTCGGTCCAGCGCTTGTGAAGGTTTCCTGAAGCATCGAAGAGCAGCAACTGAAGCTGGAGGGAATCGAAGCTGGCGGGGTCGGCGTCGGGCGGGCCTCCGTAGAGCGTCACCAGAGTGTTCAGGGCCGGACTGTTGCGCCACCACACCAGGTCGCCGCCGATCGCGCCAGGGTCGAGCAGGCCGTGACTGCACGAGGCTGGCATAAAAGCGGTGACCCTGCGCCTCAGCGGACCAGGATTTCGGTCAGTTCGTGCACCTGCGTGAGCAGCGGCCCGTAAGCAAGTGCGGCGAGCGCGATCAAGCCGGCGGCGGCGCCAAGGGCAGAATGCCAGCTCGAGCGCCGGCGAGCAGCCGGTCGCCAATGCAGCAGGCGGCGCACGCGGATTCGCAGGCTGCCTGCATCGGCGGGAACGAGCGTCATCGCAACTTTGGGGATGCCAAGCGGACGCGAGGCGCGCGCCATCTTCACCAGGGCCGATGCCAGGTCGAGCGCCGACGCTTCGTCGCGGGCCACAGCGTCGTCGGCGGCAAGCTCCAGTTGCCAGAGCCATGTGTCTTCCAGTCCGGCCATAAACGGGAACGGGCAGAGGTGCAGCGCGAGCTTCTTTAAATTGTCGCGCGAGCGCAGATGAGCGGCCTCGTGGCGCAGAGCGGCGCGGAGCTCGTCTTCGGTCAGCAACTGGCGAACGCAGCGAGAAAGCAGGATGCGGGGGCGCGTGACGCCGGCCACCAGCATCATTGGCGAGGGCGCATCCAATTCGCTGACCATGACGCCGGGCCCGGCCTCGAACGTCCCGGGGCCGGCGCGAGCGGCGAGATAGCGAGAACTTTTCCGTAGAGCGATGAATGCCGACAAGCCACCGAAAACCAGCACAACCAGCCCCTGGCAAGCCAGCAACATGCCCGCCGGCGCGACGCTTTCAGTGATGTGGTAGGGCTCAAGGCGCACGAACGACGGGATGACCAGCATCAGCACGACGCCGGCAGCGCCGGCAAGCGGCAGCAGCCGAAGTCCGAAGAGCGCATTGGCGTTCGGGTGCTCTCTCTTTTCCAGAAGCAGCCGCCAGGCGCAAACCACCATCAGCGAAAGCAGGGAATAGCCCAGAAAGAACATCGCGAGCGAGACGACGAGTGCGCGCAGAAGATAACTCACAGCTTGCCCCTCCTGCGGAGTTCGCGGCGTTTGCGATTGACGGCGCGGCCGAGTTCGTCGAGCAGGGCAGCGTCGTGCTGAGCGACGGCATCCACCAGGAACGAGACGGGCATGGTTGGGTCGCTGGACGAGGCGATCAGGCGTTCCACGTCGGCGCTCAGCGCGCTGTGATAGAAGTCACGCGTCGCCGGTTTGAGGCGATAGCGGAAAGCGCGGCTGGAACCGTCGGGCCTGCGGTCGAGCAGCCCCTTCTTGAAGAGGCGGTCGAGGGTTGTCATCACGGTCGTGTACGCCGCATGGACCTCTCCGGCGGCCAGCAGCTCGCGCACGGTTGCGTCCTGCTGCCGGCAGAGGATGCTGACCAGGCGCGCTTCGAGCGGTCCGAGCTGAAGCGGCCGCTGCTGCGATGTTCGACGCCAGGGCGACATGGTGAAAGCCAGGCAACAGCTTACGCCTGCGCGGTTCAGTACAGCAATCGCAGCAGGAACTGGAGCGAGCGCGCGGGCAGCTGGTTGGTGATGCCGGTGAGCGGCTGTCCGAAGCCTGCCCCGGCGGTGGCGCCGTTGCCGAAGGTGCCGCTGTATCCGACGAAGTTCGGATGGTTGAAGACGTTGAAGGCTTCCACGCGCCCGCGCAGACGCACGCGCTCGCCGAACGCGAATTCTTTCTCGACGAACGGAGAGAGTTCGTAGATCGAGCGGCCGCGGCCGGCGTTGCGGGGCACGACCACGCCATTGATGATTGGGCGGTCGGTGGTGCCTCCGGTGTCGCCGCTGTTGTTGGTGCCGGTCACGATGTTGAACGGCAGACCTGAGGCGAGCGTGGTGACGCCGCCGACGTTCACGCCCCAGGGCGCGCGATACGTGCCGCTGAGCACGAAGCGGTGACGTTGATCGAAGATGGCGTTGCCCTTTTCGTCCGCGCCGGTGAAGTTGGGATCGTTGGGATTGCCGCCGGGCACGTCAGGATCAACGTTGTCGATGGCATGCGAGTACACGTAGCTGGCGAGCATGCCGAAGCGCTGCGTGAACTGGCGCGTCACGTTCAGGTTCAGCGCGTTGTACTGGACGAAGCCGTTGTTCACGTCGGTCTGGATAAGCGCGTAGGCGGGTTGCGGCGGATTGGCGGTGGTTGTGCTGCACACGCGTCCCGCGTCGGCGTAAAACTTCACCCACAGCGGACGCGTGCAGTTGGCGGCCTGCGCGCTGCGCGTCTGGCCCTGGGCGGTACGGATGAACGGGGCGGGCGGATCCACGTCGAGCGGGCGGACGACGTGCACGGTGTGCGCGCCGAGGTAATCGGCGCTCAACAGCCAGCCACGGCCGAGCTGGTGCTGCACGCCGAGCGTCCATTGCTCGGAATACGGATTGAGCAGCGCGTCGGGGTATCCCTTCAGGACTGAAGTGGGGAAGAACTGGTCGTAGAACGCGCGCCGTCCGGGACGGATGTAGAGACTGCGAACCGGCGCTACGGCCCCGGCGGGAAACGCCGGCAAGGGCACTGCCGAAACGCTGGTGGGGAAGCCGATCTGGCCGGGCGCGGCGGTGAAGTTGAAGACGCCGGTAGGACCGCTGAGGGCGTAGTTGGCGGCGGCGTTGTTGATGACCTGCGCGTAGTAGATGCCGAAGCCGCCGCGGACGACGGTCTTGCCGCGTCCGAGCCAGTCGTAAGCGAAGCCGAGCCGCGGAGCGAAGTTCTTGCGCGCGTCGGTGAAAGTCTGCTGCTCGTAACGCATGCCGAGATCGAGCGTGAGGTCGGGGCGCACCTTGAAGTTGTCCTGGGCGAACAGAGCCCAGAGCGTGTCGTCCACCGTATAGGTGGCGTTGCCGTAGCTCTGCGTGTAGGTGCGGACGTTGGCGATGTCGTTCAGGAACGCCGGGCTCTCGCAGACGGCGAGCGCGAGCGTGCAGGTGTTGTAAGTGAGCTGGCCGAGGAAGATCGGACCGCCGAACTCCTTGCTGTTGCCGCCATTGTGGGCGTGGGTGACGTCGGCGCCGAACTTGAACTGATGGCGTCCGCGCGATGCGGCCAGCGTGTCGTTGAAACCGTACTGATGGTTCAGCAGCAGGGCGGATTGCGACGTGCCGGAAGTAAATGTTCCGCCGGTGGAGATGGGGACCACGAACTGCGTGCCGAAGACGACGGGATCGAATTGCGTGATGGGGGAGCCCAGCTGAAACTGCGCGCGCACGGTGTTCAGAAGGGTTGGCGCGAGCACGGCGGTTTCGCCCATCTCGGCGGAGTAGGTGCGGCGGCGGAAGATGCGGTCCACAGTGGGCAGGTTGTTGCCGCCGACGGCGCCGTTGGGGTTGGTGTCGTGGAAGCTATCGGTATTGGCGCGGAAGAAGAGCGTGTTGGCCTGGTTGATCTGGTGGTCGAGGCGGAGCAGCGAGAGCCAGCCGGTGTAGTGTCCCACGAAGACGCCCGGAGCGATGGGCGAGGTGACCGGCGAGCCGCGATTCTGGCGGCTGTATTCGCCGGCGAAGAAAAAATGCGTGCGGTCGCTGCCTGGTATGGGCCCGGAGAACGATGCGCCCAGCTGGCCGAGCGAATCGGTGACGATCTGGTTGCCGCTGGTTGCGGTGGTGGAGGTGAAGCCGGAGAGTTTGGCGGCGGTGTCGCTCGGACGCCACAGGCCGAGGAGATCGCCGTGATACTGGCTGCCGCCGGACCTCGTAACCACGTTCACTACGCCGCCGGTGGTGGCGCCGTACTCGGCGGAGAAGGCGTTTTCCAGCACCGTCATTTCCTGCACGGCGACCTGGGGCACGTTGCTGAAGATGGTCTGCCGGCCCCAACTGTCGTTGGCGGTGGCGCCGTCAACCACCCAGGCGGTTTGCCGGCGGCCGGAACCGTTGGTGGTGAACAGGTTCTGGTTCATGAAGACGTCGCCTTGGTTGAGCGCGGGGCGATTGGCGGCGTTGAGCAGCGGAAGATACGTGATGCGGCGATTCAGCAGCGGTGTGGATTCGATCTGCGGGGCGCCGAGGCGGTCGCCGAGTTGCGGCTCGTCGGCGCGGACCTCGCCGGCAACGCCGGTGACCAGCACTTCGGTCTGTACCGGGGAGACGCTCAGCTCGAGACGGAGCGCGGCGGTGGTGCCGCCCTGCAACGTCAGCTCGCGGCGGAGTTCGCTGAACCCGCTCTTGCTGGCGGTGACGACGTAGTTGCCAACCGGCAGGCCGGCAAGGGAGAACTTGCCGGCCGAGTCACTCTGGGCGCGGCGCTCCTGGCCGGTAGTGGCGTTCACGATCCTGACTTGTACGCCGGGCAGCAGGGCGCGACTCTGATCCACGACCTGGCCCTGAAGGGTTGCGGTATCCGGAGTTTGCGGCAGGGCGGTGACCGCAAGCGTCAACGACAAGAGTGCGACAACAAAAGGGGAACGCATGCCGAGGGGCACCTCTCAGGAATCCAGCCCGCCAATGTAACTGCGAGATGCTGACTACTACCAGGGTAGTAGCTGGAATCTGCGTTGGCCGGCGCCCTGGGGGACGAATGGCGGCGCCGGTTTGGATGTTACGCAGGGCAGTTCTGATCGTCTAAACTGTGGTCGAGCTGAACCGGATGTTTGACCAGCTCCAGAGCGGAAGCCGCAAGCGCCGGAATTCGGCGGTGGTGTCGCTGGCTGCGCACGGCGCATTTCTCGGACTGCTGATGTGGCAGCACCGGCCGATCTTCGTCAGCCCATCGAACGTGATGCTGGGCGCTGGCGGGACGTCGGTTTCCCTCGTCACGCTGCCGGCCACCACGCGGAAGGGCAATCACACGCCGACCAGCAAAGCGCTGCGCGCGCCGGCACAGAAAGCCAAGCCAAGCCGCGTGCTGGAAGACCCAGCGCCGGCGGCCATGGCGGCGCACGCCAAGGCGGACACGGAGCAATCCGCGCGCGCCGGCACGGCCTATGGTTCGCTGCTGACCGGGCCCGGTTCGGGGCCGGAGATCCGGCCGGCGCTGCCCACCGTGTTCCACGACGTGCACATCCGGGAGTCGGAGCTGCCGCCGGGAGTGCGAGGTGACGTGGTGGTGGAGATCACGATCGACGCGTTCGGCAACATCACCGACAAGAAGATCGTGAAGCCGCTCGGCTACGGCCTCGAAGAGAGAGTTCTGGCGGCGCTGGAGAACTGGCGCTTCCGTCCGGCGACGAAAGACGGCGTGGCCATCGCTTCGCAGCAGTACGTCTACTTCCACTTCCCCAGCTAGTTGCTTCTCACGTCTACTCGCCGCAATCCCCTTCCCGGGACGAATGCCGCACGCCAGCTAAACAGCCGCTCCAAAAGGGTTGGGTAATCGTCTCTCGATGCCGCATAATGTCGCGCCAGAGAGGAGGCAGGCATGAGCAAACGCGCTCTGTTGGCGGCAGTAGTGGGCGCGATCGTGATGTTCCTGTGGGCGTCGCTGGCGCATACGGTCCTGCCGCTGGGCCAAGTGGGGATTCAAGAGATGCCCAACGAGGCGGCGGTCTTGGCCGCGATGCGCGCCTCCATGGGTGACAACCACGGCTTCTACTTCTTCCCGGGCATGGGAGTGCCTGCGAACGCCAGCCGCGACCAGCAGCACGCGGCCATGGAGAAGTACGGCGAGAAGCTGGCGGCGAACCCTTCGGGGTTCGTTATCTATCATCCGCCGGGCATGAAGGCACTCACGCCGGGCCAGCTGATCACCGAATTTTTGACCGAACTCGTCGAGGCACTGGTCGTGGTCTGGCTGCTGGCGCAGACGCGCATCACCAGCTTCGGCGGACGCGTGGCGTTCGTGACGGTAGCGGGCGTGATGGCGGCGATCACCACCAACATTCCGTACTGGAACTGGTACGGATTTCCGGTGAACTACACGATTTCGTACATGAGCATCGAGATCATCGGGTACCTGCTGGTTGGAATCGCGGCCGGGCTGATCATGGGGCGGGGCAGCGCGCAGGCTGCGCCAGCGTAGAAGTCATGCCGGCCGCTCCGGTTTCCGACGTCAAGCCGAGCAACGCTGTCCTGGTGGTGGAGGATGACCCCGATCTGCGCGAGTTCGAGGTCATCGTCCTGCGCGACGGCGGGTACGAAGTGCAGCAGTGCGGCAGCCTGGCGGAGGCGGAGGCCAGGCTTGCGGAGCGCCCCTTCGGGCTCGTCCTGATGGACCTGAACCTGCCGGACGGCAGCGGGTTCGACATGCTGCAGCGCGCGGTGCCGGCGTATCCCGACACACGATTCGTGGTGGTGACGGGCGATGACGCATCGGAGAGCGTGTTGCGCGCGCTGCGGCACTCGGTCTACGACTACGTGGTAAAACCGGTTTCGCCTGACGTGCTGCTGGAGGTCGCCGAGCGTGCATTCCTGCCCGACGAGGCGGCGGCGATCGAGATCATCTCCGCCAGCCCGAACTGGATTGAGTTGTCGCTGCCGTGCACTCGCCTGGCAGCTGCGCGGGTGGACAACTTCATGCGTCATCTGAAGTCGGACCTCACGCCGGAGCTGCGAGACGACATTGGCGACGCCTTCCGCGAGCTGCTGATGAACGCGGTGGAGTGGGGCGGCGGACTCGATCCGGAGCGGCGGGTGCGCGTTGCCTGCCTGCGGACGGCGCGCATGGTGATGTATCGCATCGCCGACCCGGGGCGCGGATTTCGTTTCGAAGACCTGCCGCACGCCGCCATCAGCAATCCCTGCGGCGCGCTCGAGGTCAGCGAAGTGCGCGAGCGGCTCGGCTTGCGGCCCGGCGGCCTGGGACTGCTGCTGGTGGAAGCGCGCGCCGACGAACTGCTCTACAACGACGCCCACAACGAAGTGGTGTTTATTCGTTACCTCAACTAAGCGCCACGCCTGAGAACCTAGCCGACCCACATCTGGCCAGGGAAGGCAGATGGGGACCTTCCGAGGCCCGGAACGGGGCGCGGGGGCGGGGTGTTCCGAAAACGGAACACCATGCGTCAATTCGCGCCAAATGCCCGGCGGCGGCGCAAACTCACCTCTGTTCCACAATTCCCAAGGAGGCGACGTGGCCAACGACATGAACAAGCAGCCAGCGACCCCGCAGTCCATCACGTTTGAGCAGTTCACCGAGAGCACCATGGCGGCGGTCCTGCGAGCGACCGCGGCCCGAAAGCTGCCGAATGGTCCCATCATCATTGGGGTGATCTGGACGCCACAGGGACTGCCGGGGATTTACGTCGAGGGCGCCACGAGGGAATAGGTCTTGTCCAGGGCCCGAGAGGAGGGGAGCCAGACAAACCGGAGGAGCGCGGGGGCAAGGCAATGCCCCAGCGCGCCCTTCGACGCGAAGGGCGCCGTCGTGTTTGGGATCGTCGCCGGGTCTGCGCGGGAACCTCGGGTGCGCTACCTGCCACGGGTCCTGGTGGCCAGTCCCGACCTGTCACGCCAGCTGGCGCCGGCCGAGCCGGAGGAGGTATTTCGCGCGTCCGCGCCCTGTGTCCGGCGGCGCTGCGTCCACTTCAGGGAGGAGCGGTGCGAGCTGGCCAGCCGCGTAGTCAATCTGCTGCCGATGGTTACGGCTGAAGCCCCGCCTTGCGCGATTCGAGCCGTGTGTACATGGTGGCTGCAGCAGGGGACAGCAGCGTGTTTACGTTGCCCGCAATTGGCCCGCGTGCTCCATGGTGCTGGAGGGGCAGCTCGCCAGGCCGCTGGTTGTTCGGAAGCTCTAGAAAGAGAAGAAGAAGAGGTTTTTGCTCGGGGACAAATTTGATTGCCTGAGGGGTATCCGGGTGGTAACTTACGCCCACTCGGAGAACCCATGCAGAGCCCTGGCCAGCGGTTGCGCTCGCTGCGAGAGCAACTCGGTCTTTCTATTCGCGACGTCGAAACGGCCAGTCATCGGATCGCCAAGCGGCGGCAGTCGGATGAATATGCCATCAACCTCAGCCGGCTCTCCGACATCGAGACCAAGGGAGTAGTTCCGAGCGTCTTCCGCTTCTACACCCTGGCGGCAATCTATCGGCGCGATGTACTGGACCTACTCTCCTGGTACGGCATCGACTTGAACCAGCTTGCCGCCGATGGCGCGATGGTCGAGCCGCCCAAGTCACACCTAGCACAAGGCGTGCAGGCCGATTGGGTGCGTATACCGGTACGGCTCGATCCCGCCTTCGACCTTCGTAAGACCACCAACCTCGGGCGCATGGTCGAAAAGTGGGGCATCGTCCCGCTGGGCTACCTGACGCAGTTCGAAAACACCAGCTACAGCTACGGATACATTGGCACTGAAGACCTGAGCATGTATCCGCTGCTGATGCCCGGCTCGTTCGTGCAGATCGATGAATCCAAGGACCGGGTGCAGGCCGAGCTGTGGCGTTCGGAGTACGAGCGCCCGATTTTCTTCGTGGAGACGCGGAACTCGTTCGCCTGCTCCTGGTGTGCCTTGGAAGGCGACAAGCTGGTCTTGCAGCCGCATCCGCTTTCGCCGCAACCGACGCGGGTCTTCAAGTATCCGCAGGAGGCGGACGTGGTGGGGCAGGTGGTGGGAGTGGCTATGCGGCTCGGTGAGTGGCGGACGCTGGAGTCTCCCCCAACTTCGCGAGGGCGGTTAGCACTGACCTGAAGTGTTCGGCATTTCCGCCGTGCATTTCCGGCGGAACCAGGCGCTGCCAATTTCTGCGGCAGTCTTCCACATCCATTCGCGGTTCGCCGGGAGCCAGCATAGCCGTCTCTTCCGCAAGCCGCTGGAGCGGCGTTCGCAGCACGCGCAGGAAGAGTTCCCCGTGCGCCATCTCCATGGCTTTTTGTGCCGGCCCTTCGCCGTGCGCGCGCACCAGTCCCCAGTGCTCATACTCGCCGCCTTCGTTCCGCAGGCAGCTGACGTAGAGGAGCTTCTCCAGCAGCGCCGGTACCGAGCCTAGGGTGCGAAGTACGAAATCCTCGTAAGCCGACAAGAAAGTCATCTTGTTCTACTTTCGGAACGCGGAACAGAATCCGCGGAGTCCGGGAAGAGCATACAACAGAATTCAGGCTTTCACGGTGCGAATCGCGCACATGGAGGTTCCACCGTGAAGCGTACTGTACGGATTCTACTCGCGGCCCTGGTGCTGGTGTCAGCTGCTGCCAACGCTGGCGGCCCAGCGATGTCTTTTGGAGGAGGCATTCCGGACTGCAATCCCGACGTGCAAGCTTGCCCACCGCCGCCGCCACCCGACACGGCACAGCCGATGGCGCTCTAGAAAGAGCTTGCAGAGCGGAAGGGAACGTAGGACCGGATGGAGGACGAAAAAGAATGCTTGGAACCGGAAAGAGGCAGGGGTAAGCTGGGGCCTGCCTCTTCCGTGTACCTGCCAGCCAACGTGGACCGTGCCAGCTTTGGCCTGCAGATTGTGGGCGCGCTTGGGGTGTGCCTAGGGATTCGGCGCAACGGGTTGGCGCGCGAGTTTCCATTCTTCTCCGCGTTTATCTGCTTCGATCTGCTGGTGAACGCTTTCTCGAACCTCGCCCTGGAAGTGCTGCGCGTGAGCATGGCGTGGTATCTGCTGTACTTCTATTGGCGGTGGACACTGGCCATCATCGGCATCCTCTTGTCACTCGGCGCTTTGTACGAGGTCTACTCCCACGTCTTTCGTGAGTACGAAGGGCTCCGCCATCTAGGCGGAGTGCTGTTCCGCTGGTGCACAGCCATCATGATCCTGGTGGCGGTGGTGGTTTCGACGGCGGCGAGTCGCGATGAGCGCGATGGCTTGATGGCCGGACTGCTGGCGTTTCAACTCGCCTCGTACATTGTTTCGGCCGGTCTGATGCTGTTTCTCTTCCTGTTTGCCATGGCATTTGGCCTCAAGCCTAAACACTTCGCGCGCGGTATCGGGCTCGGATTCGCGCTGACCAGCACGGTGGCCCTGGTGAGTACGACGGTCCGGCTGCATGAGGGCTTCGCAGCCGGCACCGATGTGTACCACTACGTTGGGGATGCGGCTTACATTTCCGCGCTGCTGATCTGGGTGCTCTACCTGAACTCGCCGGAGCGGGCGCCTGTGCCTGCCGGCCGGAAGCTGCCGTCGCACAACCTGGAACAGTGGGACAGGGCCCTGATCGCGCTGCTGAACACGTGACCGCTGATGAGCGACAAGCATCCGCTTCGCGACCCTGGCCCGACTGCCTCAGAAAGAAATGCGTTTGTGACCGGCCAACGGAGGGTAAGCTACCGCCCATCGCATGTATCTGCTCCCCAATCTGGATCGCGCCAATTGGGCGTCCAGTTCCCAAGTCTGCTCGCGGTATCGCTCGGGCTGCAGCGCACCGGACTGGTGAGGGAGTTTCCCGCATTCAACGCATATACAGGCTTCCAGATTATCTACGTCGCGTCCGCCTATGCCGGCATAGAGATGGCTAGGTTGGGAGCGTACTGGCACAAACGCTGCTCCTATGGCTCCTGGTGCTTCGAACTCTTCAGCATCCTGGCGGCATTCGGCGTGCTGCACGCACTCTATCGCCATGACTTTCAGGCCTATCCGGGGCTGCAACGCCTGAGCGGGGTGCTGTTTCGCCGGCGCCTGGCGATCCTGGTTCCGGCGGCGGTGGTGGCTTTGACGGCAGCGTTCGGAATTCGGATCAAGCATTATGTGATGGAGGTTGGTCGCGGCTTTGCCTGTACACTACAGTTGCCCTGGTGGCCGCTACCGTACGCCTGAACGTGGGGTTGGCGCGAGGCACAAACGTGTTTTTCTATGGCGGACCTTTGGCGCACGACGGTGCATTGCTGATCTGGAGCGTGTATTTGAACTCGCCTGAAGGCCCGGCGGTCGCGGCGCGGAAGCTGCCGTCGCACAACCTGGAGCAGTGGGACAAGGCCCTGGTGCCGTTGTTGAATCCATGATGATCGTTGTCATCATCTTCGTAGCGGCATTTGTCGCCGTTCTTCTGCTCTGGAGGGTTGTGCGCGGCGACCGCACACCGATCGCCAGCCTCGACGAGCTGCTGGGCACCACGCAGCCAGTGGACCTGGAGGCTTTCCGCAACCTAGTCTCAGCCGAGGAGGAGCAGTACCTGCGAACCCATCTGCTGCCCGCGGACTATCGGCAGGTCCATCGCTTGCGAGCACGCGCTACTTTGCAATATCTGAAAGCGGCGGCGCACAATGCCAGAATACTTATGCGCGTGGGGGAAGGGGCGCGACACAGCACCGACCCAGAGCTTGCGGCCGCCGGCGAGCAACTGGTGGCCACGGCGGTGGCGGTGCGGCTGCGCGCCATGGTGGCCATCGCCCGCCTGTATCCAGGCCTGCTGCTACCCGGAATGGGCGCGTCCGGGGTGGAGATACTCCCCAGCTACGAGCAGCTGAAGTCCAACTTCTCCCGGCTTGGCGCAATGGCCAACCCGGTGCAGGCTTCGCGCGTGTCCGCCGTTCTTTAGACGGTATCGCAGCTCTATCTTTCCTGATAGACTCATGGGCCCGATTGGGCAAAGGAGAACTGTGTGAACATTGATCGAATTCTGGCGGAGCTAAAGGCGGAGCGCTCGCGTCTGGAAGATGCCATTGCGGCGCTGGAAGGCGGCAGCAGGGCGGCGGCGGGCGCGCGGCGTGGTGGCCGCGGACGCCGGCACATGAGCGCGGCCGCGCGGCGGCGCATCTCGGAAGCAATGCGCGCGCGCTGGGCGGAACGCAAGAAGAAGTCGAAGGTCGCCTAGGACGTTCGCTGCTGTTCCGAAAACGGAACGCCTTGCGGTTTTCTGGTCTGTCCTCCATTTCGCAGCAAGAATGCGAACTGGAGGACGACCTGAGCAGAACACCGACGCTCGCCCAACTCCGGCGATGCCACCGCGAGCTCACTCGCGCCATCATTGCTCTGGAGCAATATCGCGATCTGATGCGCGGCACAGAGCTTCCGCTCGAGCCGGGGGCCCAAGTCATTCCAATCTCTGCGCACAACGAGGACGCGGCCGGGCTGGCCACAAGCGTTCGCGGCGAGGGATGATGCCGCTTCGCGCGTGGCGACGGGCCGCGTCTAAACTTCTTATAGCGGGAATTGAAACTTCCGATTGGACGCCGGCGGCTGCGTCACTGACAATCTTGCGAGCAGCAGGGATGTCCTTCCGAGCAGGACGGCCCCACCCCCGCGAGGCCGTCCTTATTTCTTGCGCAGACTTTTAGGCTTCGCCGAAGCGTTTCAGGTCTTCGGGCCCGTCGCGCGTGGCAACCTTCGCCTGTCCCTGGACCATCACGCGAATCTGCTCGACTACGTCGGGATTGGCGAGTGTGGTGGTGTCGCCGGTGTCCATGCGATTGGAGATGGCCGCCAGCACGCGCCGCATGATTTTGCCGGAGCGGGTCTTGGGCATGTCGGGGACAACATGAATCTTTGAGGGACGCGCGATCTTGCCGATAGTGGTTTCGATGGCATGGCGCACCTGGTCCTGTACTTTGGCGGCGGCCACGTCCACGCCGGGCTTGAGGGAGACGTAGACCTCGGGTACGCGACCTTTCACTTCGTCCACTACCGGAACGACGGCGGCTTCGGCCACATCGCCGCAGGTGAGGCAGGCAGACTCCAGTTCCTTGGTGCCCAGGCGGTGGCCGGCGACGTTGATCACGTCATCGACGCGCCCGAGGATGCGGATGTAGCCGTCGGCGGCCTGCACGGCGCCGTCGCCGGCGTAGTAAGGCCAGTCGCGCCAGTCTTTGCTCCCGGGATCGCGGTTGTACTTGGCGTAGTACTGCCGGACGAAGCGCTCGCGGTCGCCCCAGATGGTCTGGAAAATTCCCGGCCACGGATTACGGATACAGATGTTGCCCGCCTTGCCCGCGCCGGGCGGAATCTCCCTGCCTTCTTCGTCGAAGATGACCGGGTAAATGCCCGGTAGTGGCGGGCCGGCGCTGCCGGGCTTCATGGGGTCGAGCGCGGGCTTGGTGCTGCACAGAAAGCCGCCGTTTTCGGTTTGCCACCAGGTGTCGACGATCACGGCTTCGCGTTTGCCAACCACGTTGTAGTACCACTTCCAGACGTCGGGCTCGATGGGTTCGCCCACCGTGGTCATGTGCTTGAAGTGGTAGTTGTACCTGGCGGGCTCGTCGGGGCCGGTCTTGCGCAGCATGCGGATGGCAGTGGGCGAGGTGTGGAAGATGTTCACGTTCAGCCGCTGGGCCACGCGCCACGGGCGTCCCGGGTCAGGGAAGTTGGGCACGCCCTCGTAGAGAACGCTCGTCGCGGCCAGTGAGAGCGGGCCATAGACGATGTAGGAGTGCCCGGTGATCCAGCCGATGTCGGCCATGCACCAGTACACGTCTTCGGGGTGGATGTCCTGGATGTACTTGGACGTGCCGGTCACATAGGCGAGGTATCCGCCGGTGCCGTGCTGGCAGCCTTTGGGGCGGCCGGTAGTTCCCGAGGTGTACATCAAAAAGAGCGGCGCCTCCGACGGCATGGAGACGGGCGCGACCTTCGCGCCGGCGTATTTTTTGAGCAGTTCGTCGATGAAGTAGTCGCGGCCCTCGACCATTTTGCTGGCCGAAGCGTACTGGCCGCGGTTGCGGCGCCAGACCAGGACCTTGTCGATCGCCTGGCCTTCTTTTTTCGCTTCGGCGACGGCGATGTCGGCGGCGGCCTTGTGGTCGCCCAACTTGCCGGCGCGCCAGTAGCCGTCAATCGTGACCAGGACGCGGCTGCCCGAGTCGGCCGCGCGCATGCCGCAGGCTTCGCCGCTGAATCCGCCGAAGACGACCGAGTGCACCACGCCCAGCCGCGCGCACGCCAGCATCGTGACCGGCAATTCGGGCACGACCGGCATGTGGATGGTGACGCGGTCGCCGGTCTTCAGCCCGCAGAAGTCGCGCAGCAGCGCGGCCATCTCGTTCACGCGGACGTAAAGTTCCTGGTAGGTGATGGCCAGCGGGGGCTCTTCTTCGGGCTCGCCAACGAAGATGAAGGCGGCCTTGTTTTTGTACTTATCGAGATGGCGATCGATACAGTTGTAGCTGGCGTTGAGTTTTCCGCCGGCGAACCACTTCCAGAAGGGCGCGTCGCTGGTGTCAAGCGTGGTATGCCAGTAGTGGTCCCAGCTGAGCATGTCGGCGTATTCGCGGAAGCACTCGGGGAAGTTCTCCACGGCGAAGCGCTGGTTGACCGCCGGATCGTTGAGGTTGGCTTGCCCGATGAATTTCGGGCTGGGATGGAAGTACTCCTCCTCGCGCCAGTGGACGGCGATTTGCGCCTCGGTGAGGTCCGATTGCTGCTGGTCGGGTTGCGTGCGCTTGTCGAGCCGGGCTTCGGCCATGCGTCTCCCTTGCAGGGTTTAACGTGCGTGCGGGAGATTGTCGCATAAAGAGCAGTCAGCACTCAGCAGTCAGCACTCAGCCCCTGTGCATCCCAGGCCAAGATGATCATTCGTTGCCGGGCCGCGCAGGGGCTGAATGCTGAATGCTGAGTGCTGACTGCTGAGTGCTGGAAAGAGTTACCGCGCGACCCAGGTTGCCAGCTCGGAGAGGCTTGCGCGGAAGCGGGCAATTTCTCTGGCGCTGTCGTCCATCGGCATGAGTTCGAGGCCGTAGGCCTGATGATCGCGGTTGCGGACCACGGCGCGCATACGCACCGGCTCGGAACTGAGCGGCGGGGACATTTCGATTTCAATCGGCTGCCCCGGATTGAGCTCGACCGGGACGAACACGGTCATGCCGCCTTCGTTGAGTGCGGTGGCGCGGCCAAAGACCTCGGCCGATTGCTGAACAGCGGGCAAAACCACGCGCACGGGAAGGTCGAACTGGTATCGCCGCCAGCGGCGAGCGGAGGAGTAGTTGAGGCTCGAGGACTGGATCGCGGTAGCCATGAGTTTCTCTCGTCGGAGGCCATCTTGAGGCAGCCCGAAGCGGGAGCCAAGGTTACTTCGGTAAGGCGGGGCGTCTCGCGATGTGCAAAGGGACATGTACTCGCGATTGACTTGCCCGGTCACTCTCCTTATAGTGCAGACACTCACTCCAAGTTTGGGTATCGAATGATGAAACGCGACGCCAGCCCCGCGAAGCAGTCCACAGCCGGGGCCGAGGCGCGCCTTTCGCCGGCGGCGCCTCACGCGGCCGGACTGATTTGCGTCAATCCTGTATCAGGCGGCGGATGATGGCATCGTGAGCAGAGTTCAGCAAACGAGGCCATCATCCAGCAGAGGATGATGGCCTCAAGTGTTTTCCAGCAGACCTGGGAGCCGATCATGGATCTGGACCAGATACGGACGTTTCTGGAAGTCGCCAAGCAGGAGAACTTCTCCAAGGCGGCGGAAAAAGTGTTCCGCTCGCAGCCGGCGGTGAGCGCGCAAATCCGCCAGCTGGAACAGGAGTACCAGCAGAAGCTGTTCGACCGCTCCGGAAAGTCGGTGCGGCTCACGCCGGCCGGCGAGCTGCTGCGCGACTACGCCCAGCAGATGCTGCGCATCCATCGCGATTCGCTGAGTGCGGTGTCATCGTCGACCGGCATTGTGCGCGGCGTGCTCTCGATCGGCGCCAACGAGGGCACGTTCCTATACGTGCTGCCGGAGATATTCAAGCGCTTTCATAGCGCATATCCGGAAGTGCGCATCGACGTATATCGCAACTTCAGCCACAAAGTGGTGCAAAAGCTTGCCGAAGGCGCGCTCGATGTGGGCATCGTGACGCTGCCGGTGAAAGACCCCATGCTGAAGGTGACGCCGATCTATCGCGATGAGCTGCTGCTGGCGGTGGACCCGCGCGTACCGATCGCGGCGAAGAAGCTTGTCACGATCGACGAGGTGGCGGCGCTGCCGCTCATCTTCCCCAAGATCGGCTACACGCGGCGGCTGATGGAAAAGGTGCTGCGGCCGTATCGTTCCACCCTGCGCATCAGCATGGAGCTGGGCAGCATTGGCATGATCAAGCAGTTCGTGGCGGCAGGATTCGGCGCTTCGCTGATCAGCCCGAGCTTCGCGCGCGAGGAGATGAAGTCGGGCAAGCTGCGGCTCATCCAGGTGAAGGACCTGGATGCGTGGCGCGAACTGGGCGTGGTCTACCGCAAAGATCGCACGCTGCCTCGGGTGGCGTCGGCGTTTGTCGAGCAGGTGAAGAAGGGACTGGCGGAGACGGCGACAGACGCGTAGCGACCATGACGATTGACAGACGTTGTGGCGAGTCGCGGCTTCAGCCGGTCGCGCCGGCCTGCATCGCGGCCACGACCACCGGCAGGCTGCGCGATTCTTCCCCTGCCGCCCGCGGCGACACTTTGCGGAAGCGCCTGAGGGCGCCGTCGAAATTCATCAGCACGCCGGCCGCGACGGGGCTGCCGGTTTCCTCGTAGTGCCGCTCGAGCAGCTGCCGCAGGGCGGGCGCGTCGGCCGGAGCAAGCGTGGAGGCGCGCACCGAGTCGCGGTTCAGGCGCTTCTCCAGCGCGGGCTGGGCGAGCACGTAGGCGGCGCCGCCCGTCATGCCCGCGCCGAAGTTCATTCCCACGGGGCCGAGCACCACCACCACGCCGCCGGTCATGTATTCGCATCCGTGGTGCCCCACGCCTTCAACTACCGCAATCGCGCCGGAGTTGCGGACGGCGAAGCGCTCGCCGGCAGCGCCGGCCGCGAGGAGCAGACCGCTCGTGGCGCCGTAGAGCGCGACGTTGCCGAGAATGACGTTGCGTCCAACCGCGCCGCGCGCGTGCGGCTGCCATGCAGCGGGACGCCGCAGAACGATTTCGCCGCCGCACAGTCCTTTGCCCACGTAGTCGTTGGCTTCGCCGGTGAGCGTGAGGCGAATGCCGGAGGTGGCAAACGCGCCGAAGGACTGGCCGGCGGCGCCGGTGAGATCGAGAGTCGCGAAGCCGGGAGCGGGTCCTCGGCCGCCAATTCGTTTCGCGATTTCGCCGGCGATGCGCGCGCCCAGAGCGCGATCGCGATTGGTGATGCGTCCCGAGAATTTCAGCCGGCGCCCCGACTTCAATGCGAGAGCGACCTGCGCCGCGAGCTTGTCTTCCAGTTCGGGCGTGTGGCTGCGCGGCGCGGCGCTCACGAACCTGCGCGCCGGGCCCTTTGGCCGTTGCAGCAGCGGCGCCAGATCAAAGCCGCCGTCGCGGCGCGTCTGCTCGAGCAGGTCGACGCGGCCGACGGCGTCACGCACGCTGCGCAAGCCGAGTTGGGCCAGCAGCGCGCGCACCTGTTCGGCGACGTGCAGGAAGTAAGCGACGACGTTGTCGGGCGATCCGCGGAAGCGTGCCCGCAGCTCGGGGCGCTGCGTCGCGATTCCGGTGGGGCAGGTGTTGAGATGGCATTGCCGCGCCATGTCGCAGCCAAGCGCGACCAGCGGCGCGGTGCCGAAAGCGAATTCGTCGGCGCCGAGCAGCGCCGCCATCATGGCATCGCGTCCGCTTTGCAGGCCGCCGTCCACGCGGAGACGGACGCGTCCGCGCAGTTCGCTGGCGACCAGCACCTGCTGCGTTTCGGCCAGCCCCAGCTCCCATGGCAGGCCGGCGTGCTTGATGCTGGAAACGGGCGACGCGCCGGTTCCGCCCGAGTGTCCGGCAATGACCACATAGTCAGCGCGCGCCTTGGTCACGCCGGCGGCAATCGTGCCCACGCCCGATTCGGCCACGAGCTTCACGCCGACGTGCGCGCGCGGATTGACGCGCCGCAGATCGAAAATGAGCTGCGCCAGGTCTTCAATGCTGTAGATATCGTGGTGCGGCGGCGGGCTGATGAGAGCGATGCCGGGCTGCGCGTGGCGCAACCGCGCGATGAGCTCGGTGACCTTCGAAGCGGGAATCTGCCCACCCTCGCCGGGCTTGGAACCCTGCGCGATCTTGATCTCAAGTTCCTCGGCGCGTGCGATGTACTCGGCCGTGACGCCGAAGCGACCGGAAGCGATCTGTTTCACCTTGTTGTCGGCGCGCCCGGTTTCTTTTTCGCGGTAGCTCTCCGGATCTTCGCCGCCCTCGCCGGTGTTGGAGCGGCCGCCGAGGCGGTTCATGGCGATAGCAAGAGTGCGATGCGCCTCCGGGCTGAGCGAGCCGAGCGACATGGCACTGGTGACAAAACGGCGCGCTATCGCAGCGGCCGGTTCGACTTCGTCCACAGGGACCGGCGGCTGGTCGCGAAAACTCAGCAGATCGCGCAAGCTGTTCGGCTCGCGCGACTCGGTGAGACGATCAAATTCGTGCCAGGGGCTGGGCGAGGGGAGCACGTGCAGCCCAGCGCCGTTGGCGGGCCCGGCCGCCCGCGCCGAACCGACCGCGGTTTGCAGCGCGCGCACCAGCGGCGGATTCCAGGCGTGATGCTCACCGCCGCGGCGGAAGCGCAGCAGGCCGTGATCGGGAAGCAATGTGCTGTTGGCGGAGAATGCGGCGCGATGCCGGGCACGGATTTCCGCTTCGATTTCGGCAAAACCGACGCCGCCCAGGGGGGTGGCGATCCCGCGGAAGCAGCGCTCGGTGACCTCGCGCGCCAGGCCGAGCGACTCCAGGTTCTGCCCGCCGCAGTATCCGGCGACGGTGGAGACGCCCATCTTGGCCATGACTTTCAGTAGCCCGGCGCCCAGAGTGCGAAGCAGTGCCTTCTCGCCATCGCCGGGAACGAGTTCGCCCGCAACGGCCAGCGCCAGCCAGGGACACACGACGCGTGCGCCGAATCCGATGAGCACGGCGAGATGATGCACGTCGAAGCAGTCGCCGGCCTCGACGACGATGTCAACGCGCGCGCGCAGGCCGGTGGCGAGCAAATGATGATGCACCGCGCCGACGGCGAGCGCCATGGGCAGCGGCGCGTGGGTTGCGTCCACGCCGCGATCGGAGAGGAGCAGGATGGATGCGCCGCGGCGCGCGGCGGTTTCCGCCTGCTGCTCGAGCAGCGTCAGCGTGTTTTCGAGCGTGTGCGATTTTCCGAGCAGGCAGGGAAGGGGGACGACGCTGAGCGCTTCGTTCCGGCGCAGCGCGGCCATCTGCGCACTGCCGGCGAGCGGAGACGCGAGTTCCAGCACGGTTGTCTTCGGCGTTTGCGCCGCGCCGGGCGAGACGCGCGGACCGAGCCACGTGCGCAGCGACATGACGGCGCTCTCGCGCAGCGCGTCCATGGGCGGATTGGTGACCTGCGCGAAGCGTTGACGGAGGTACGCATAGAGCGGGCGCGGAGCGCGCGCCATGCTGGGGAGCGGCGTGTCGTCGCCCATGGACCACACTGCTTCCTTGCCGTCGCGCGCCATGCTGGCGAGCACGATGTGCACGTCTTCACGCGAGTAACCGAAGATGCGCTGCAGCGCGGCGCAGTCCGGGCCTTCGCAAAGCAACGGAGCGTGCGCTCCCAGCGAAGCCGCGGCTGGCTGGACTGCGATCGCCGGACGGGGCGCGCTGCGGGCAAGCAATTTCTTGACGGCTGGATTGCGGAGGAGCTCTCCGCGTTCCAGGTCAACGAGCAGCATCTCGCCGGGACCGAGGCGTCCGCTTTCGACGACGTCACGCGCCGGCAAGTCGGCGAGGCCGGCTTCCGATCCGGCGAGCACCAGGCCGCGGCGCGTGACCGTGTAGCGGCACGGACGCAGGCCGTTGCGATCGAGGGCCGCGCCGACGAAGCGGCCGTCGGAAAAGCTGAGCGCCGCCGGGCCGTCCCAGGGCTCGAGCGACGCGGCGTGCGCACGATAGAACGCGGCCAGCTCGGGCGAGCACGCCGGATCGTTCTCCCACGCGGGCACGATGAGCGCGCTGAGCGCCTGCCACACGCTGTAGCCGGCGCGCGCCAGCGACTCAACGGCGTTATCGAGCAGCGCCGAATCCGACGTCCGCGGATGCGCGGCCACCTGCGAGCCGGCCGGCAGTTGGCGCTGCCGCGCCTCGAGCCAGATGGCGTTGCCGGTCAGCGTGTTGATTTCGCCGTTGTGCGCCAGCGAGCGAAACGGCTGCGCCATGGCCCAGGAAGGCATGGTGTTGGTGGCAAACCGTTGGTGGAAGATGCAGAAGCGGCTCGCTGTGCGCCGGTCGCCAAGCTCCGGATAGAACTTGCCCAACTGTCGCGCGTTACAGAGGGCCTTGTAAACAACGGTTCGCGACGACAGTGAGCAGATGTAGACATCATCAAAGCCGATCGTGGCTTCGATTTGCGAGCGCACGAGGCCGAGCGTGCGCTCAAACTGGTCAGCTGAAAGCGGACGGCTGCCCGGCGCAAGGAATACTTGAAGGATTTGCGGCAACGTGCGCCGCGCAAAGCGCCCCAGCGCACTAGCGTTGACGGGGACTTCGCGCCAGGCAAGCACGCGAAGATCGCGATGGAGGGCGGCCGACGTGATTGCCCGCCGCACGGCTGCGGCGCGTTCGCGTTGCACGAACAGCATGCCGAGGGCGAGCATCTCGGAGGCGCGACATCGCACGCGCATTCGCCGCAACTCGCCGCGAACGAGCGCTTGCGGGACTTCGAGCATGACGCCGGCTCCGTCGCCGCTCAGCTCGTCGGCGGCAACGGCGCCGCGATGCGCCATGCGTCCCAGGGCCCCGAGGCCCAGGCGCACGATGCGGTGGGAGGGCCCGCCGCGCAACTGGACGACGAAGCCCACGCCGCAGGAGTCGTGCTCAAACTTGGGATCGTAAAGAGAGGGCGCGGGCGGGCGCCAATTGTCACCGTCGGAGTTGGGGGAACGCTCTTGCACGGCCGCGTCTCGCGTTGAACCGCATTGAACATTTCGGCGCCTCGATGCGCCAACCGAAGCTGGACACCGAGGCGCCTTGCCCACGCTGTACTCAGGAGAAATCAGCGTTGAATGCGTTTTAAACCGACAGCCTGCGGAAGGGAAATCGAAAAAACTGATTCCGGCTAGTTGATTTAATGATGGAGCAGCACTCAGCAGTCAGCAATCAGCCGTCAGCCCTGAACAGTCGGGCCCGGCAACGATTTGCTGCCAGGCTCGATCGTTGAGTGACGGAATGCTGAATGCTGAATGCTCGACTTCAATCCGCGCACGCCGCCATGCTTACCGCGCCGACTGCGCGCGGGGGCGCATTGAGCCCCGCCATCATCGCGGCGAAGCCTTCGAGGTCGAGCGACTGCGGCCCGTCGGAAAGCGCGCGCTCCGGACACGGATGCACTTCCACGATGAGCCCGTCGGCGCCGACGGCGATGGCGGCGCGCGAGAGCGACGCGATGAGGCTGCGGCGCCCGGTGCCGTGCGAGGGGTCGGCGATGACCGGCAGGTGCGAGAGCTCCTTGGCGAGGGCGATCGCGGCGAGGTCGAGCGTGTTGCGCAACTCGGTCTCGAAGGTCTTGATGCCGCGCTCGCACAGGACCACGTCCGGATTGCCGCCGGAAAGCAGATACTCGGCGGCAAGCAACCACTCTTTCACCGTTGCCGAGGGCCCGCGCTTCAGGAGGATGGGGCGATTGGCCTTCGCCAAGCGGCGCAGCAGGGCGAAGTTCTGCATGTTGCGCGCTCCGACCTGGAGCAGGTCGGCGTGCTCGGCAATCACGTCCACGTCTTCGGTGCTCATCACTTCGGTGACGATGGGCAGCCCGGTTTCGCGCCGTGCTTCCGCAAGCAGCTTGAGCGCTTCGACGCCGAGTCCCTGGAAGTCGTAGGGAGAAGTGCGCGGTTTGTAGGCGCCGCCGCGGAGCATGCGCGCGCCTGCCGATTTCACCGCCCGCGCGGTGGTGAGCAACTGCTCGCGCGACTCCACCGAGCAGGGCCCGGCGATGACGACGACTTCATCGCCGCCCAGCGGCACGCCGCCCACGTCCACTATGGTGCGCTGCGGGCGCACCTGGCGGCTGACGAGCTTGAAGGGATGCGCGATGGCGATCACGCCCTCCACGCCGGGCGCCACCTGCAGCGCCTCCAATTGCGTGCGGTTGCCGCCGCTGCCCACCGCCGCGACAATGGTGCGCTCGGCGCCGCGGATGACGTGAGGCTGGTAGCCGGCGAGTTTTACGCTTTCGATCACGTGGTCAATCTGCTGTTCGCTTGCGCCGTCCTGCATGTTGATGATCACTGCCACTGCTCCTTCTGTGCGCCGCGGCCTTCGCCCAAAAAAGCAAAAGCCGCGACCGAGTGGGTCGCGGCTGAACCGGGTGAAGCTGCGTATGCGCTAAACGATGATTGCCAGGTTCCGTCTGCGTGCACGCGCGTCGCCGGCGCCGCTACCCGTATACCAGTAGCGGTAACCGTAGACGTACGTAAATCGGTTCGCGTGCCGCATCGAGCCGCTAATATAAGGGGAAGCGGAGGCAGTGTCAATAAGGCCTTCGCCGGAGCCGTCGCCCGATGAAGGTTGCCGTCGCCGCCGACCACGCCGGAGCTTTGCTGATTGACCGCGTGCTGGCGGAAGTGAAGGCGGCCGGCCACGAGCCCCTCGACCTGGGCAGCCACGATCCGAACACGGCCGATGACTACTCCGACTACGCCGTCGCGGTGGCGCACCGGATGCAGCGCGGCGAGGCCGAGCGCGGCATCCTGGTGTGCGGAAGCGGCGTGGGAGTTTCGGTGGCGGCGAACAAGTTTCGCGGCATCCGCGCCGGGCTTTGTCACGACAGCTACTCCGCCCACCAGGGCGTGGAGCATGACGACATGAACGTCCTCTGCCTGGGCACGCGCGTGGTCGGGCCGGAGCTGGCGCTGGAGCTGGTGAGGACCTTTCTTGCGGCGCGCTTCCAAGCCAACGAAGAGCGGTTTCGGCGCAGGTTGGCCAAGGTGCAGGCGCTGGAGGAAAATAGCGAAGGCGTGAAGTGAGCGGAAGAATTCATGGAGCGCTGCCGCGAGAGGGCGAATCGTAAAGATGAGGGGGCGAAATGAATCCACTGCTTGAGTTGCAGAAGTACGGACAGAGCGTGTGGCTCGACCAGATGCAGCGCTCGCTGCTCACCACCGGCACGCTCAAGAAGCTCATCGACAACGACGGCCTGCGCGGCCTCACCTCGAACCCAACCATCTTCGAGAAGGCGATCAGCGGCAGCAAAGACTACGAGCCGCTGCTGGAACGCATGGTGAGCGTAGGCGCGGGCACGGAGGAGATCTACCAGGAGCTGGTGCTGGCCGACATCGGCGACGCCGCCGACGTGTTCCGTCCCGTGTATGAACGAACTGGCGGCGCCGACGGATTTGTGAGCCTGGAAGTTTCGCCGCTGCTGGCCGACGACACTGCCGGCACGATCAAGGAAGCCAAGCAGCTCTTTGCGCGGCTGGGCCGGCCGAACGTGATGATCAAAGTGCCGGCCACGCCCGCAGGGCTGCCCGCGATCGAAGAGCTGATCGCCGCCGGGCTGAACATCAACGTCACGCTGATCTTCTCGATCGAAGTGTATGAGCAGGTGGCGGAAGCCTACATCCGCGGGTTGGAGCGCCGCGTGAAGGCGGGCGAGCCAGCGACGGGCATTGCATCGGTGGCAAGCTTCTTCGTGAGCCGCATTGACACGATGGTGGACAAGCAGCTTGAGGAAAAAATCAAAGCGACCTCGGATCCGGCGCAGAAGGCGCGCCTGGAGGCGCTGCCCGGCAAGACGGCCATCGCCAACGCCAAGCTGGCGTACCAGTCGTTCAAGCATCTTTTCCACGGGGAGCGGTTTGCCGCGCTGAAGGAAGCGGGCGCGCGGGTGCAGCGCCAGCTCTGGGCCTCGACCAGCACCAAGAACCCGAAATACCGCGACGTGATGTATGCGGAGGAGCTGATCGGCGCCGAAACGGTGGACACGCTCCCGCCGGCGACGGTCGACGCCTTCCGCGACCATGGGCGTGTCGGCCCGCGGCTCGAACAAGGCCTGGAGGAAGCGAGATGGGTGTTCGCGGAGCTGGAGGCGGTGGGCATCGACCTCGCCGCGGTAACCCGGCAGCTCACGGTTGACGGCGTGAAGCTGTTCTCCGATTCCTACAAGCAGTTGCTCGCGGTCATCGAGACCCGCGCCAAGGAGGCGGCCGGGATGGCATCCGCGCGCCCTAGGCAGGCGCTCGGGCCCGCCGAGCGCAATGTGCAGGACGCGCTCGACCGGCTCGCGGCGCTGAACTTCGGATCGCGCATCTGGAAAAAAGACGCGGCGCTCTGGAAGAACGAGGCCGAGCACCAGAAGATCATCAACAACGCGCTTGGCTGGCTCGATGTGGCCGAGATGATGCACGGCCGCGCCGCGGAGCTGGAGTCGTTCGCGGCGGAAATCCGCGACGCCGGCTTCCAGCACGTGGTGGTGCTCGGCATGGGCGGATCGAGCCTGTGTCCGGAAGTCTTCCGGCGCACGCTGGGGCCGCAACCGGGCTGGCCAGTGCTGCACGTGCTCGATTCCACCGTGCCCGCCGCCGTGCTTGCACTCGAGAAACAACTCGAGCTGGCGCGCACGCTGTTCATTGTCGCGTCGAAATCGGGAACCACGACCGAGCCGCAGGTTTTCTACCGCTACTTCTTCGATCGCGTAAAGCAGATCAAAGGCGAGAAGGCCGGCGCGAACTTCATCGCGATTACCGATCCGGCCACAGTGCTGGAGTCGGAGGCGGAGCGCGACGGTTTCCGCCGCGTCTTCCTGAACCCGGCTGACATCGGCGGGCGGTATTCGGCGCTCTCCTACTTCGGCATGGCGCCGCTGGCGCTGATGGGCGGCGATGTAAGGACGGTGCTCAAGCGCGCGCTCAGCGGGGTGCGCTCGTGCGGCGCCGATGTGCCGCTCACGGCGAATCCTGGAGCGCGGCTGGGGGCGGCGCTGGGCGCGCTTGCCCTCGCCGGGCGCGACAAGCTCACGCTGGTCACGCCGCCGCCGGTGGATTCGCTCAGCCTGTGGATCGAGCAGCTCATCGCCGAGAGCACGGGCAAGGAAGGGAAGGGAATCATTCCGATCGCGGGCGAGCCGCTCGGCGCGCCCGATGCGTACGGCAAGGACCGCGTGTTCGTTGTGATCTCCACCGAGGGCGGCGCGACGGGCGACGCAGCGAGCAAGCTCGCGGCCCTGGAACGCGCGGGACATCCGGTGCTGCGCCGCGTGCTGCGGGACCCGCTCGACCTCGGCGCGGAATTCTTCATCTGGGAACTTGCCACCGCCGCGGCGGGCGCGTTGCTTGGGATCAATCCCTTCGACCAGCCCAACGTGCAGGAGTCGAAGGACAACACCAAGCGCCTGCTGGCCGAGTACAAGCAGCGTGGCGCCTTGCCGGAGCAGGAGCTGGTTGCGCCGGGCGGTGGGCTGAAAGTTTTTGCGGCGTCGCGGGCGGAACTGGGCGGCGCATCGTCGGCAGACGACGCGATTTCGGCGCACCTGGAGCGCATTCGCGCCGGCGACTACGTGGCCATTACGCAGTACATCGAGGAGCTTCCGGAGTACGACGCGCTGCTGCTTCGGCTGCGAGTCGCGATTCGCGAGCGCTGGCGGGTGGCCACCACCACCGGCTACGGTCCGCGCTTCCTGCACTCCACCGGTCAGCTCCACAAGGGCGGCCCGGCGAGCGGCGTGTTCCTGCAACTCACGTCGGCCGATGCGGTCGACGTCCCGATTCCGGGCGAGCCGTTCACCTTCGGTGTGCTGAAGCAGGCGCAGGCGTTGGGCGACTTCGAGTCGCTGGCAGCGCGCAGGCGCCGCGCCATCCGCGTGGACCTGGGCAAAGACGTGCGCGCGGGGCTGGAGCTATTGCTGGCAGCGGTGGAAGCGGCGGCAAGGCCAACGGCGACAGCGGCGCGATAGAGCAGGGGACAGTGAATAGTGGGTCGATAGGCAGAGCGCGGGGCGGCGGCGCAGTCGAATCAGGCAGCCCTGTCTATCCACTGTTCACTGTCCACCATCCACCGCCTTTCAGTGCTCCCGCTCGAACTTGTACCTGCCACCCACCGTCTCGCCGAAGTGCTCCGCGACCTTCAGAAATGCCAGCGCGGCGTGTGACAGACTGGCCTGGCGGCGATAGACGATGCGCAACTTGCGATCGAGTTTCAGCTCCGGCACGGCGACGCGCACCAGTTCGCCGCGCTCGACCTCCGGCTGCACGCAGATGCCGGGCAGCAGGGCCACGCCGTTGCCGCCGGCGACAAATTTCTTGATCGCCTCAATCGTGGGCAGTTCAACATTCATGTTGAGCGGCACGCGGCGGCGCTTGAACGCCTCCAGCACTTTCGCGCGATACGACGACGGCACGATGTGGGCCACGAACGACTCGCTGCCGAGCTGCCGGATGCTGACTTCCCCGGCCTTCGCCAGCGGGTGCGAGGGCGGCACCACGAACGTCAGTTCGTCCCGATAGACGACGATGGTGCGCAGTTCCTCCTGCTCGGGGCGGTAAGAGATGACGCCCATTTCCACGGTGTGGTTCAGCAGTTCATCGGGAATGCGGCTGGCCAGCGAGCGTTGCACCGTGACCTTGACCAGCGGATACAGCCGGCGGTACTCGTTGAGCACCGGCAGCAGGTAGAGGCAGGTGAACTCGTTGGCCCCCAGCACCAGCTTGCCCTTGTGCAGCGCGCGCAACTCTTCGAGCGCGCCCTGCGCCTCGTGCCGCATGTTCAGCAGCCGCCGGGCGTACTCGGTCAGTATACGGCCGGCGTCAGTCATGCGGCCGTCGCGGGAGGAGCGGTCGAACAGGTGCTCGCCGATCTCTTCCTCGAGCTTGCGCACCGTCTGGCTGACGGCGGGCTGGGAGCGGTAAAGACGCTTGGCGGCGCGGCTGAAGCTGCGCTCCTCGGCCACGGCCAGGAAGGTCTCTAACTGGAACAGGTCCATGAAACTCCATTCAAGAACGTATGCTGCGCAATAGGTGCAGCTTATAGCATAAGTAGTGATTATGCAAACCGTAGAACAATAAAGTTGCCTTATATGCCAGCCACTCCGTACTCTGTTGCGCGGAGGGACGGTGCTGCGCATGGCGAAAGAGCGCATTACCATCTTCGACACCACGCTGCGCGACGGCGAGCAGTCGCCGGGATGCAGCATGAACCTGGGCGAGAAGCTGCGCATGGCGCGCCAGCTGGCCGCCCTGAACGTGGACGTGATCGAGGCGGGCTTTCCCATCGCCTCGGAGGGCGACTTCGAGGCCGTGACCGCGGTCGCCAGCGAGGTCCGCGGCCCGCGCATCGCCGGGCTGGCGCGCGCGACCGGGGCCGACATCGATCGCGCATGGCTGGCGCTGCGGCATGCGGAAAAGCCGCGCATCCACGTCTTTTTGGCGACCAGCGACATTCACCTGCGGCACAAGCTGCGGCTGACGCGCGCCGAGTGCCTGCGCAATGCGGTGGAGAGCGTGCGCTACGCGCGCACGTTGTGCGACGACGTGGAGTTCTCGCCCGAAGACGCCACCCGCACGCAACTCGAGTTCCTGCTCGACGTGTGCGAGGCCGTGGCCGCCGCCGGCGCCACCACGCTGAATATTCCTGACACGGTGGGCTTCACGGTCCCGGAAGAAATGGCGCGCATCATTCGCGCTATCCACAACCGGGTGGCCAAGCGCGGCGTCGTCATCAGCATGCATTGCCACAACGATCTCGGGCTCGCGGTCGCCAACACGCTGGCCGGGCTGGCAGCGGGCGCGCGGCAGGTGGAGTGCACCATCAACGGCATCGGCGAGCGCGCGGGCAACGCGTCGCTGGAAGAGGTCGTGATGGCGATGAACGTTCGCGCCGACAAGCTGCCGTACACCACCGGCATCAACACCGAGCAGCTTTATCCGGCGAGCCGCCTGCTTTCCGAGATCACCGGCGTGACTGTGCAGCCGAACAAGGCAATCGTCGGGCGCAACGCTTTCGCGCACGAAGCCGGCGTTCACCAGGACGGCGTGCTGAAGAACCCGCTGACCTACGAAATCATGACGCCGCAATCGGTCGGCGTGCCCGACAGCAGGCTGGTGCTGGGCAAGCACTCGGGCCGCCACGCGCTCGGGCGCAAGTGCGAAGAACTGGGCTACGCCTTCGAACGCCGCGAGCTTGACCGCGTGTACAAGCGCTTCGTCGCGCTGGCCGACCGGATCAAGACGGTGAACGACGACGATCTGCTGGCGCTCCTGCAGCAGGAAGCGGCACACGCCCCGCAGAAGGAGGCGGCCCTCTCGAGCCGGAAGCCGGCGCCAGGCGTGCGCATCGCGGCGGCGGGAGACTAGCCGTGCACAAGATTGAGCCGCGGGGAACGGAACGCAGCATGAAGCTGAACATCGTGGTGCTGCCGGGCGACGGCATCGGGCCGGAGGTCACGCGCGAGGCGGTGCGCATTCTGCGCGCGCAGGCCGACCTGCATGGCTACGACTTCCGCTTCGAAGAGCACCTGATCGGCGGCGTCGCGATCGAGAAACACGGCGCGCCGCTTCCGCAGGAAACGATTGATGCCTGCCTGCAGGCGGACGCGGTCCTGCTCGGCGCCGTGGGCGGGCCGCAATTCGATTCGCTGCCGCGCGAGCAGAAGCCGGAAGCCGGGCTGCTCGGCATTCGCAAGGCGCTGGGCGGGTTTGCCAACCTGCGTCCCACGGTTGCATATCCCGGATTGGCTGAGTGCTCGCCGCTGCGTCCCGAGATCGTGCGCGGCGCCGACGTGGTGATCGTGCGCGAGCTGCTCGGCGGCTTGTACTTCGGCGAGCCGCGCGGCATCAGCGACCAGAGGAAAGAAGCGCACAACACGCTGCGCTACACCGCTGCCGAGATCGAGCGCGTGGCGCGCGTGGCCTTCGACCTTGCCTTGCGGCGGCGTCGCCGCGTCACCTCGGTGGACAAGGCGAACGTGCTGGAGACCTCGCAGCTCTGGCGGCGCGTCGTGTCCGCCGTCGCGCTCGATTACCCGCAGGTGAAGCTGGACCACATGTACGTGGACACGTGCTCGATGCGCCTGGTCACATCGCCCACCAGCTTCGACGTGGTGCTCACCGAGAACATGTTCGGCGACATTCTGTCGGACGAAGCCGCCGTGCTCGCCGGCTCGCTCGGCGTGCTCGGGTCGGCGACGATCGGCGGCAAAGTGGACCTGTTCGAGCCGGTGCACGGTTCGGCGCCCGACATTGCCGGACGCGGGCTGGCGAACCCGATCGGCGCCATCGCCACCGCGGCCATGCTGCTGCGCCACGCCGGCGGCATGGAGCAGGAGGCGCGCGACATCGAGGCCGCCATTGCCGACGTGCTGCGCGAAGGGTTCCGCACCGCCGATTTGAAGGCGGGCAGGCATCGCGCCATCCTCAGCACCGAGCAGATGGGCGAGCAAATTGAGCGCGCGCTCTACGACGTGGTGGACCGCAGGCACGCGTATCACGCAGTGTGAACTTTGTAGAGACGTAGCCAGCTACGTCTCCCGATCCAGCAGGAGCAGGCAGCCGAGAGCTGTATGGGCCCGCAAGCCAATCCGACGTCGCCGAGGACGCTGTTCGAGAAGATCTGGGACGAACACGTCGTCTGCCAGCCTGCGGGCCAGCCGCCGCTGCTTTACATCGATCTGCACCTGGTCCACGAGGTCACGTCGCCGCAGGCGTTCGAAGGCCTGCGGCTCGCGGCCCGAAGAGTGCGTCAGCCGTCGCGCACCGTCGCGACGGTGGACCACAACGTCCCCACGACTGACCGCGCGCTGCCCATCCGCGACAACATCGCCGCGCAACAGATCGAAACGCTGCGCCGCAACTGCCGCGAGTTCGGCGTGCAGCTTTTCGACATGCGGTCGCCCGAGCAGGGAATTGTGCACGTGATCGGGCCGGAACTCGGGCTGACGCAGCCGGGCATGACCATCGTGTGCGGCGACAGCCACACCTCCACGCACGGCGCTTTCGGCGCGCTGGCATTCGGCATCGGCACGTCGGAAGTGGAGCACGTGCTCGCAACGCAGTGCCTGCCGCAGCAGAAGCCGCGGACCATGCTGGCGCGCGTGAGCAACCGGCTGCGCGAAGGCGTGAGCGCGAAGGACCTGGCCCTGGGCATCATCGGACGCATCGGCACCGACGGCGCCACCGGTCACGTCGTCGAGTACGCTGGCGAAGCCATTCGCGCGCTGAGCATGGAAGCGCGCATGACGCTGTGCAACATGACCATTGAAGCGGGCGCGCGCGCCGGCATGGTCGCGCCCGATGAGACCACGTTCGCCTATCTCCGCGGACGGCGCTTCGTGCCGCAGGGCGCCGCCTTCGACGCAGCCATGGAGCGCTGGAGCAAGCTCGCTTCCGACGATGGCGCGCAATTCGATCGCGTGGTCGAGCTCGACGCGGCCGAGATCGTTCCGTTCGTCACCTGGGGCACGAACCCGGGCATGGTCGTGCCGGTGACCGAGCGCGTTCCCGATCCCGCGAAGGCGCCAAGCGAATCGGACCAGCGCGCGGCGCAGGCTGCGCTCAGCTACATGGCGCTCGCGCCGGGCACGCCGATCCGCGAAATTGAAATTGACCGCGTGTTCATCGGCTCGTGCACGAACTCGCGCCTCGAAGATCTGCGCGCGGCCGCGCGCGTGGTGAAGGGATACCGCGTGCATCCGCGCGTGCATGCCATGGTCGTTCCCGGCTCGCAGCAGGTGAAGCGCGCCGCCGAGAGCGAAGGCCTGGCGGAAATCTTCAGGTCGGCGGGCTTCGAGTGGCGCGAGCCGGGCTGCTCGATGTGCCTGGGTATGAATGACGACATCCTTGCGCCCGGGCAGCGCTGCGCCGCCACCAGCAACCGCAACTTCGAAGGCCGCCAGGGTCGCGGCGGGCGCACGCACCTGGTGTCGCCCACGATGGCCGCCGCTGCCGGCGTGCTCGGCCACTTCACCGACGTGCGCGAGTGGGAGTTCAAATGATGCAGCCCTTCCGCACACACACGGGACTGGTCGCGCCGCTGGATCGCGTGAACGTGGACACCGACCAGATCATCCCCAAGCAGTTCCTGAAGCGGATCGAGCGCACCGGCTTCGGCCAGTTCCTGTTTTACGACTGGCGCTACGACGCCGACGGACAGCCCGTCGCTGAATTTGTTCTCAACCGCGCGCACTACCGAGAGGCGACCGTGCTCGTGGCGGGCAAAAACTTCGGCTGCGGATCGTCGCGCGAGCATGCGGCGTGGGCACTGGCGGACTACGGGTTCCGCGCGATCATCGCGCCGAGTTTCGCCGACATCTTCCGTAACAACGCCTTCAAGAACGGGCTGCTGCCCGCGCAGGTGGACGAAGCAGTGGCGCGCGAGGCGATGAAGCGCGCGCGCATGCCGGGATACCAGATGATCATCGATTTGCAGGAGCGGACGATCGCCGACGACTTCGACCTGCGCGCCAGGTTCGAAGTGGACGAAGTGCAGCGCCGCAATCTGCTCGAGGGCCTCGACGAGATCGCCTTGACCCTGAAGTACGAGAAAGAGATTTCCGCTTACGAGGCGCGGCGGCCGGGCGCCGCCAGCGCTCGCGGAGCGGGATAGAAGTCAGCGAGTTATGGACATGACCGCAAATTCCGGGGCCTTCGGTGGGACGGACGGTTGCGCCGGCAGCTTTGACTTCGCGCGCGTGTTGGGCTACACTCCGCAAGTCTCGCGCCGGTTTCCGCCGGCTGCGTACGCCAGAAAGTTTCAGATGAACCGTTTCGCCGAAATCCCGATGTTCTTCGCGCGCGCGGCGCGTTTCCACGGCTCGGCGAAGCTCTCGCTCGTACTCATCCTGCTGGTACTGATTAGCGGCGTCATTGTAGGCGCGCCCACAGGATGATGTAGCCGAGAAGAACCGAGCAGCAATCGAGGCCATCATCCAGACGAGATGATGGCCTTAAGTTTTTTTTTGGGGCAATCAGCACTCAGCATTCAGCCCGTGAAGAGCAGTGGTGGCGGGCCGACGGGCGAGGGCGCCCGTCGCTACAACGTGAATAGCACCGATTGAAGCGGGGAACTGGACGAAGTCAATGAGCGAGGGGAAACGCAACAGCGCGGCGATCACCGAAGGTCCGCACCGGGCGCCGGCGCGCGCCATGCTCAAGGCGGTGGGCTTCACCGACGACGATCTGCGCAAGCCCATCGTCGGCGTGGCCAACACGTGGATCGAGATCGGCCCGTGCAACATGCACCTGCGGGAGCTGGGCGCGGCGGTGAAACGCGGCGTGCGCGCCGCCGGCGGCACGCCAATGGAGTTCAACACGGTCTCGATCTCCGACGGGATCACGATGGGCGCCGAGGGCATGCGCACGTCGCTGGTAAGCCGCGAGATCATCGCCGACTCGATCGAGCTGGTGGCGCGCGGCAATCACTTCGACGCCATCGTCATCCTTGTCGGCTGCGACAAGACGATCCCCGGCGCGGTCATGGCGCTGGCTCGGCTGAACATTCCCGGACTGGTTCTTTACGGCGGCTCCATCGCGCCCGGCAGGTTTGAAGGGCACGACGTGACGATTCAGGACGTGTTCGAAGCGGTGGGCAAGCACGCGCGTGGGCAGATGACGGACGCGCAACTGCGCACGCTCGAAGATCACGCTTGCCCCGGCGCGGGCGCGTGCGGCGGCCAGTTCACCGCCAACACCATGGCGATGGCTTGCGAGTTCCTCGGGGTCTCGCCGATGGGCAGCGCCAGCGTGCCGGCGACTGATCCGAAGAAGTCGAAGGACGCCGAAGCGGTGGGCGCGCAAGCGCTCGAGCTGCTGCGCCGCGACCTGACGCCTCGCCAGGTGATCACGCGCGCGGCGCTGGAGAACGCGATTGCCAGCGTTGCCGCGACGGGCGGTTCGACGAACGCGGTGCTGCACCTGCTGGCCATCGCGCGCGAGGCGGGCGTGCCGCTGGAGATCGAAGACTTCCAGCGCATCAGCGGGCGCGTTCCGCTGCTGGCTGACCTCAAGCCCGGCGGGCGATTCGTGGCGCTCGATCTGTATCGCGCAGGCGGAACGGGTGTCGTTGCGCGCCGCCTGCTCGACGCCGGCCTGCTGCACGGCGACGCAATCACCGTTTCCACGCGCACCATCGGCGAGGAAGCGAAAAAAGCGCAGGAAAAGCCGCAGCAGGAGGTTGTGCGTCCACTTTCGCAGCCCCTGAAGCCGACCGGCGGACTGGTGATCCTGAAAGGGAACCTCGCGCCCGAGGGCTGCGTGGTCAAGGTCGCGGGGCACGACACGCAGCATCATCGCGGGCCGGCGCGCGTCTTTGAAGGCGAAGAACAGGCCTTCGCCGCGGTGCAAAACGGCGCGATCAAGCCGGGCGACGTGGTGGTGATCCGCTACGAAGGGCCGCGCGGCGGGCCGGGCATGCGCGAGATGCTCGCGGTGACCGGCGCGCTGGTTGGCGCGGGCCTGGGCGACTCGGTCGCGTTGCTCACCGACGGCCGCTTCTCCGGCGCAACGCACGGACTGATGGCGGGACACGTGGCTCCGGAAGCCGCGCGCGGCGGTCCGATTGCGGCCCTGCGCGACGGCGACACGGTTGTCTTCGATCTGAGAAAGCGCGAGCTGCGCGTCGAGCTATCCGATGCGGAGATCCAGCAGCGGCTCGCCAACTGGCGCGAGCCCGAGCCGCGCTACAAGACCGGCGTCATGGCGAAGTACGCGCGCCAGGTCGCTTCGGCTTCCCAAGGAGCAGTGACATGGCTGTGAGCGCAGTGAAATTGGCGGACGCCGGGCGCAAGGCACCAACGCGTGGGCAAGCGCACCCAAAACTCACCGGCGCCGAGATCATCTGGGAATGTTTGTCGCGCGAGGGTGTGACACACGTCTTCGGCTATCCCGGCGGCGCCATCCTGCCGGCGTACGACGCGCTGTGGAAGCACTCGGGCATTCACCACGTGCTGGTGCGCCACGAACAGGGCGCCACGCATATGGCCGACGGATACGCGCGCGCTTCCGGGCGCGTCGGAGTGGCCATCGCGACCTCAGGCCCGGGCGCCACGAACATGGTCACCGGCATCACCACGGCGATGATGGACTCGGTGCCGATCGTGTGCATCACCGGACAGGTCGGCAGCAAGCTGATCGGCTCCGACGCATTCCAGGAAACCGACATCACCGGCATCACGTTGCCGGTCACCAAACACAATTACCTGGTCACGCGCGCCGAAGATGTCGCGCCGGCGATCCGCGAAGCGTTTCTGGTCGCGAGCTCCGGACGCCCTGGTCCGGTGCTCATCGACATCACCAAGGACGCGCAGCAGTCCGCGTGCGAATTCGATTGGGACGCGGCCGAGCCGTCGCTGCCCGACGGACGCCCCGACCGCCGCGCGCGCGCCGCCGAATTCCGCAAAGCGCTGGAGCTGATCAACGCGGCCGAGCGCCCGCTGATTCTCGCCGGCCACGGGATTCTGCTCTCCGGCGCGATGCGCGAAGTGCGCGAGTTTGCCGAGAAGGCGAACGTGCCGGTCGCCATGACGCTGCTCGGCATCGGCGCGTTTCCCGCGTCGCACCCGCTGAACCTCGGCATGATGGGCATGCATGGCGAGGCCTGGGTGAACACGGCGATCCAGGAAGCCGACCTGCTGCTCGCCTTCGGCATGCGCTTCGACGATCGCGTGACCGGCAACCTGAAGACCTACGCGCCAGCGGCGAAGAAGATCCACGTCGAGATCGATCCCGCCGAGGTCAACAAGAACGTCAAGGTGGACGTGGCGCTCATCGGCGACCTGCGCGAGGTGCTCACCGAAGTCCTGCCGCAGGTGAAGGCGCGCGCAACGGAACTGCGCGCGTGGCATGAGCGCATCGCGGCGCTCAAGGGCGACTCGGCGGTGCGCGACATCCAGAACCTGCCCGATTCCGGCCATCTCTACGCCGCGCATGTGGTCAACGACCTGTGGCGCGAGACCGCCGGCGACGCGATCGTGGTCACCGACGTTGGCCAGCACCAGATGTGGGAGGCGCAGTACTACAAGCACGAGCAACCGCGCTCGCTGATCACCAGCGGCGGACTGGGCACGATGGGCTTCGCGTTGCCGGCGGCGATTGGCGCCAAGTTCGCGCGGCCGGAGGCGGAAGTGTGGGTCGTGGCCGGTGACGGCGGCTTCCAGATGACGATGGCCGAACTGGCCACGATCGCGCAGGAGCAGCTCGACATCAAGATCGCCATCGTCAACAACGGATATCTCGGCATGGTCCGCCAGTGGCAGGAATTTTTCTACGAGCGCCGCTACTCGGCCACGCCGCTGCTCAGCCCCGACTTCGTCAAGCTGGCGGAAGCCTTCGGGCTGCGCGGCATCGAGGTCACCACGCGTCGGCAGGTTGTGCCCGCGGTGCGCGAGGCGCGCGCGCACAAGAGCACGTGCGTGATCAATTTCAAAGTCGAGCAGGAAGACTCGGTTTTTCCCATGGTACCGGCGGGAGCGGACCTGCACGCCATGATCCGGCGTCCGTCGCCGCTGGTGGAGACGGCTGCCGACGAATAGGGAACGACATGACGAACACATTCGTGGTCTACGTGGAAAACAAACCCGGCGTACTGAACCGCGTGGCGTCGCTGTTCCGGCGGCGCGCGTTCAACATCGAGTCGCTGACGGTCGGCCACACGGAAAAGCCCGGCGTCTCGCGGATGACGATCGTGGTCGACACCGACGCGGGCGGCGCGCTGCGCCTGGAGGCGAATCTCTACAAGCTGGTGAACGTGCTGCGCGTGGACAACATCACGGGCGCGCCCTCGGTGGCGCGTGACCTGGCGCTGATCAAGGTGGCCACCACTCCGGAAACGCGCGCCGCGCTGATGCAGCTGGGCCAGGTGTTCCGCGCGCGCGTGGTGGACGTGGCCGCCGACTCGCTCATCTTCGAATCCACCGGCCTGGAAGAAAAAATCGACGCGTTCACCGAGGTGCTGCGTCCGTACGGAATCCTGGAAATGGTGCGCACCGGGCGCGTCGCGATCACGCGTGGGGCGCATCGCACGCCAGCCGCTAGCGCGCCGGGACCGGCCCGTGAAGGCGAATTCAACGAAGAAAGGGAAAGCATTTCCTACTCGGTCTAGCCCACGCGAGCGGGAGCAACACAGGAGAAACGGAAAACGAGGAAAAGAAGTATGCCGAACCTGAAGCAGGAATTGGAGCGGCTGCTCGACGAGCACCAGCGCGAGAGCGGCCTGCACATGATCGGTGGGCGCGAAAAGCTGGTGCAGCGCCTGCTGCATCTTTTCGACGCGACGCTGAGCGCCGGGCGCGAATCCCGAAGCGAAGCGCAGCGCGCCAGTTGAGAACACATCACAGGAGAGAACTTGTTATGGCCAACATCTATTACGACGCCGACGCCGACCTGGCGCTGATCCGAGGCAAGAAGGTCGCGATCTTCGGCTATGGCTCGCAGGGGCACGCGCATGCCCTGAACCTGCGCGACAGCGGCGTGGAAGTACGCGTGGCGCTGGAACCCGGCAGCCGCTCGCGCGGACGCGCCGAGGCCGCCGGCGTCGTCGTGCAGACACCGGCGGAAGCGGCGCAGTGGGGCGACGTGCTCGCCGTGCTCATCCCCGACACGAGCCAGCCGGCGCTGTTCAAGAGCGCCATCGCGCCGGCGCTGCGCCCGGGCAAGTCGCTGCTCTTCGCGCACGGGTTCAACATTCACTTCAAGGCGATCGCGCCGCCGGATTCGGTGGACGTGATCATGATCGCGCCCAAATCGCCGGGACATCGCGTGCGCGAAGTGTTCATCGAGGGCGGCGGCACGCCGGCGCTGCTGGCGGTGCATCGCGACGCCAGCGGCAACGCCAAGGCGCTGGCGCTCTCGTACGGCAAGGCGCTCGGCGTGACGCGCGCCGGAGTTCTGGAGACGACCTTCGGCGAAGAAACCGAGAGCGACCTGTTCGGCGAACAGGCCGTGCTGTGCGGCGGGGTGAGCGCGCTCATCAAGGCCGGGTTCCAGACGCTGGTGGACGCCGGTTATCAACCCGAGGTCGCGTACTTCGAGTGCATGCACGAGCTCAAGCTGATCGTGGACCTGATGTACCGCGGCGGGCTGAACTATATGCGCTACTCGGTCTCCGACACGGCCGAGCACGGCGACTACACCGGCGGGCCGCAGATCGTGACCGATGAAACCCGCGCGGCCATGCGGCGCATGCTCGCCCGCATTCAGAGCGGCGAGTACGCGCGCGAGTGGATCGCGGAGAACGAAAACGGCCGGCCGTGGTTCAACGCGCAGCGCCGCGCCGAACAGGACCAGCTCATCGAGCAGGTGGGCGCGCGCCTGCGTTCCATGATGCCGTTCGTGCAGCCTGTCACGATTCGTCCCGATGGCACGAACGCGCCGGCGGAAAAGGACCGCGCCGCGCAACCACAGCGCCCGGGAAAGAGGGCGGAGAAAGTGGCGGTGTAGCCCAAAAACGGAAAAGGCCACGGAGTGGCACGGATTTAAGGATCCAGGAGCTAACAAGCCTGGAAATCCGCGTTTATCCGCGTGAATCCGCGGCAAAAAGTTTTTTGAACGTTCATAGAGGAGCACGTATGGCAGTCTTCGATTTCGACCAGATCCAGCCCGAGCACATCACCGAGCTCTATCGCCGCAAGATCGTGCAGGGAGAAAACGTCACCGTCGCGCGCCTTGAGGCCGGCGAAGGCGCCACCACGCGCACGCATCGGCACCAGCACGAGGAGATCATCATCCTGCTGAAGGGATGCTGGCGCTTCCACTTTCCGTCGGGCGACGTCACGCTCTGGCCCAACCAGATGCTGACCATTCCCTCGGGCGTGGAGCACTCGTCGGAAGTTCTGGAAGACGTGGTCGCGATTGACGTGTGCACTCCGCGGCGCCAGGACTGGATCAACGGCGACGATCGCGCGCTGCACTACGATCCCGATCAGTCGCTGTGGGGCGTGTGAGTCCCGCGTTGCGGAACGCCGTACCGGTGATGTCACGCGGCTTGTGTAAATAGCTTGAGGGTGCGGGTTTTCCATTCCAGGGTAAATCTCTGGAAAATGGAGTAGATGATTCGGTCCACGCTTTTGACGTTCACAAAGCACACC